>CETE01015175.1_pt1 | contig 10594 bp, 5 predicted proteins | sample 531241 | NCBI WGS metagenome assembly CETE01 (sample SAMEA2622336, study PRJEB7988) | marine metagenome | biome: marine biome (ENVO:00000447); feature: deep chlorophyll maximum layer (ENVO:xxxxxxxx); material: "saline water (ENVO:00002010), including plankton (ENVO:xxxxxxxx)" | depth 30 m
GTACAAGATATAGGGCCTTGTTTTCGCTTGTTATAAAGTTTTCTGGTATATTTGATGTAAAGCTACTTGTTCCATATGACTGGTCTTCGTTTTGAGTAGGAAAAACTGGAGAAAATTCAGTCAGAATAGTTTTATTATCCTTGGATATTAAAGCTAGGTATTCTCCTTTTGCATTGAGTTCGAAATCAGTATGCAATGGTGACTTTGCATCAGTTCTGTCTTTCCCAGAAGCGAAAACTATAATGCTTGAATTTGCGGGCAAAGATATTCTTGGGAATGTCCATTTTTCTAGATCGTCCGCATCATCGGTTAAATGATATCCCCCAAGATCGATTGGATTACTTGTTGGATTTGAAATTTCAATCCAGTCTGAAAAATCACCATCTTCGTCTGGAAGAACAGTGCTATTTGAAGCCATGAATTCCGAGATGATCGGGTTTCCCATTGTGGCTGTTGCAGCTAAATGGAATGAGCAGATAAAAATAGTTAGAAGGCGAATCATTGTTATGGGGAAAAGTAACTTTTAAACCTTATCACGACTTATTTAGTATGAAAATGACTTACTCATTTAGATGTAAGGTTGAAAAATGGGCAATTTTCCATCATTTTAGCATATCTTTACGCATTATAAATTCTCTCCGTTATGAAATCTAACCTCAAGTCTGCTGTTTTAAGTTTTTCTTTTCTTATATTCTTAAGCCTTATATCCCGGGCTGAGCAGGTTGTTTTTAGTGAGATTAATTATAACCCGAGAGGTGACAAACCTGAATATATCGAAATTTATAATCTTACAGCTACTCCTAAGGATATCTCTAAATGGAAAATGACTGAAGGTGTTGGCTATGTGTTTCCAGACTTTGATGAAGCTGATCCTTCCAGAACATTTTTAAAAAAATGGGAAAGAATTTTGCTTTCCTCTGTTGACGAAAAAACATTAAGGGACGCGTATGAAATTCCCGCATCTACAAAAATATATGGGCCTTGGGAAGGCAATTTGGATAATGGTGGTGAGAGTATTGTTTTGGAGGACAAGAATGGTGTTACCATGGCTGAGGTGGAGTATAACGACGATGGAAGAAAGTGGCCAATAGCCGCTGATGGAGCTGGTCATACTCTGAGACTAATTAATCAGAATAGGGGAGCAAGTTATTGGAAGAATTGGGGGGCTAGTCTTGCGCCTGATGGTACTCCTGGATCAGGGGCTGCTGAGGATGATGGTCAAACTAACAAAATAATCAGCCTTGGTTCTGTATGGAAATATGATCAAAGCGGGGTTAATAACGGAACTGAATGGAGGGATCCAAATTTTGATGATAGTGCCTGGAATGAAGGCCCTGGAATTTTTGGAAAAGAAGGAGCTTCAAATAAGATGCCTGATCCAGGATTTCAGACTCCATGGACTACAGGAGGAAAGTATACTTATTATTTAAGAAAAGAATTTGAATGGGGAATTCCGTTTCGGTCAGCCAACATTATCATGGATGGACTGTTCGATGATGGAATTGTTGTTTACTTGAATGGTAAAGAGATTGGCCGGAATTCAATGCCCTCAGGAATAATTGATTGGCAAACTCCAGGTATAAGAGGTGAAGCCAAATATAAGACTATTTTGGAATCCGATGTTACTGGATACCTAAAGACTGGCAAAAATGTTTTGGCTGTCGAGATACACAATGAAAGATCCGGCAGTTCTGATATTGTTTTCGGTGCAGATGTAGCGATTTCAACGATTCCTCCGGACCTCTCTAATTTATTGGTTCTTAGTGAGATTCACTTTGGAAAGGAGAATAATGTGGACTGGATTGAATTACATGCTCCCGGTCAACAGTCTGTTAGTTTGGAGGGTTTTTCTGTTTCGTCTAAGAGGGACTTTTCAGATAGAATTTCTCTTAATGGTTTAGTTGATCCAGGAGGATATATAGCGTTCGATTCTAATTTTGATGTTGAGGATAATGGGAATATTAATCTTTTTATTCTGCAAGGATCTACTGTTGTAGATGCTCATCCATTCTACAGAGATTTAGATGAGGAATCCTTTCAGTCCTTTCCTCCTGGCAAGGAATGGTATGGGGGTGACGGAAGCACAAAGGGGCTTCCTAATGCCCCGAATTATAATTCTGACATTGTAATCAATGAAATTATGTACGACGCTCCCTCTGATGGTAGAACGGCTGAATTTGTTGAGCTGTATAATAAAGGTCAGGTTAGTGTGAATCTTAGTGGCTGGAAATTTGTTGATGGAATCAATTTTGAATTTCCCGAGGGAACAATTTTAGCGGCTGGAAAATATTTAGTTGTTGCTGCAAATACAGAATGGATGAAAAAGAACTATGGGGATATTCCAGTAGTTGGAAATTTTTCTGGTCAGCTTAGAGATTCAGGAGAGCTGCTTAGAATTGAAGATAATTTGGGAAATTTAGTTGATGAAGTTTATTACTATCCTTCTGGAGATTGGCCTGAAAAGGCTGATGGAGATGGTAGTAGTATGGAACTCAAACATCCTGATATGGATAACAGTTCGCCTGTAGCATGGGCAGATAGCGACGAATCAAGTAGGGCACAATTTCAAAAATTTACCTACACGGATATTTTTGATCGTGTTACATGGTCAGCACTCACAAGTGGACAGGAATTGCATATGCATCTCGTCGGTGATGCTCATATGGAAATCAAAAATATATCTGTTAAGCGTAATGGAAGCGGAGCAAATCTTGTTAAAAACCCTAACACCATGTCTCCTGATAGTAGTAGTGCTAAGGGTTGGGTTTGCCAAGGGACGCACTGGGCTAGTTTTGTTGATAACGGTACATTGAATCTTGTTTCAGATGGGCATGGAGACAATAAAGCCAACCGCGCAGAAGTTGACTTAAATAATCTTACATTTGATGATAATTATACGCTGACTTTTGATGCGCGATGGGTTTGGGGTAAATCGAGATTAATAGTGCAAACGCTTGATCATGGGTTTGGTACATCTTTTCACATTCCAATACCAAATAATTTAGGGACTCCGGGGTCAAAAAACTCTCAAAGCATTAGTTCATCAGCTCCAGTTCTTTTTGATGTATTTCATAGTCCAGCGGTTCCAAAACCCACGGATAGAGTTAAAATAACTGCAAAAGTAAAATCTTCGGCGGAGATAGAATATGTCAGGGTTAGGCATCGGCTTGATAGTACCAACGGGAATGGTAATTGGGGAAGAAGTACAATGTATGATGATGGTTCGTCAGGTGGGGATTTGATAGCCAATGATGGGGTATACACAGCTATCCTTTCTAATTATAACAGACAGGGAAATATCGCACAGTTTTATGTCGAGGTGTCATCTAAAAATGATCAAGTTATCATGATGCCAAAGTTGGGACCCGAGCGACCCGCGATGTTCATTGTAGATGGTAGAGAAATGAAAGATAATCTCTTAAGGGAACGATTGATACTTTCTAACTATGATAGAAGGGCTTTAAGTTCGGGTGGTGGATCTAGTTATGATTACAAGTTTCCTCGTATGTCGAACCATTATTTCAATGCCACTTTTATTGCTAATGAAAGTGAAATATTTTACAATGCGGAAATACGTAAAAGTGGAAGTCCATTCACTAGAGATGGAGGAAGTTCATTAGCTCACGGTAAATGGAAGCTCCCTGGTGATAGGCTTTTTAGGGAAAGAAGAAGAAATGTTTTCGATGCTTCTGGAACTTCAGAGGGAAGTGGAACTCCTCGATTTTATGATGATAGAATTGCCCGTCATTTTCTCTATCAGCTTGGTCACCCTGTTAATGAGATGGAATATGTTCATTTTGCTGTAAATGGAGATGCTTTTAAACTTAGGGAAAATCATGAGCCGATATCGAATGATTTTTTAAATAGAAATTTTGAGAACGGTAGTGAAGGTACTCTTCTGAGAATTGATGATGAGTGGAGATTTACGAGTGATGATGGTAATGCTAGGCAATCCAGAAATGCTGACTGGTCTTATAAAAGCAGTGACAATCCAGTTCAGTATCATTCTGAATGGTTGATGCGGTCGCGAGAGCAGGATTATGATTACAGCAATTTTATTGAATTCGTTAAGGCTATTGGAACTCGAAACTTTGATGAAGAATCAATCAGTAGAATGGCCGACAGGGATATGCTTTGCATTAACGCCGCTGTTCGAGGATACGATGCTGACTGGGATACAATTACATTAAATCGTGGAAAAAATGCCTATTTTTACAGACCAAAGGGAGGTAAATGGATGTTGATTCATTGGGATGGTGATAGGGTTTTTGGGAATGCTGGAGAAACATTTCTAGGCGGGCTAAGCGGAATTCGAACTTATTTTGATAAGCCTTATATCAGAAGGCATTTGAATTATTATTTAACTGAGCTTTTAACCAAGTTGACTAAAGATTCGGCCTTAACTGAAGCATGGATGCAATTCGAGACAGAGGCCGTTGCCGGAACTGGAATTTCTATGACATCAAGTCATTATAGGAATTGGTTTAGATCAAGAGAAAGAGCTGCTCAGAATTTCATTGGAAGTCCATTCAGGACAGATTTTAAGATTAATACGAAAAATTCACCTACTAGTAATTCAAATTTAATCCTGAATGGAACAAGCCCATCGACTGTTTATGACATTCGAATTGCAGATCAATTTGCTGCTCAGTGCGAGTGGACAAGTACTACGGCTTGGACGCTTAGTGGTATAAAACTGAAGGAAGGTCAGAATGATTTAATTGTTGAGGGAGTTAATCATGAAGGAAAAATAGTTCATTCAGAAGAGTTTAAAATTACTAAGAGGGCAGATTCGCCACCAGTCATTTTCGTGGATTCAAGCCCATCTTCACGCAATCTAATGATGACTGATTCTATCGAATTTGATGCTTCTGCAAGTTTTGATCCTGAAGGTACAGAAATTGTTTATAGTTGGTCTCTCACTCCAGAATCTGGCACGTCAATTTCAGCGAATCAAGCAAATGCAATTATATCTTTCTCAAAGCCTGGGCGTTATATTTTAAATCTTGAAATAAATGACCAAGATGGGAGTAAGTCTAATACAGCTAGGGAAATTGTTGTATACGGCGACCAAGGGTTTAGTTCATTTAAAGATGACTACTTGGATGATTATTGGGAGTTACAAAACATAGATATTGAGGATAATACTCCAGAACGCGCCGTTTATAACCTTGAGACTTTAGAAGGGCAGCTTCATATAAGAATTCCAGGATACCGAGATTTTCCATTAGGGTTACCTAATGTTCAATTACCTGAAGCTAAAAGTTATATAAAATTGACAGATGAATGGAAATATAATGATAAGAATGAAAATATTGGCACTGATTTTTCATCTCTAGAATATGATGATTCTGGATGGTCAACTGGGTCTGGAATTTTCGGAGTTGATACTGGAACTTTTCCAGCTCCCGGACTTCAAACTCCTTTACAACGAGATTCTACAAATAATTTACTGACCTATTATTTTAGGAAAGAGTTTGAATTCAACGACGATCCTATCGGTTCGATGATAAATATAGAGGCTATCCTTGATGATGGTGCTCGATTTTGGATAAACGGACAAGAAATAACTAGAGTTCGTCTACCTGCATACCCTGAAGAAGTAAATTGGAAAACACGAGCAAGTAGCAATATTCCCTTCAGAGATGAGAAAAAGCTTTTACCAATCACCTCCATTGATGGGTCAGGTTTTTTGGTTGAAGGAAAGAATTTATTTGCAATAGATCTTCACAACTCAAGCCCTGGAAGTTCTGATGTTGTTGTTGGAGCTACTCTAGATATTGCGGCTCAGCCAGCAGGTGCTGGTGGTGGAGGATTGGGGGGAACGATTCATCCATGGGTGAAGCGAGACTTGCCTGATAATGAAGATTGGATGCTTCAAACAAAGCTCGATTTATATGGTCTCCAATTTGGTGATTTTATGACAGGTTTAATGATTGAGGTTGAGCGCGAAGGTATGCGTTTTCGGTATGGATTAGGTAATAAATCTGGAAATCAGTTATCTGTTATTCAGGTTACTCCAGCTGCAACAACAGGGGCTTTGTTTTCATCGGACTATAAACTGACCAGTGATATGGTTATTCGGATAAGGAGAGAGGCGAATGATTTGGTTTTTGAATGGCGTCCTCAAAACGTGTTTGAAGAAGTTTATCGATTAAGTCTTCCTGGAGGTAGCAAAATTATTGATGGAGGACCGTTCGCTGCTACCCAGACCCCATTAGAACTGAACGTAATGTTCGATTATGTTTTATTGTCTTTACCATCCTCTGCATCAATTCATTCAGGTGATTTGGTGGTTTCTGAACTGATGTATAAGCCCGAGGGTGGAGAGCAATATGAATTCATTGAATTGTTTAATTCGAGTGAGGACTCAATCGTCCTGGATGGATTTAGATTTACTGATGGAGATCCATTTTCTGAATATGTTATCGATAAAGTTTCGATTGAACCGGGTTCATATAAATTATTAGTCAAAAATTTAGAGGCATTCAGATCTAAGTATGGATCAGATTTAGATGACCTAATTATTGGTGAATGGGGTGAGGGTAGTCTAAGTAATGGAGGTGAGGTAATTACTCTTACTGATAGTGAGGGTTTAGTTGTTTTTTCTTTTGATTATAACGATTCTGTTCCATGGCCGGTATCACCAGATCAGGATGGGACGTCATTGATATTACTTGATCCCATTTCTGGAGGCCTCTCAAATCCATTAAATTGGACTGCTAGTGTCTCTGTTGGGGGATCGCCTGGAAGAATAGAAACAACTTCACCTTTCCTTAGTTGGATGAAGAATAGAGAACAGATTAATCCGCTTGCTGTGAAAGAGGGCGAAGTTATTAATAATCTTCTAACCTATGCATTTGGATTGGATTTAATAGACTTTAATTCTGTAGAAGCTGTGCCTACACCTGGTTCAGTTATTATAGAAGGAGAGGAGCACTTAAGTCTTAGGTTTCTTCAGCGTATTTCAGATAATGCACTTAAATATACTATAGAATTATCTAACGACGGGAAAAATTGGATTGATGCTAACAATCAAATGGTGATGGTTACAGAAACTTTTATTGAGGATGTTGTTAAAGTGTTAACTTATAGAATGAAAGAACCAGTTGGCTCTACAAATAAGACATTCCTTAGAGTTTCGGTGGAATATAATTAATATCTAATTATTGAACTTTATAGAGTAGTGAAAGTTCCTCTGAAAGATACTTGAAAGCATTATCTGAGAATTCTTGTAAATCCACTTTACTGCCAGTTTCTTTTTCAATGTTCGTTACTTCTGCATCCTTGATTCCACATGGAGTGATCTCATTAAATGGAGATAGATCGCCATTTACATTAATGGCAAAACCATGCATTGAAACCCATTGACGAACTCCAACTCCAATTGAGGCTATTTTTCGACTATTACACCATACTCCTGTTAGCCCATCCTTGGTGTTTGCTTTGATACCGTAGTGAAGGCAAGTGTTTACCAAAGAATTTTCTATAGACCTTAAATAAATGTGAAGATCTTGCTTATAGTTTTTGAGATCGAGAATTGGATAACCAATTAATTGACCTGGTCCATGATAGGTAGCCTTTCCTCCTCGATTTGTGATAAAGAGGGGATGAGGGAGGCTAGCTGGTTCTTCAGGAAGGCTGCTATGATCTTTGGTTCTTCCAATGGTATATACTGGTTCGTGCTCTAAAAGAAGGACTTGATCATTTATCTCTCCTTCAATTCTTAATTGAACTTTATTATTTTGAATTTCTAACCCCTCACTATAAGAAACCCTACCTAACCAATATTTTTCAATTTTATTTTTCTTCACTTCAAAAAAATTAGCAGGGTTAAATATTTCCTTCATTAGTATTATTTTGAAGGCTTTTCTTCGAGGAGTAAAGATGAGCTAAGCCGACTGCTAATGCATCAGCAGCATCGCTTTGAGGGGTTTCCTCAAGAGAAAGTAGTGCTCTTATCATGAAGGCTACTTGTTCTTTTTTGGCAGCACCTTTTCCAACCACTGCTTGCTTCACTCTTTTAGGAGCATATTCGAAGATTGGTATACCTTTTGAAGCAGCAGCTATTATTGCAGCTCCTCTTGCGGCTCCTAAAGTTATTGCGGTTTTATAGCTTTGAACATAAATCACTGCCTCAACAGCACAGACATCTGGTTTGTGAATTTTAATAATACCATTCAACTCGTCGTTAATATTCACCAAGCATGATGATTGGTTAAGTTTTGCAGGAGATTTGATTACTCCAAAAGTTAACGCCTTGATAGAATCTCGATTTTCTTTTTTTTCTAGTACAGCAAACCCTGTGTTTCTCAAACCAGGGTCTATTGATAGGATTTTCATTTTATCGTCTTCTTCTCCTGCTCCCACCTCTTTTTTTAGACCTGAAAATTTTTGCTAATTTTTCAGGAGTAGGTGCATCTTCATCTAGAAGAGTTGTGTACTGATAATTGAAATTATCTAGTTTTCGTTTTTCAATTTTTTGATCGATATAGGTCTCAACTGCCTTAGCATGATCTAATTCATCAGCAGACAACAGAGTGAATGCGTCGCCTTCGCGGTTTGCTCTTCCTGTTCTGCCGATTCGATGGACATAATCTTCTGCATTTTCAGGTACCTGATAATTAATAACATGAGAAACATTACTAATATCAATACCTCTGGCGGCTAGGTCCGTGGCAATAATAACATCGAATTTTCCATCTTTAAAACCATCTAAAGCTTTTTCTCTATCCTTTTGCCTAATATCTGAGTGCATAACAGTAATAGAATAGTCAGGTTCTTGTTCTTTTATGTTAGAGGCCAAGCTATCAGCATCTTTCTTTGTGCGAGTGAAAATCATTACACTTTTGAAGTGTGTTTGCTTGAGAAGTTCCATGAGAAGCTCCTCTCTCTGACCTATGGCAACTGGATAAAAAGCGTGGCTAATAGTCTCAGCTACACTCTGACGTTTTCCAATTTCTACTTCTTTTGGATTTGCTAATGCCCACTGGGCAAGACTTTCTATCGCTGAGGGCATTGTAGCCGAAAAGAACAAAGTTTGTCTTTTTCTTGGGGTACGTTTTACAATTTTCCTCACATCCGGAAGGAACCCCATATCGAGCATTCGATCCACCTCATCCAGTACTAATATTTCTATTTTATCAATTCTGACAATGCCCTTATCCATTAAATCGATCAGTCTCCCGGGTGTAGCGATCAAAACATCAACACCTGATTTTATACCATCGATTTGCTTGCCGTAACCAACACCGCCATGAACTAATAAATATTTCAAATTAGTTTCTTTACCCAGAATATTGAAATTATCTAAAACCTGAGATGCCAACTCTCTAACAGGCTCAAGTATGAGGCATCGAAGTTCTCCATGATTTTCTAGCTTGTGTAATATAGGTAAAGCGAAAGCGGCTGTTTTACCCGTTCCTGTTTGGGAAGCACCTATTACATCATTTCCCTCAATCACCAGTGGAATAGATTTCTCTTGAATAGGGGTAGGTTTCTCGTATCCGGCTTTGTTAATACCTTTCAGTACCTTTTTACATAGGCCTAATTTATCAAATCCCATAATCTCCTAACAACAGAAAGGAGGGTTAAGCAATGATCAAGATTTTTGTTGTTTAGTTTTACGTAGAGGCTTCTCCCCTAGCCATTACGACTTTACCCGTACGAACCGTCTCAATTATTTCAAATTTGGATAACAATCTGATCGCGGCATTTACTTTATCAGAATCACCGTGAATCATTGCAATAATTGATTTTTCTGTCAGATCAACAGTCTTACTATTAAAATGCTTAATGATTTGAAGTATCTCACCTCGCTGATCAGGAGAACATAGGATTTTAACCAAAGCCAATTCTCTTGTTACAGAATTCTTTTCCTGATGTTCATAGCAATGGATGACATCGATTAGCTTATTACATTGCTTAATAATTTGTTCAAGACCCGAGGGGTCACCGCTTATTCCAAGCGTAAGCCTTGAAAATTGAGGGTCTCTTCCGTGTGATACAACAACAGAATCAAGGTTATAAGCTCTTCTCGCAAAAACCTGACATATGCGCATGAGAACTCCTGGCTGGTTGTTAACGAGCATGCTTAAAGTATGTCCACCTATAATGTCTGGTGTAGGTGGGAGTTTTGAATCAGTGGTGACAATTTTTTGAGTCATGGTGAAACTTTGATTTAATAAATTTTGTTTTAAGTTGAGCCAACCGGTTTAGCCATTTTTTGTTTTGGAGGCTCTGTTAACATGTCCTCAAGTGCCGCACCGGCAGGGATCATTGGAAATACATTTTCAGTCTTTATACACTCAGCATTAATGACACACGGGCCTTCATTATAAGTAAGAGCTTTTTCGAGTATCTTACCCACATCTGCTGGCCTTTTAATGTTGAAACCTTTAATGCCATAGGCTTCCGCAAGTTTGACGAAATCAGGATTGCCCTCAAGGTCGACTCCTGATTCACGATTGTCGAAAAATAGTTCCTGCCACTGCCTTACCATTCCTAGATAATGATTATTTAGAACTAAGATTTTGACCGGCAGTTTTTGAAGAGCAGCAGTAGCAAGTTCACATAAAGTCATTTGGTATCCACC
>CETE01016765.1_pt1 | contig 10579 bp, 5 predicted proteins | sample 531241 | NCBI WGS metagenome assembly CETE01 (sample SAMEA2622336, study PRJEB7988) | marine metagenome | biome: marine biome (ENVO:00000447); feature: deep chlorophyll maximum layer (ENVO:xxxxxxxx); material: "saline water (ENVO:00002010), including plankton (ENVO:xxxxxxxx)" | depth 30 m
AACCCAATCGGCGATGGCAATGTAAAATATAATTTTTGGAGCTCTCAAAGGAGTAAAGTTATCTCATTTTCTGAGGGTAGAACTTCTTTGGATGTTTTGTTGTGGAATGGTATACCTTTCGAGCCTAAAGAGAATCATTTTGAGTACAAATCAGGTAAGATTGTTTTAGATGAATCATTAAACAATTTGATTTCTTCCTTGTCCAAGGGGAATCCAGAAGAGTTCTCTCCTCAAAAGGCTATTTTTCAATTTACCCCAGGTGATTTGGCTTCGGGTAATACTGCGCCGCTAGCGTCAGAGATCAGTTTAGGTCCGGGGAATAGAGATAAGCTTTTCATCAATATCCAAGGGCTTTCCGGTGGAGGTTTGGAATTACTGACAAAGATTGAAATGCAAATTGATGAAAGGATGCACTTAATTAATAAAGGAGGTGGAGATTATTTTAATTGGAGGAAAGATGCTATTCCTTTTGAAGCAAAGCTTAGAGAAACAGCTGCATCACTTTTAGGTAAAAATAATGCCCTTTTAACTCAATATAGGAGAATTTTTGATCAGAATGACCAGATCCGAGTAAGGCAAGATATTCAAAACTTTTTAATTAAACTTATTGAAGAATTTGCAGAAAACTTAAGAGATGATGGAGTTAAAAGAGATGACGTTGAGAAAATAAAAGAGGAACTTTGTGAAACTGAATTTCCTGAACTTTGGGAATCTCGAGAAGTTAATCAGAGTGAAGGTAAAGCTTTCTCAGATTTTATGGAAGACTTTGCTGAAGAATGTGAGGATTTATCCAAGAAACGGAGTTTTGGAAGAGATAGAAGAGATTTTGAAATCTCATATTATATTAACAGTAGCGTCGCAAGGAAGGCGCTACTAAAACTATCTCGAACTTTAGAAGATGAATACTCAGGAACCTTTGGAGAAAAACTTTGGGACTTCACTTATGTTGAGAGACCGAAGCCTCCTAATAATCTAAAACAGATTGAGAGATTTCAGCTTGAGATTGAATCTCTTCAGGCAAGAAAATTTGAGGCTGAGAAAAAATTAAAGAATTTTACTCCTCCGAAAGACGGAGATTTACCAAATGGAAGATACGAAATAATTTTGGTTTTTAGTGAAGGTAAGTCTCGCTCTTTTATTGTAACTGATATTAATAAATGAAATCTCAGCTACCTATAAAGTTATTAACAAATGAGATCCGAGTTACTCTATCGGCTGACGGGTTAGCGGATTCTGCTAAGGATACAGCCCAAAGATTTTCTACTCATTGTGACGATTTGAACAATAGGTTGAATCAATGTTTCAATGCTTCGAGTGCAAAAGAAGGCGTTTTACTTGCGGAGGAGAGTGATCCTCTACTTGATTCGATTGAGGTGATTGAGAAATTTTCTTTATATGAGGAATGGCTTGAATTTTGTGATCATTATAACCTTGAATCACCAAAAAGGATTGAATCAGGCTCTTTCGATAGGCTAATGAGTCTGTATAAAGAGTGGAGCGGGTCTGCTGATTTTCTTAGAAAAAAATATCGAGATGCTGCGATTAGAAAAGATGAACCGGTTTTATTATCCTGTTTAGGTAAAATATTAAAGATAGATCCTACGGATGAGGCTGCTAAGGACGAAACGAGAAGAATACTTAGGAGACATTTTCGAGATGAGATAAAAGAACTTGATGAAATTGTCCAAAGTGAAGATAAATTAAATGCAATGGCTGTTGTTGATCGACTTGATCAATTGCCTTTTGACGAACTGAAGAAAGGGGAGTCATGGGAAAAGGCGATGCATTGGTTGAATGCTGAAAGAAAGGCTAGTGACGAAAAAATTGCCTATAGACTGATATCAAATCTTTCTAATCAGTGTGAACAAAGAAAGTTAGACGCTGTTAAAAATTCAATTGAGGAGATAGAGGCAATAATCAAAAAGCACAATACTGTTTTAGACCATGTAGGTCAGGAAACAATAGAGGATTCAAAAAAATGGATTAAGGATGAAATTGAACTTCTTGATAAAGAAGAGAAATCAAAGGATATAAGAGTACGATTCGATAAAATTTTCAAAAACTTGGATTCTAATTTTTCAGTTGTTCTAAAATCTCCCTTGAATGAGATTGAAACTGCCAGAAGAAAGTTAACCAACTCGTGGGCCGAGTTCGAAAAGATTGGATTATTGCCTGAAGGAGGAATTGATCAGAAAGTCGCTGAATTCAAGGAAGCTCTTGATAAGAGAATTTTAAAATTAAAAAAGAAGATTCGCCGGAAAAGATTCATTAAGATTTCTACTGTTTCATTTGTAATATTTTTTCTCAGTTATTTCGGCTTTGCTCAGTGGAAGAGTAAATCAATTCTTGCTGAGTTTGATGGGTACAAAAAAATTAGGACTGTTCGACCCTTTGAAAAATTATATAAAAGTACAAAAACTTATAATTGGCCAGTTGCATTTTTGGCAAGAATGGGTCCGGATTTAAAAAAGGCGTATGGATGGCTAACCATTGAATTGGATAAGTATAATCTACTAGTTGATGATATAAATAGATTGGGAATAGAAGCTGATTCAGGATTTGGCAGGACTATTAACGAGTACTGGGAAGAATTTCAGGATTTGGAATTAGGCATTTCAGAAAATGCTACTGATTTAAAAAAAGAGCTTAATGAGCAAAAATCTATTCTACAAAATAAATGGGATAACCATCGTTCTAATTATATTGCTACACAAAGGGCTAGAAGAAGGGTTGCTCTTGAGGAGGTTAAAAAAATTCTAACAAACAAACCTAATATTACCAAAGTTTCTCGGGATGTAGAATATGTAAAAAATATTCACTCAATAAATAAAGAGTTAACTGACTCTATGAAGGTTGTTATTCCTCCCGCCTTTGTTAATGATGAAGTGAAGGAAGAATATAGAGAAAGAGGGGCACAATTATCTGCTCGAATTGATAAAATTGATTCTCTACTGGCAACAATTGAGCAGCTCAAAGCAGTTCAGAATTATGCCGATTTTAAATTGGCCATGAAAAATTTTGAGAATGAGAAATTTGAAGGAACTCTAGAGCATTCAACATCAAATGCCTTTTTCTCTAATGCCAAAGAGTTTTCTGATGTTATAGGTGAGGTTTTACGACCTGGTCAATCATTAGGATGGACTGTTTATTATCAGAATCGGAATAAGGATCAAATTTTTCCAAAAAATGTGGAAGAGGCTGAGAGAGTAGTTTTAAACGGAATCAGTAATTACAGGAGATATCTCAATTTACATAAATGTTTTTTTATCGAAATTCCCTCTGGAAAAACTTTTTACAAATTTTGTGATGGTCCTACTAAATTACGTAATAGGAAAGTCGGTCCAAATAGTATAATTGAAAGATCAGGCTATTTCTTTGATGATACAAAATTCATCCCTTTGAAATTTGAATTGTTTGATTCTGGAAAATTTGAACTGAAAGATGAGCAACTAAAGAAAGCCAAAGGAATAACTTTGCGTAATGAGGAGGTGACGCCAGAATCTGAAATGTTCAACCTTATATTGCCTTCTAAAAGGTTGATGAGTCAAAGTCAGCAATATTACAAAGAGGGGATTCTAGGAGTTTTTGATGACATTAATCGCGATGATTCAGACCCTTTATTTAGAGCGTTTCTAATTTCCGAGTTTTCTAAAGTTGTGATGAGGCGCTCTCACGAATGGGGATTGCTTATGGTTCCCGATTTTTTAAAGGATTTGGATAATCTCAAAAGAACTAAACCCCCAATTTTCGGAAGACACGATTGGATGGTTGAATCAAGATATACAGATGAAAAGAAAGCCTTAGGCGAATTATTCTCAGGGATTGCTGAAAAAAGTTACCTTACTACTTTTAAAGTAAACAAAGCCCTTGTTGATTCTGTTATTGAAAGTGGATTTGAATACGCAGGTTTTACCGATCACCGAGGGGCACTGAATTTATTGGCAAATAATAACGATACAAATACTCTTTATGGTTCTAGTCAGCCTGATAAATATGCCACAGCGCTTTTTACCAAATCATCAGATGATGGTAAATGGCAGCCTCAAGGGAGCATATCACCATTTACACCACTAATTTGTTTTAAGGGTGATAAGAAAAAATCAATTCAGTTAGTTGCAGATTCACTTAATATGACAGAGGAAGAGGTAAAGGCCTATGCGATACCATTTTTTCTTACCGATTAAATGCATCTTTAGATTAAGGAATTATCGAAATGAACCAAAAAGAATACAATCAATTAAAGGAACGGTTTAAAGAAATTGCTATCTATACCTCTACTTCAGCGCTTCTTGGTTGGGACCAGGAAACAAATATTCCAAAAAAAGGATTAAATTATCGTGCTGAGCAATGTGCCTTTTTAGGAGCTAAAGCTCATTCCCTTTTTATTGATCCGAAAGTAAATGAATGGATAGCTTCATGTGAAAATAATTCAGACATTAGTGATCCTCATGAACTGGCTAACCTAAGAGAGTGGAGGTGGTCATACGATCGAGGTCAGAATCTTTCGCCTGAATTTGTTGCAGATTCAGAAAAAATTAGAAGCTTAGCAATGCCGGCATGGGCAGAGGCTAGAAATCAAAATGATTTTGATGTTTTTCGTCCACATTTGGAGAAGATCGTGGAATTGAATAGAAAAAAAGCCAACATTTATGGATTCGATTCACACCCATATGATGCCTTATTGGAAGGGTTTGAGCGTGGAGCCACTACGAAAAGTATTGGCGACTTATTTGAGGACTTGAAAACTTCTCTTAAAGAAATTGGTGAGCTTGCGAAAAATAAATCTAATCATGTTGCTGTAGATTTGATAGACGGAGATTATACAACTGAATCTCAAATGGTTTTCAATCGAGACGTGGCAGAGTCTTTTGGTTTTGATTTTGAAGCTGGTCGAATCGATACGGCTGTTCATCCGTTTTGTTCTGGTATCGCTCCTGGGGATACCAGAATGACTACTCGTTATGATAGGCTTAACTTTATGAGTTCACTCTATGGAGTGCTCCATGAAACTGGACACGGTCTCTATGAGCAGGGCTTGCCTGAGGAACATTTTACATGTCCAGTGGGCAAAGCAGTCTCTCTAGGTATTCATGAATCACAATCAAGATTATGGGAGAACCATGTCGGAAGAAGCATAGGGTTCTGGGAAAAATGGTACCCCAGAGCTGAGGAGATATTTCCATCAATTAAGGGGATCGGATTTGATAATATTATTAAATTTTGCCATCGGTCTGAGCCATCATACATCAGAGTAGAGGCCGACGAGGCGACTTATGACCTGCATATAGTATTACGTTTTGAAATTGAAAGAGATTTAATATCGGGTGAATTGGAAGTCGTGGATTTACCTGAGGCATGGAACGCAAAGTTTGAGGAGTTTTTTGGAATCAAAGTTGAAAAGATTTCAGATGGTTGTCTGCAAGATATCCATTGGAGCATGGGGGCTATAGGATATTTCCCAACTTACACGTTAGGAAACTTAGCTGCGGCTCAAATTTTTAATAAAGCCAAAATTGATTGCCCCGAAATTGAATCTTGCTCCTCGGACCATTGCTATAAAATTTTATTGGATTGGTTGCGAAAAAACATTCATTCCAAAGGATCTTTGCTTTTACCCCAAGACTTGATAAAGGAAGTGACAGGTGAGGATTTATCCGCCAAGTATCATTTAGATCATTTAAGGCAGCGGTATAGTTAAAGGAATATGGATAGGTTAACTTTAAGCTGATTATTGTATAAATGTATAATCTTGGCCTAGGCTTCATATTTTTATTTGTCGCCGGGATTGTTGTTTTACGAGGTGATGAAAATGATTTTCTAACTAATCACTCAGCATCTGAAGATGATAACATTTTGTTTTGGGATTGCAGAAATCGGCATATTAAAGACGAAAAAAGGAATGCAAATATTCAATTCTTTGGGGCTTCAAGATATGGCAAATATTATGAATTAGATCCTGGAAACGGATCTTTTCATTTTAATTTAGATGAGAATCAATTAAAGCAATTAGGTGAAAATTGGTTAATAGAGTTAGTCATTCTGCCAGCTCAAAAAAATGGGAATATTTTTTCGTTCAACAATCTTAATCTGATTCAAAAGGAGAAAAGCTTTGTTCTTAGTGATTGGAGTTCCAAAAACTCTACAATCATTAAGGTTGCAGCTTTGACTGAACCTCTTCACTTATTGGTAAATGTTTCGAATTCTTGGATTAAAATTTTTCAAAATGGTAAATTAACCGATCAAGTGGATTCCTCATCTTGGAATTTAAATTCTAATGTTCAGATAGCAAAGGTTGTAGTTGGTGGAGGTTGGCATGGGAAAATATATTACATTTCAATTGGCCCATCGGTTAAAAAATTTGGATCAGCTTTAAAAAGAGCAAAAAGCAACTGGCAGTTCGATACACTGCCAGATAAGAAGTTAAAACTCATTGGGAAATTAATTGAAGTAACTCAAGTCCCAAAAATTAAGCAAATATCACCTTATCAAAGGGCAATAATTTACAATCACTATGAACTGGAAGAAAGATTCCAAAAAATTATTGGCACGAGAAATATTGCTGTTGCCCATTGGTGCATTCTTGATAATAAATATGTTGCTGATCTTCCAAACGAAGCCGGCCTAAACTATCAATTGATGGTTGAACCTATTTTAGATAATCCACAAATAAAGAGAGAGCGCCATTTTAATGATCTATCGAGGTTTGATTTAAAATTATTTTATGATGTCAGTCTTCCAAAGCTTAAATAAAAAGTATCCATTACTATTATATTTGGTGACTCTTGGCTTTTTAAAAATCAGTGTCTACTCTCTTGATGGTGAGGAATTGCTTAAAGATCATGGTAAAGAGTTGTATGAAGTTGCTGCCAAAGCAGCTAATCAAAGTGATGAAAGGTCTTTGCCGGGACATGATCCTAATTGGTTCTTTCTAAGAAACGAATTAAATCATGTTGGTAAGGGTGAGTTTTGGAATAAGAATTGGGCCGAAGTATCCGCTTCTGGCAAAGATCCATTAGAAATATTTTTGTCATTCAAAAAAAAGTTAGATTTATTGGGAGTGGAATTCATTTATGTTCCTATACCTGCGAAAGTGACTATCTATCCAGATAAGTTTTCAAATGCTATTACCGCAAAAGACGGCTTGCCAGCGGTTAATGATCTCTTTCAAATGAAGCCCTATCTTGATAAGTTTAAGGAATCAGGAATCAATGTTATTGATATCGAGCCGCTTTTAAAAGAGAGAAGAAAGACTGAATCTTTTAGCAGTTATTGCAAAACAGATTCGCACCCTTCGCCATGGACTTGCCAGATGATTGCAACAATTTTATCTGAAAAAATAAACTCATTAGATTGGTCGACAAAGTATAGAAACAAATCAGACCTATCGTTTATTAAAGGAGAGTCTGAAACAATCAAAGTAGTTGGCGATCTTATTTCTAATGAAGAGCGAGAATCATGGACTTCTGAAAAATTGTCGGTTACAAAGGTATATTCGATAAAAGATGGAAAAAAAAATCAGGTAATGCCTGATGATGAGGCTAGTCCGGTTATCGTTATGGGAGATAGTCATACACTTATTTATCATGAGGGAGATGATATGCATACCTCTGCTGCAGGTGTAGTTGATCATTTGCAGGAGAAGATCGGATTTAAAATTTTTCTAGCGGCGAGTAGAGGATCTAGTTCTCAGGCCCTAAGGCAGATATACAAAGGGAAAGAATTTTGGGAAGAAAAGAAAATGCTCATTTGGATCTCTTCGATCAGAGAATTTACTGAAGAAAGAAGATGGCTTCAATTGCCTCGTATTCCAAGGTGATTTTAGGGAACTTCTTCAAGAGAACCGGTATACAACCAGTTCTCTACCTTTCCATTTCTCATTAGAGCCATTGCTTCTGTTGGGAAAGTGCCAAACAAACTTGTTGTTTTATAATTTACTGTAGCCGTCCAGTATGCTCGATTGTCCACGATTTCATATCTAATGGGTCCCCAATAGGATATTTCATTAAGTTTGATTTCTGAAACGTCTCCAGACCTTATGCTTCTTACCATGATTGAAACTCGGCCATCATCTTCAGCCTCAGGCATTTTGCCAATTTCATTTTCGTAATCGGATAATTTCTCTTTAGATATTTGTGAAATACTAGTCACTCGATTTGCTCGGCTTTCATTTGTATTGGGACTCGATGTTGTTTGATTGGTTTCAACTTCTGTTGCAGCAATGACTCTAGCTCTCTCCCTCTGAGCGTAAACCTCTCTCTTCTTCCTCTGTTGATATTTTTCATATTCGTCTCCGAGGATTTCTTTATAATTAGTATCATTAATTGATATGGTCCCTCTCACATTGGACTCTTTGTTTGGTGTAATGACGAGTTTGTCTCCAGAAAATGAAATGGCAAAGGTCTTGCCTCCAGCCGGCGCCGTTGAACTTCCTGCTCCACCAGCAAAGACATATTTAGCCTTGGCTTTGAGTGTCACTTGTCTAGGGAAGGCGGATGCTGGAATTTTTTTCCAATTACCGACCAATTCTTCTATGGGTTTGAAGTCGGGTATTGGATATTTTTTCTCAATTGGGTCTACCTGATCAGGTTCTGAATTTTTGATGATGTTGGGCTTATCTTGATCTAGCTCATCTTCATTTTCATCTTGAGAGATATTGCCAGGGGTATTATTGCGAGGCTTTTCCTTGTTCCAAAATGGTAATTTTTCTTTATTCAGAATTCCAGATACAATAAGTGCGACGAATACTAGGAGAAGGAACCATTTCATATTATCAAATGTTCGTGTGTTTATTTGACCACTTCAAGAAATGTTTGCGCTTCCTCACTATTTATCTTTCCTATTTGTCTAAATTACTGTCGACTATATATCATTAACTGAGATGGCGAATAAATTATTTTTATTAGATGGGATGGCTCTAGTTTATAGAGCCCACTTTGCCTTAATCAGGAGCCCGATTTATACTTCTAAAGGTTTTAACTCGTCGGCGCTTTACGGATTTACTAACACTTTAGTGGATTTATTGTCGAAGCAATCTCCGAGTCATATAGCTGTGGTTTTTGATACAAAAGCTGCCACTGAGAGACATAAAATTTTTCCTGAATATAAGGCTCAGAGGGATGCCATGCCTGAGGATCTTTCAATCGCACTTCCTGAGGTGAAGCGAATCATAAAGGCCTTTAATATTCCTGTAATTGAGAGAGATGGATTTGAAGCAGATGATGTAATCGGAACCCTAGCTAAGAAGGCCATACAAGATGATCCAGAATGTGAAGTCTTTATGGTGACTCCTGATAAAGACTTTGCTCAGTTGGTTGAAAAAGGAATTTATATGTTTAAGCCTGCAAAAGGAGGCAACGAACCTGAGATTCTTGATGTTGATAAAATAAAAGAACAATGGGATATAGAAACACCCGATCAGGTTATTGATATCTTGGGATTGTGGGGAGACGCCAGCGATAATATTCCGGGTGTGCCAGGAATTGGAGAAAAGACTGCCAAAAAACTAATTTCTAAATATAGCAGTATTGAAAATATTTTAGAAAATGTTAACGATCTTAAAGGTAAGCAAAAGGAAAACCTAGAGAATTTCAGTGACCAAGCTTTGCTGTCTAAGAAGTTGGTGACTATTATCACAGACGCTCCTGTCGATTTAGATTGGAAGGATCTTAAATTATCAGAGATAAACAAAGATGAGTTATCTAAGATTTGTATTGAGTTTGAATTTAATGCTATCGGAAAGAGATTGTTGGGGGATGAATTTGTTGCTGGCAGAGGTTTTGAAATAGAATCACAAGACAATGATCAATCGAATGGAGTTCTAAAGACTATTAGTGATGTTGATCATAGTTATATTTTTGTAAAAGCTCAAGACAGTGAAAAAAGGGTTAAGGAGATAGCAAAATTAAAAAAGACGAAGAGTCTTTGTTTTGATACTGAAACGACAGGGAAGGACCCGATTCATGATGAGCTTTTAGGAATATCTTTCGCCAATTCTGCAGGGAAGGCCATTTACTTTCAGTGCCCAAGTGAAATAGACTTAAGAAAAGTCTTTATCGAGGACTTCAGGGAATTGTTTCAGGATGAAAGTATTGAGAAAGTAGGGCATAATCTCAAATTTGATTTAACGGTTTTGCATTGGTGCGGATTAAAAGTTGGTGGGGCATTATTTGATACGATGCTTGCCCATACTCTTGTTTTTCCTGATCAGAAACACTCAATGGATTTCGTTGCTGAATCCATGTTAGGTTATAGCCCGATTTCCTTTAATTCATTAATTGATGATCAGGAAAACGAGGATCAGTTAAGTTTGATCGGCACTACCATTTCTGAGGTCGATACAAATAAATTAGCTGAATATGCTGCTGAGGATGCGGACATTACATTTCAAATTTCCGAAAGGCTCAGACCTTTGCTAAAAGAAAAAGGTCAGGAAAAAGTTTTTTATGATATAGAGAGCCCTCTCATAGCTATTCTAGTGGCAATTGAATCTGAAGGAATATCTTTAAATTGTGAGATCTTAGATCAGATAAGAAAATCTCTGAGTGAGTCTATTAATAGTCTTGGTAAAGAAATTACGGAG
>CETE01022544.1_pt1 | contig 10573 bp, 8 predicted proteins | sample 531241 | NCBI WGS metagenome assembly CETE01 (sample SAMEA2622336, study PRJEB7988) | marine metagenome | biome: marine biome (ENVO:00000447); feature: deep chlorophyll maximum layer (ENVO:xxxxxxxx); material: "saline water (ENVO:00002010), including plankton (ENVO:xxxxxxxx)" | depth 30 m
AGTGAGCTTTAGTTTGACGGGGCTCCCACCGAGCCCTCAAGAAGTTAAGCAATTTATAGATTCATGGAATGATAATTCTGCCGAGGCATGGTCAAACCTTGTAGATCGTTTGCTTGAGTCTCCACATTACGGAGAACAAATGGCAAAACATTGGTTGGACGTGGTGAGGTATGGTGATTCCGCAGGGTTTTCCAATGACTATCCGAGGCCTCATGCCTGGCGTTATCGAGATTATGTGGTTCGTTCTTTTAATGAGGATAAGCCCTACGACCAATTTGTAAGAGAACAGATCGCAGGAGATGAAATTAATGGAAGTGATCCTGAGCACATCATTGCTACAGGGTTCTTACGGATGGGGCCTTGGGAGCATACCGCGATGAGTGTCAAAGCAGTGACTCGTCAGCAGTACCTAGATGATGTGGTTAATTCGGTTGGAGTGACTTTCCTAGCCAACGAGCTTCGTTGTGCGAAATGCCATGACCATAAATTTGATCCTATACCAATAAAAGACTATTATCGGATGCAGGCGATATTTGCTCCTGTGTCTTTTTCCGAGCAGCCTCTTCCGTGGCAGGAATTCGAAAATCAAAAAGGGATTAAAGAAGATGGCGCACGTTACCAACGTCTTATTAAGGCGGATGGTATAAGAAGTATTAATACTCTTCCCGAGGAAGAGAGGCCGGTAATGAAGTTTGATCAAGAATCTGAAAAAGCTGGTCACTCAAAGGTCAGGAATAAGAGACGTCAACAGCTCAACTATCAGCTCAAGCGATCTCAAGCTGCCGCTTTTGCAGTTTCTAATGGAAAGCCGGATCAAATTCATATTCTTCAGGGTGGCTCTATTGAGACTCCATTAGACGAAGTTAACCCTGGATTTTTAAGTCTTTTTAGTGGTTCAGAAAAACTTTCCTCTGTGACTAATAAAAAAAGTGGTCGTCGCGAAGAGCTTGCCCAATGGATTACCGACAAAGACAACCCACTCACTTCGCGAGTCATTGTTAATCGTATTTGGCAATGGCATTTTGGACAGGCCTTGGCGGGCAATCCAAATAATTTTGGAGGAACAGGTAAGAAGCCAACTCATCCTGAGCTTCTGGATTGGTTAGCACAAAAATTTATGGATGAGGGTTGGTCATTGAAAAAACTACACCGAATCATTCTCAGCTCTTCGGTTTATCAACGATCAACAAAACATCCAGAACCAAAAACTTTAGCAAGACTTGATCCCAAGGGAGTGAGCTACTCGGTGTTTTCCCCGCGCCGTTTGAGTGCTGAGGAATTGCGTGATTCAATGCTCTTCGTATCTGGTGAGTTAAATTTATCTGTTGGAGGTATACCGTGTCATCCTGAAATTAATGATGAAGTGGCTATGCAGCCACGGCATATCATGGGGTCAGTAGGTCCCGCCTATCAGGCCGACCCTCTCCCTTCTCAACGCAATCGACGCACACTTTATGCTGAGCGGATTAGGACCTTGGCAGATCCAATGCTGGAAACTTTTAACAAGCCTGGTCCTGATACTTCTTGTGAACGTCGTGAGAATGCCACCATCGCCCCTCAGGCCTTTACAATGCTAAACAGTCCAATCATACGGGCTCGAGCCTTGGCTCTTGCTGCTAGGCTTGAAAGAGAAAAACCAAACAGTATTAAACAACAAGTCCAACTCGCCTTTCAGTTAACTTATCAGCGATTCCCGAATGAAGATGAATTAAAGATGTGTTTTGAACATCTTAAGATTTTCACCGAACAGCATACATCCAATCCACAGGAAGAGATAGAGAAGCCAAAGTATGTGATTCGTCGAATGGTTGAAGAAATGACAGGACTCGCCTTTTGGTGGGTGGAAGATTTGGATGTCTATGCTGGTGGAGAATATAAGCCCGACCTTAAGCCATGGGATGTGGGTATTGAAACATTGGCGATGGGAGATTTGTGTTTAGTCCTGTTTAATTCCAACGAATTTGTGTACGTTTATTGAAAATGCAACGAAGAGAATTTTTATATGGCATTAACGGAGGCCTAGGGGCATTGGCCTTTCATTCGATGCTTAGGGCAGAAACAGCCGAGGGACCGTTAACTCCGAAAGTAGCTCATTTTCCCAAAACAAAAGCCAAGCGTTGTATTTTTCTTTATATGGCTGGCGGGCCAAGTCATATAGATACTTTTGATCCCAAGCCAAAGCTCAAAGATTTGCATCTCAAAAAATTCAAGAGAGAGAGTAAATTTCTTTCTGCCATGGGTTCTGGGGAGAGATACTACGTGCAGAGTCCGTTCAATTTTATTAAGGCCGGACAGAGTGGTATAGAGATGTGTGACCAGTGGGAGCACTTGGCTGGTGTTGCCGATGAGTTGTGTGTTTATCGTGGCTGTCAGGCAGAATCCATTAATCACCCAACAGCCAATTATCACATGAATACCGGTAATCGTTTCGGTGGTGACCCGGCCATTGGTTCTTGGGTAACTTATGGTTTAGGTTCTGAAAATCAGAACTTACCCGGTTATGTAGTGTTACCCGAAGTGGCTTATCCGCAGGGGGGAGCAGCTAACTGGTCAAATGGATATTTACCCCCTCACTTTCAAGGAACAACTTTGCGTGCCAAGGGCTCTCCAATTCTTGATCTTCATCCTCCCAAAGGAGTGACCAGAGAAGGTCAGCGTGGACATCTTGATTTATTGAATGGTCTAAACTCTTTGCATGTGGAGCGTCATCCTCATCACCAAGAACTTTCCGCCCGTATGGAAAGTTATGAATTAGCCTACCGGATGCAGATGGAGGTTCCAGGAATTCTTGATCTTGGAAATGAAAAGGAATCGACTCGTGAAGCCTATGGCTTGGATGATGTCAGGACCGAGGAGTTTGGAAGACGTTTACTTCTTGCTAGAAGATTGGTCGAAAGAGGTGTTCGATTTGTTCAGGTGTATACCGCAGGTTGGGATTCTCATGATTATATAAAGCGCTCCCATACAGAGCGTATTCGTTCAGTAGATAAGCCTATAGCATCATTAATAAAAGATCTTAAAGAAAGAGGTCTATTAGATGAAACCTTAGTTGTTTGGTGCGGTGAGTTTGGACGTACTCCAGACAACGGTAAGCGAGGTGGAGGCGAGCGGTTAGGGCGTGATCATAATAAAAATGCGATGCCTTTATGGATGGCTGGTGGAGGAGTTAATAAAGGAGCCATTATTGGTGCGACTGATGAAATAGGGGAAAAAGCAGTTGAAGTGGTTCACCCTATTAGGAATCTGCATGTCACGTTTTTACGGCTTTTAGGTCTGGATGATAACAAGCTGACCTATTTCCATGGAGGAAGATTTAAGCAGCTTTCTCAGACCGGTGGAGAAGTTATTGACGAATTAATTGGGTAGAACATAGTATCAGATTTGACCACGCATCATGTCTTCCTCTTTACTTTTTGGTCTGGTTATGGTCATTGTGATTTTACATGTAATTTGGCAAAAATTTCAGCCCCTTTTATCTCTTATTATTGATGAAACTGAAATACTTTAATCTATGTTAATTTTTCTTATCATTTTATGGTCTGTCGTTGGGCTTATTGTTTTTAGGTTAATTCTATTTAAAGGTCCTTATAGCAAAAAGGTAGAGGATCCTCCTAAAGGTATTATTGATATGCACTGTCATACCGCAGGCATTGGTACAGGAGGTAGTGGCGCAGTTATTTCTGGTAACTTGCGAGACAGCTGGAAATATGATGTCTACTTGAGATCATTCGGTAGTAGCGATGATGAAGTTCATGAATACGGTGACCAAATCCTTGTCGATAAAATCGTCGACTCTATTCAAGATTCTGAATACGTTGATGGAGTCGTTCTTCTTGCCTTGGATGCACCTAGAGATGAAAAGGGAAGCATCGTTGAAGATGAAATGGAGGTATATGTTCCCAACGAATATGTTGCCGAACAAGTTGCCCGTTATCCTGAGTTGTATTTCGGTGCAAGTATTCACCCGAACAGACCTGATGCACTAAATCAACTAAGTTGGTCAAAAGAAAATGGAGCAGTTTTGGTTAAGTGGCTTCCTAATATTCAAGGCATGGATCCTTCGAATGAGAGATATATTACGTACTATAAAAAAATAATTGAGTTGGACTTACCTCTACTAGTGCATACTGGAAATGAAGAGTCGTTCACAAGAACCAATGACCTTCTAGGAGATCCTGAACTTTTAAGATTGCCTTTGAGTCTTGGCGTTAAAGTAATCGCCGCACATGTTGCGAGTTCAGGAAAATCTGAAGGATATGAAAATATTGATAGGCTTCTTGAAATGATGGATGAATATCCCAATCTGTATGCAGACATATCTTCACTAACCCAGATTAACAAGAGAAAAAATCTTGGGAAAGTTATTAATGATAAACGCCTTGTAGGACGCCTCCTCTATGGGACTGACTATCCATTAATTAACACTGTCATAGTTAATCCGCTCCAATATTTACTTAACTTGAACCTTAAGCAATTGAAGGATTTATTGTTTACACGTAACCCTTGGGATAGAGATGTAAAACTCAAGAGCGCTCTTGGATTTAGCAATGATGTTTTCGAGACTCCTAAAGAATTCCTGAGGTTATAATAGATGTAAAACACTTAATGACATTACGCGAACAACTGCTTTGCAATCCATCGGCGAGAACGAATATTAATTTATTTTGGATTCATTAAATCGATCATTAAAAGTTCCGTCTCTTTTGAAAATTTCAAATCCAAAACAATATCATTCTCGTTATTTCGACCATGAACGAAACTTCTTCTTCTACATTCAAGGCTCTACAAGCGGGCCTCTCCACTGAAGGTATTACATTGTACCTCTTCTGGTTGGGTATTGTTGGAATGGGTGCTGGTGCGATCTATTTATGGATGCTTCAGGGAACTCTTTCCGATAAATACAAAAAAGTTGCAATTGTCGCGGGTATCATCTGCGCAGTTGCTTGTTTCCACTACTACAGGATGGCTTCCATCTACGCTGAGTCATTGGCAAACGCCATAACCATAGTTGACGGCGAAGTCTCAATTGGTGAACTTTCGGCCTTCCCAACGGCCTACAGGTATATCGATTGGTTGATTACTGTACCACTGATGGTGCTAGAGTTTCCACTTCTCCTTGCTTTAGGTAAAAAGAGTAAAGGATTGTTTTGGAATTTGGGCGCCCTTTCCCTTGGGATGCTTATCTTTGCATGGATTGCTGAGACAAGTCCTTTAGGCGGAGGTGTTTGGTGGGGTTTCTACATAGTATCATGCGTATTTTGGCTGCTTATTGTAAAACAGCTATATGGCCAGGTATCAAATGCTGCTTCCCATCTTCCAGAATCATTTCAAGGTCAGTTGGGGGTTATGAAAAAGTTCATTGCTATTGGTTGGATAATTTATCCTGTAGGCTTCCTGCTTGCATTATCAAGTAACGAAAGTCTTCGCGAAATTGCCTACAATGTTGCTGATGTTATCAACAAGGTTGGTTTTGGTGTCGCTTGTGTGATTGCTGCACAAATGCTCACCAAGCTAGAATCCGAAGGTTCCTTGCCAACTGCTGAGTAGGTGGTTGAATCAATTCATAAACAAACCAGAGCGCTCCGTCCACACGGAGCGCTCATATTTTTTATTCCACTTGCTGCACTTTGTTTAATTTGGCTAGCAAGCAAACAAATTTTTTCAATAGTTCCCTCTGCATCGTCATGGATTTGGGTTTTCTCCTTGGCGTTTATGGGAATGGCGCACGGCAGCCTGGATCTTCATGTCCAAGAATGGTCGAAAAACGGTGAATTCAAGGCCAAAGGTTGGACCAAATTTTTTTGGTACATTGGTTTGATGGTTTTGACCTTTTCGCTCTTTTATATTTTTCCCTTAATCGTAACATTGGCATTCTTAACCCTAACAGCGATTCATTTCGGTGAAGCTGACAGAGTGCATGCGGTAGAATGTTTTGGAAGCTCTTCATACATTCCCAAATCATGGGCCTGGACGAGAGGATCTTTTGTAGTTGCAATTCCTTCAGTACTGCATCCCATGAAAACTTGGGAACCATTTTATCACCTCAGTAATTATTCCTACGATTTAGTTTTAGGTAACTCAATAGCAATTTTCGGCTTCTCTCTACTCGTAGTAACAATAACCTTGTCTGTAGTTGGTTCTTTTGATCGAAGGATAAAATGGTCTTCACCTATAGTTGCAGCATATATTTTCGAATCCATCATATGTTTGTTATGGTTCGTATATTTACCACCCCTTTTTGCTATAGGCGGCTATTTTCTAGCAATTCATTCTACAAAACATATGATCAGGCTTTCACAATTCAAAATACAAAAAAATAAGAACTCAGATATTCTGAGAAGTGTATTAAAGCTTCACGTTGACGCTGTGTGGCTTGGAGCACCGGCATATTTAGTAGTTATAATTTGGTCATATTTCCTTGGTGCTGACTGGGCCTCCTCCTTAGCGTTTGCCTCGATAGGTTTTTATCTGATCTCAACTTTTCCTCACCACCTGCTTGTGGCCAAAATTCCGATTAGAAACTTTATCTCTGAACCCAATGATTCCGTGCTTGATAAAACCATTCAAAAATTTTCATCATCCTTAATGAAATTTAATATCAATAGTGGACATGATGATGTCTACTCAAGCAGCGCTCCTGAAAGGGCATCAAGTTCTAGTCACATAGAATAGTCATAAATTTCCAATAGTGACCTGTATAAATATAATTCTGGAACCATCAGTGAGGTTATTTTACCATTAAGGTAATTATCGGCTGATGAGACTAACAATCCTGCTTCTATTTTGTTTTACAACATTTTCCTTTTTACTCCAGGGTGATACTAAAAAGGTAAATGTTTTATTTATTCTTGCTGATGATGTTGGATATGAAGGATTGACTTGTTATGGAGGTGATTCCTATTCAACACCTATTCTTGATGGTTTAGCAAAAACAGGCATTCAGGCAATGCACTGCTATAGCATGCCGGTCTGTCATCCTACACGAATGGCGTTACTAACAGGTTGCTATCCCAAAAATATTGGTAGTCCACGATGGGGAACGTTTCCAAGAAAATTAGAAAGAAAGACAATAGCAAGCGTGCTTAAGAAAGCTGGTTACACAACAGCGGTGGCTGGCAAGTGGCAATTAGCCCTTCTTAAGGATGATCCTAAACAACCTTTTAGATTAGGCTTTGATGATTTTTGTGTTTTCGGTTGGCATGAGGGACCAAGGTATCATGATCCGATGATATACGAGAACGGTTCTGTTAAAACTGGAACAAAAGGCAAATTTGGACCAGATCTCTATCGGGAATTTCTTGAGGATCATATGCTTAAGGCTCAGAAAAAAAACCAACCTTTTTTTAGTTTTTACTCAATGGCCTTATGCCATGATGTTACCGATGATCTTAAAAAGCCTGTTCCGGTTTCTCCTAGTGGTAAGTATTTAGACTACCGTGAAATGATTGTTGAAATGGATCGTCAGACTGGTTTGTTGATTGATTTTCTAAATAAAAATGGATTACGCGAAAATACACTTTTAGTTTTTGTAACTGACAACGGAACTCCTTCAAGATTTATTGCCTACCCAGATGGGAATAAACTGATTAAAGAGCCCATTTTTTCGAACTTAAACGGACAAAGAATTCAAGGTGGTAAGGGCAAGCTAGATGATACTGGGACTAGAGTTCCTCTCATAATCAACTGGCCGTCTATTATAGAGAAAGGGCGTAAAACATATGATTTGATCGATATGTCAGATTTTTTTGCAACTTTTATTGAAGTGGCTGGGTTAAATCATAATCAAAAGATCGATGGGGTGAGCTTTTTGCCCATGATGAAAGGCGGGAAATCTCCACGTTCTTGGGCATACAGTGAGTCTAAACAAAAGTGGTGGGTTAGGAATAAGTCCTACAAGTTGTACAATAATGGTAATTTTGTGGAAGTGAGTTCTACCGATCCTGGAAAAGAAACTTCTCTTGATAGGCCACTTACTAATTTACAAGAAAAGGCATTTAAATTGTTAGGTCAGGCAAGACCGCATCGTACAAATCCCTAATTCTAATTTTCATTATCAGGAATAAAAGCTGAAATCATTTTTCTGAAGCCATCTACTTGTTTGCGGTAACTAGAGACCTGTTCAACATCCAAGAACTCAGCAACACCATTAATCCTTTTGTCCAGAGCATCATCAATAAATCCCATAAATTGGTCTCTATTAACATTGGTCATATCCATTGACCCCGGTTTTTCTGAAGCATTAATCTCAATAAACAAGTCACGGGCCTGATCGATTTGATCCTCTGTAATTCCAGTTATTTCTCTTATTCCGTCAAGGTCTTCTTCTGTTTTCTTTTCGATTCTCTTTATCTCGCGTTCTTCTGCATACGTTTCATATTCTGCGAGTTGATTTTCCGAGAGAAGACCCTGCATTGCATTATCAATGGAAGAATAATTATCCTGGTCTGAAGCGATAAGATCAGCAATCGTAGCCTTTCCAGTTAACAACTTTAAGCCAGCTTCTGACTGAGTTTTTGACTTCGCTTCTAGGAGTTCTTGAAGTTTGTTTTTTTGGTTCGCCGTAAGTGTCAGCCTTTCGGCTAATTTATCGACCTCAACACTGACTTCTGCTTTTTGTTTGTTTTCACCAAGAGCCATGATAGTTTCCCAGAACTCATTGCCCTTCTCTTCATCTTTTTTCTCATTCTTGTCTTCTACCTCAGGTTTCTCAGGTAAGGGATTTTTTTCTGGGCCTGTATTGGCTATTGATAATCGAGATGCCTTTGATAATTGATTGGAGTCATTCAATGCCTTTTCAGATTGTTGAGTGATTAAATTTTTTTTCTGGTTCATCTACTCCAACAACGTATTGAGCAAATAAAACACCGATGACTCCTGCAAATAAACCAAAGACAAATCCTATTATCATCTTTGGAGAATTTTTATTCTCTACATCATTCATTACTTATAAACTTAACCTAATATTGGGAATTGATTAAAATTAAATTTTAATACCGACTACGGTTGTTAATTTTTGTTCAATAGTGTTATTCTGAGGAATGATAAGGATAATATTTATTTTATCGGTCACGATAATATTTGGTTTTTCAGATAATGAAAAATGGGAGCCAGTTCTTGTTCCAGAAAAAAAAGAAGGGCTAATAAATAGTGCGAGAGAGATTGAAGTCTTCCAACATGGGATAAAAAAAGAATGGGGATATAATAAACCACAAACTGACACTTTTATTGTCATTCATCCTGATTCTCCTAAGAAAAATGCTCCATTATATGTTGTTTTACACTCAGCGGGGCATGATGTTTTTTCTGCTGTTAAGTGTACAAAACAAGTCGGAAACCATGATATTTATCACTCTCCGCCAAGTTTTTATGCCCTTTATGTCGATTGTAGGGCCAACAAAGGAGATTGGTGGTGGGGAGGAATGCATGCGAGAGATGCTAATCTTAAAAAACAAAATTCAGGCGTATCAACCCGGCCGGTTGAAAAGCGAGTTATAGATACGGTTAAGTGGGTCACGGATAATTATGATATTGATCCTAACAGAGTTTATTTGTCGGGCAACTCAATGGGGGGAAGTGGTGCGCTAGGGATTGGCTTGCGTCATGGAGATATTTTTGCGGCAATCAAAGCCAATGTTCCGGCAGGTATAGAGCATGCCGATCAGAGAATGTCATTCTCTGATTTTAAAAAATCAGAGAACCTTAACCTGCCTGATCCTCCAATCACATTAAATTACTCCGGTCAAAATGATGGCTGGTCCTTCGGTCATGACAGATTTGTTAATGCGATGAATGGAAGAAAGTACCCTCTTTATTTTTACTGGGGAGCGTTTGGTCATGCTAATAATCATGCAAGAATTCTTAAAGTAAATGACCTTATCAACTCGTTTGATTGGCTTAATGTTAGAAAAAACCAGGCCTATCCAGTTTTTACCAATGCTTCGTGTAACAGTAAATTGCCCTGGCCTGATAACTTGAAAGATAAAAAGTCAGGCCAGCTAAATGCATTTTTTAGATGGAGATCAATCAGTGATACAGAAAAAGATTTTAAGATTTCCCTTTTTATGATCTCGTCTGATCAATTGAAAACCGAATTCCGAATTCCTGAAAAAGCAACTGTCGATGTGAGTTTGCGGAGATTACAGAGAATGAATTTTAACGAAGGAGATTCAGTGAAGTGGAGTTTTGGAAAAGTGAATGGAAAAACTATTATTGGCTCTGATAATATATTTACCGTCAAAAATCTAAATCTGACAAGTACCCCACAAACCTTGTCTATTAACAAGTAAATTTGATTTTTTATGTCACTTGACTAGTGGCTTTGTAGCTTATATTAACTATAATTAAACTACATAATATATGGAAATATCTATTCTCTATTGAGGAATGTGAAACTACAAACCTCAAGCCGTCAGTTTGGCGGATAAAATAAAGAGTGAGTTTGCAGATGCAAATGTCGAAATCGTTGAAGGAAGTGGTGGAGTCTTTGAAGTTACCTTTGATGGTAAGTTAATTTACTCTAAAAAAGAGACAGGAGAATTTCCTGAGGAGCAGGATATTTTGAATATATTAAAAG
>CETE01153877.1_pt1 | contig 10533 bp, 8 predicted proteins | sample 531241 | NCBI WGS metagenome assembly CETE01 (sample SAMEA2622336, study PRJEB7988) | marine metagenome | biome: marine biome (ENVO:00000447); feature: deep chlorophyll maximum layer (ENVO:xxxxxxxx); material: "saline water (ENVO:00002010), including plankton (ENVO:xxxxxxxx)" | depth 30 m
TCCAATATTTTAATGCATCTATATTATATGAAAAAAAAATTAGAAACAGCACTCCAACTAAATATTTTAAACAACATCTTGTACCGTTTGGCGAATATAATCCTTTTGATTATATTGTTGAAAAATTTTTACCTCTAGAAAATATTAATTTTTCAAGTGGTAATAAATCGGTTATTTTCAGCACAAATGGTTCTCCAGAATTTTCAGTATTAATTTGCTTCGAAGATATTTTCTCTTCCCTTGCTAGAAAAGCGGTATTAAATAATGCTAAATGGCTTATAAATCAGACAAATGATGGTTGGTTTGACCCATCATTTCAATCAGAACAGCATCTTGCACATTCTGTTTTTAGATGTGTTGAAAATAATATTCCAATGGCTAGAGCTTGTAATACGGGTATTACATGTTTAATTGATTCTAAAGGAAGAATTAAGCAACGACTTGATTCTCTTGAAAAAGGATTTTTAATTAGCACTCTAGAAATCGAAAATAATTTTAAAAAAACATATTTTTCGAAAAACGGTGAAGTTTTTGCAAAAATATCATTTATCATATCTTTTTTAACATTATGTTTATTTTCTTTGGATTTAAAAAAAGCGAAATAATTTTATGAAAGAAGAAATAGAAAAATCAATAAAAATTTATCGCACTAAATTAAGTGAAATGAATGAATATTTAAAAATTCCTAGCAAAAAAAATGATTTAGTAAAGCTAGAAGAGCAGTCTAGCTCAATCGATTTTTGGAATGATCAAACTAAAGCAAAAATTGTGATAGAGGAAATCAAATCACTGAAGCTCATATTAGATCCTTTTATAAAAATTGAAAATTTAATTGATGACCTCAAAATTATATATGATCTTTTTAGTACGGATGAAAAAGAGGCAATAAATGAAGCTTCTGTAATTCAGAATCAAATATCAGAACTTTTGCCTAAATTAGAATTACAAGTTTTATTGGGAGAGGAATTTGATAAATGTGATGCTTATTTAACTCTTCATGCAGGCGCAGGAGGTACAGAAAGTTGTGATTGGGCCGATATGCTCTACAGAATGTTTGCAAGATTCTCAGAAAGAGAAGGATTTAGCTTTCAGATTCTTGATTTCTTACCTGGCGATGAAGCTGGGATAAAAAGTGCAACAATTTTAATACAAGGTAATTATGCTTATGGTTTATTAAAATCAGAAAGAGGTGTTCATAGGCTTGTAAGAATTAGTCCATTTGACTCTCAATCAAGAAGACACACATCATTTACGGCAGTTGATATTTCTCCAAAGTTAAATGATGAAATTGAAATTGATATCGTTGAATCGGACTTAAGAGTTGATACATATCGAGCACAAGGAGCTGGCGGTCAGCATGTTAATACAACTGATTCTGCAGTTAGAATAGTTCATATCCCAACTAATACAGTAGTTCAGTGCCAAGCAGAGAGATCCCAGCATAAAAATAAAGCCACCGCCCTTAATATGCTAAAGGCGAAATTATTTGAAATTGAACAAGATAAAAAAAGAAAAGTAATAGATCAATTGTATAGCGATAAAGGAGATATTGCATGGGGGTCACAAATAAGATCTTATGTAATGCAGCCGTATACTATGGTAAAAGATCATAGAACAGATGAACAGGTTGGTAATGTTCAAGAAGTATTAGACGGCAACTTAAAAAGATTTATTTTTTCTTATTTAAAAAGGCTAAAATGAATGTATTAGAAAAAATTATTAAAGATAAAAAAGAGGAGATTGATAACAGGAAAAGAAATTTTCCTATTAAAAATTTTGATTTAAAAAATAATTTTCCTGAATGTTTTTTGCAGAGTTTAAATAAAAAGCCAATAGGATTTATAGCCGAAATAAAGAGAAAATCTCCTTCGGCTGGAGTAATTAGAAAGTCATTCGATATAGCAAAAATTGTTTCTGATTATGAACAAAATGGTGCCACAATAATTTCCTGTTTGATGGATAATAAATATTTTGGAGGAGGTGAAGATGATTTTATGACTGTTTGTCAAAACACATCGTTGCCCATACTATACAAAGAATTTGTTGTTGATGAGTGGCAAATCAAACATGCTAATCATATAGGTGCCTCGGGGATTTTGCTAATTGTTTCAGCTTTAGATAAAAAAGAATTAAATGAATTATTCCATTGTGCTATTGAAAACAATCTAACTCCTCTTATAGAAGTTCATGATGAAATGGAAATGAAAATAGCCATTGATTTAGGTGCAAAATGTATCGGAATAAACAATAGAAATTTAAAAACATTCGAAACCTCCTTAGATGTAACAAAAAATTTGCTAAAACAACATCCAGAAGATATTTTAGTTGTAAGCGAAAGTGGCATTAAAACTTCAGAGGATGTTTACGAACTTTCTTCTCTCGGTGTTAATGCTCTGTTAGTAGGTGAGCAGCTTTTAAAAGCTGAATCGCCGGGGAAAGAATTACGGTCATTGCTCTCAAAATTGTAAAAAAAAGACAAGCGTCTTATTTTATATTTATCTTGATTGAATAAGTATTTTTTATAATATGTTGGACTTATTTTATAGAATTTGAATTTTTGAAATCTGGAGACGTAAATAATGAAAAAATTAAGATGGTGCATAATTATATGTTTTACAATTTTCGTAAGCCTTACTTATTCTGAGCAAACATCAGTATTAGACAAAATCAATCAATCTGCCTCAGTTGAAAAAAAAATCATTGATCAAACGCCATCTAATTCATTAATGGATGAAGCTGTAGCCTTATATAGAGATGGTAAATATTCTGAGTCTGAAAATGTTTTTGAATATATTTTACAGCAAGATCCTTACAACAGAAAAGCAATGGAATATTTGCAAAGAATAGCAACGAGGGTATCAGTAATCAGTGAAGTAGAGCAGCAATCAGCTAGAGCTCAAGCCTTAGCCAAAATCGGACAGTCTTGGAAAGATAGTCCAAAAGTATATAAAATTGAGATAGATGATGATGTTAAACCAATTACAACAGATGAAGATATAGCTATAAACGAATTAATCGAAGCGATGAAAACAATCAGAATTGAAAAATGCGAATTTGTTAATGAAGAAATCAGTGTTGTCTTAAGTTTTCTTGCCTATAAAACGCGTGAAGAAAGTAATAAAAGTGTAAACTTTGTTCCTTATGGAATGTCAAATGTTATGGGAGGAGAGTCGCTAATAAATATTGAACTTACTGATCCATCTATTTTTGAAGCTTTAACATTTATTACAGAAATGAATAATTGGAAGTTTGAAGTACGAAGTAATGCAGTAATTGTAATGCCTATTGATTATGTTGCAGCAGAGGATCTAAAAGTTGTAACTTATCCAATTTTGCCTGAAGTAGGTGCTGAATTAGAAATGTCATCAAATGATAATTCGCCTGACGACTTATTCGGAGACTTTTCATCCTCTGATAATGTAAGTGGACCAATTGATGTACAGAATCATTTTGCAATCGTTGATTGGCCAGAAGGATCAAGAATTTTATACCATCCTAGTCATTCCCGTTTACAGGTAAAAAATACGGCAAAAAATATTGAAACGTTAGAAATTATATTAAATGACATGAAAGAAGATGCTATTCAGAAACGAACACGCCAAGTTCAAATTGAAACAAAATTTGTTGAATATAATGAGGGAGCGCTTGAAGAGTTAGGATATGATTGGACGCTTTATGATAGTGGATCAGTTGCAGATTTTTCATTAGCTGATAGTGGTAATTATTATACACGTGGAGGAACATTCAATTCATCACCTGCTGTTACAGGACCCGGTGGTGAAATTTTGTATAATACAGATGGTAACTCAGGCGTTTTTGGCGCACAGGTAATTTCTTCTACAGCGGGACCTGGTGGACAACAAGGACAAAGTTTGTTTGGAACAGGATTAAGAAGTAATTCCCAAGGATTGCAAGCGCCATCAGTTGGAGGCGGTCTATTAGCGTTAATGGGGGGAACTCCAGCTACATTAGTTTTAGAAAATTATAATGATATTCCCTTAGATCTAGCAATTACAGCTATGGAGCAAGAAGGTACGGCAGATGTACTGAATGCACCAAAAGTAACAACAAAAAGTGGAAATGAAGCTGTTATTAAGGTAGTTGAAACGCACAGATATCCGCTTGATTATGACGTTGAAACCGGACAAAGAACGGCTCCAGTTGTTAAGCCTCAAGATTGGGAGGACAAGGATTTAGGAGTTGTTCTTAAAGTGGAACCAACTGTTGATGTAGAAAATGAAACAATTGAATTAGAGTTAAATCCATCAATTACAAAATTTATGGGTTATGATGAATATAAGGTTGGTGTAAACTCATATGAAACAGGTGGAAATAATGCATCAACATTTGTAGGTGACGGAAGCGACTTAATTGCTAAAGTTCCGTTTTTTAAAGTTAGAAGTATATCTACTCAAGTAACAATCTCTGATGGAAGTACGGTTGTTATGGGAGGATTGGTTGATGAAGCCACTGATACTTTCCGTGATCAAGTTCCTTTATTAGGTGATATTCCTTACTTTGGTAGATTTTTTAGGTCAGAGGGATCGCGTAATTTCAAGAGAAACCTCTTGATCACTGTGAAAGCTACACAAGTTGATGATAGAGGTATGACTCGAGAAGAAAGAGAACTTGAAAGAAGAAGCACTCGAATTAATTAATTAAAATTAAGTTTTAAAATACCCGTTCATAGAACGGGTTTTTTTTTGAAAGGGTAAAATTGGAATTTGTAGCATTTGATGTTGAGACTACAGGAATAGATTCGATAGGCGATGAAATTATAGAAATTGGGGCTGTTAAGTTTAATGCTGATCAATCGACAACTGGATTTGGCTGTTTAATCAACCCAAAAAAACCTATCCCATCTGAGGCAACATCTGTAAATGGTATTACAGATAAAATGGTAGAGGATAAGCCAACAATTGAAGAAGCCCTTCCTAAATTTGCTGAGTTTTGCGGAGAACTTCCTCTTGTGGCGCATAATGCCCAGTTTGATTATAAGTTTATACTTTCTGATGTGATAAAATATAAATCTAATGCTCCTAAAGGCTGTGTTTTAGACACTCTGTCATTAGCAAGAAAAGTATTTCCAGGAATGCCAAATTATAAATTATGGACTCTTGTCAGATATTTTAATTTTCCAAGTGGAACATTTCATCGTGCAGAAGAAGATAGTTCATATTGTGGATTGTTATTTTTAAAAATACTTCAAACTTTAAAAGAAAGAAATGAGCCGCATAACGAGGAAGCTCTTTTAAAGTTAATTGGAAAAGATAAGTTAGTTTTTCCAAAGTTTAACGAGTCTGATAATCAGTTAGATTTATTCTGATCATCTAGCTCATTCAAAATAATTTCTGCCGGTGTAAGATATTTTTTCTTATTATTACAGCTTTTGCAGCAAACAACGCAATTGCTTTTTATTGATTTTCCTCCTCTAATAACCGGAACAACATGATCCATTGTGATCTCGTTAGGCGGAACTTTTTCATTACAATAATAACATTTACCTATTGATACTTGCTTTTTCCACCAATTAGATTTTCTTAATTCTTTAGCTTTTTTTCGCTCACGATTTACATGATGAGTGTCTTTTTTTATATCTATCCAGTCATTATCATTCATAATTTGTAACTTTATTAATTATTAATTAAGATAACATCAAGAATGATTAGTAAGAATTTTAGCCTACGTTCGATAATATAGTGTGCGATTTTTTATAATTAAAATATTTATAATTGTATGTTTTTTTATTTTAGCAAAATGTTATGGAGCGACAAATATGAATACAGAGACTAAAATATCTAGATCAGATGATGAATGGAAAGAGCTTCTTTCTGAAGAAGAATATTATGTTACTAGGCTTAAAGGTACCGAGAGGCCTTTTAGTGGAAAATATAATAACTTTAAAAAAATTGGTATTTATTCGTGCGTTTGTTGTAATCAAGATCTTTTTTTATCTGATACAAAATTTGATTCTGGATGCGGATGGCCAAGTTACTTTTCGCCTATTAATGAAGAGGCAATTATTGAAAAAAAAGATTTATCATTCGGGATGATCAGAACAGAAGTTCTGTGCTCAAAGTGTGATGCTCACTTAGGACATGTTTTTCCAGATGGTCCGGCTCCTACAGGGCTTCGATATTGCATTAATTCCGCGTCAATTAGTTTCAGAGAAAAAAAATAAGAATTATTTATTTTCATCCCATATTGTTTTTTCTTCTATTAAATTATTATTTTCATTATTAGGGTCAGAATTGTTTGATCCATTAATAAAAAGAGGGTTAGGCCCATATTTATTATTTTCTGATTTACCCGGAAGACAATAAAGGACTATTAATACAATACTAAAAATCATTTGAATAATACTAAAAATATCTGATATCTCATAATTTTTTTGATTTGATGGCAATGCACTAATAAATACGACTGCAATGTAAACTATATAAATTAATCCCGATTTATTAATATCATGCAACCTTCTAACAGACAGAGCAGATGAAGCTAAAGCCAAGAAAATAATTAGTCCCGCTAATAATATTGATACTAAGGCAAGAAACCCTGAATTATCAACATTCATTATAGTTAAGATTAATAGACCTGAATAAATAATTATATTTGCAAATAAAACCGCCCACCAGAATTCTGATCTTGAAGATCTTCCGGAAAATTTTATCCAATTTTTAAAATATGATTTTATTGCATTCGGAAAATTCATTTTTTATCACCTTCTACTTTTTCAATTACTGCCGCTCCAAAAGTAAATCCTCCCCCAAAAGCTGTTAATCCAATCAAATTCCCGCTTGGTAAATTTGGCAAGAGTTCTTCGAGTGCAATAGGTATGGTATTGGAGGATGTATTTCCATATTTTTTAATATGATTAAACATTTTATCCAAAGGACAGTGTATTGTTTTTCGGATAGCTTCAATGATTCGCTCATTTGCTTGATGAGGTACAATATAATTAAGATCATTCACTGTGATTCCTTGATTGAGGCAGGCTTGGTCGAGCATGTCTATCATTTTTCTTACTGCTAGTTTAAAAACTGTTAATCCTTCCATTTCTATAAACTCATCACTTCCTAAATTCGGAACATATAGAACTTTTGGATCAACTCCTGTTGCTGAAAGAACTGGTCGATTTAATTTAACATTAATTGAGCCTGGTCTATTTTCATTTGAAATTAAGGTTGCTGTTGCGGCATCTCCAAACAATGGATAGGTTTTTGGATCATTTTTATTTATCATTGGTGATAATGTCTCAGCTGTTATAACTATTACTTTTTTATTCGGTGCATTACTTATAAAGTCGAATGCAGATTGTAGAGCATAAATATATCCGGAACATGCAGCGTTTACGTCGTGAGCTTGCATTAAAACTTCACCTTTTTCTGGACTGAGTTCATTAAGAACACGACAAGCTAGAGAGGGAGTCATTGACAAAGGCGTGCCCGTAGAACATATAATGGCTCCAATTTCAGAGATATCTAGCCCTTCTTTATCTAAAAGTTTTTGTGTTGCAGAAACAGCAAGAGTTAAAACGTTTTCATCTTTATCAATCCAATATCTATTTTCAATTCCTGTTCTTTTTTGAATTGCTTCTGAATCCCAGTCGCTATTTTTTGAGAGGATTTCATCGTTTGATAAATGTCTTGATCCAAGAACTTTCGTAATATTGGATAAATAAATAGATTCCACTAAAGTTTCTTGATTGTTTTCATTAGAAATTTCTTTTTTATGCTGGGATCTATTTTTTGTAATTACAGGATTTCCGGAGTCTTCTTCAGTGATTGGTTTTGATTTAGACATATTATCTGTAATTATTGTTAAAAGAGAAGAGCCTACTTTTAGTTGATCTCCAACATCAGCATTTATTTTTTGTATTTTTCCAGATGAAGGAGCAGAAATTTCCATAGATGCTTTATCTGCCTCAACCGATGCTAATAATTGTCCGTCTTCTACATCATCTCCCTCTGATACAAAAAATTCTGTAATATTTACAGTTTCGTCAGATGGACTAGAGCCAATTGCTTTTACATTTAATTCTCCTGTTTCATCAGAGTCTTGTTTATCCCAAACAACATCCGCGTCAAGCATGTTAGCACAAGTCTCAATTATATTTTTAAATGATGGTAATACTTCAATCTGTGAACTATAGTCGTAAGGAATATAAGTATCTGGTCTTGTAATTCTTTTAGTTATAATAGATGAATTTGTTAGTTCCGAAATTTTAGATATGATTTCAGCACCCATACCACATGTTTGATTATCCTCATGAACAACAATTAACTTTTTTGTTTTTTTAACTGAATTCAAAATACAATCTACGTCCCAAGGAAATATTGTTCTTAAATCTATTACCTCAATATTTATACCGACATCGTAAAATTCATCACCTGCTTTTTCGCACAAAGGCATGGTGCTGCCCCAACTAACTATTGTTAAATCTTGACCAGTTCGAGAAATCTTTGCTTTTCCAATCGGGACATAATGATTATTGATATCAGAAGATGTCATCCTAGATCTATCGTTTATTAAGCTTTTTGGGAATAAAAATATTGATGGGCGATTGGATTCTGAAATCGCGTTCATTAATCCAGCAGCATCTTCTGCTGTTGAAGGCATTATCACGTCTATTCCCGGAATATGAGCACAAATTGATTCAAATGTTTGTGCATGATAAGGGCCTAGACCGGGTCTGTAACCTCCTGCAATAGCTATAACATTTACAGGAGCATTCCATTGCCCATTTGTTCGCCAATACATAGCTCCGATTTCTGATAAAAGATGATTAAAAGCAACAGGTAAAAAATCAGAAAACTGCATAAAAGCAATGGGCTTTTTCCCAGCTAAAGCAAGACCTGTTGAAACTCCTAAAATTGTATTTTCTGCAAGAGCTGAGTTTCGAACTTGTTTTGGAAACTCTGTGCTTAATGTCCTTGTTAGCCCGAAAACATCACCTTTTGGATCTTCAATATCCTGTCCCAACAATATTACTTCATTCGAAGTCTTTAATTGAAATCGTAGCGTTTCTCGCATTGCTGCAAGCATAGTTAAACTTCTTTGATCATTTTTAACTTCATGTTCTACTTTTGGTATTGGTAACGGTCTTTTTGCTGTAAATGTAGGTTTTGGCGGATTACCATTTCTGGCTAACTGGAAAGCTAAATCGATTTCTTTTTGTATTTTTGTTTCTATATCATTGAGAGTCTTTTCTGATATCCCATTATTAATGAGTAAATTTCGGAGATTTGAACATGGATCTAGGTTTTTTAATGAATTAGACAGATCTTCCTTCGATCTATATACAGTTTGGTCATCAGCATTTGTATGACTTTCAAGTCTTTCTACATTAAAAATTAAAATTTGAGGTTTATTATTTAAGCGCGATTCATTAATACTTTCAGAAATTTTTTCATCCGCATCTATTGCATCAGAGCCATTTATTCTTTTAATTTTTATTCCATAAAACTCTTCTATTTCTATATTTGGAAGGGAATAAAAAGTATTTCCTTTAGTAGGTGTTGAAAGCGCAAAACGATTATCTTCGATTAAAAATATTACTCTGAGATTAGATCTAACAGCTTCTGCTATAGCCTCATAAAAATCACCTTGCTGTGTTGACCCATCGCCAACAGATACAAGTACAATAGGAGATTCATTTTCTTCTTTAATAGCATGAGCAACACCGACTGCTTGAAGGGAGTTACTTCCAACTAATGTGGGCGTACTCATTATGTTTAATGATTTATCACAAGGAAATGCAGGCATTCTTCTTCCTGCTGAATTTGAATTTTCGCGACTAAAAAGTCCATTGAAAACAGTTTCATAAGTAACGCCTCTAGCATAGGCTAATGCTCGATCTCGGTAATGTAGATGAAGCCAATCGTAAGGTTTTAGGTAATGAGAGAATAAAGCGGTTAATTCATGGCCCGATGAAGGTATATAAAAAAATACTTCTCCTCGCTTTGAGGCTTCAGCTTGAAGATGATCAGTATATCTAGAAGCTACCATATATTGATATGTTTCTTGATATTTTTTAATTTTGTCAGAGTTCATATATAGGTCTTGTTATATTGATTAATATAATCGAATTTTAGGAACTTCGTCTAGCGTGTAAATGATTTATATCTACAAGACTATTATTAGTATGACGTAAATTAAACAAACTAAAGTAACAAAATTGTATTAAATAATATTTTTTACACAAATTTGTTTTATATGAGAAATTATTATTTAAATTTGTATATAAAATTAGTAAAAAAAACATGGCACAGGATTTGCATATATACTTGTTCATTATTTTTTAATTAAAAAAAAGGAAAAAATTATGAAGAGTAAAATGAAATATGCAATGATGTTCATTGCGCTATTAGCATTAACTCCTATGTTATGTTTGGCTGGTGATATTGATCCTGTAGCTTATAATACCTATATGTCTAATAACATATGGATGATGGTAGCTACATTCTTAGTTTTTACCATGCATTTAGGATTTGCTATGTTAGAAACAGGATTAACCCGTGCTAAAAATACGGT
>CETE01036413.1_pt1 | contig 10527 bp, 5 predicted proteins | sample 531241 | NCBI WGS metagenome assembly CETE01 (sample SAMEA2622336, study PRJEB7988) | marine metagenome | biome: marine biome (ENVO:00000447); feature: deep chlorophyll maximum layer (ENVO:xxxxxxxx); material: "saline water (ENVO:00002010), including plankton (ENVO:xxxxxxxx)" | depth 30 m
AGAATCTAAAAATATTTCAGGTACTTCACTAATTTTTCTCCATCCTAAATCACCACCATCTAAAGCATTACCGCTATCAGAATAATTTCTAGCTAGAGATGAAAAACTTTCTCCGGATAAAAACTTACCTTTTATCATTTCAATCTTTTTCTTTGCGGTAATTTTTTCATTTATTGATGGAGTCTCTGGGAGAGATACTAAAATTAAAGAAATTTTATATTCATTATTTTCTTTAAATACGTGTGATTGATGTTCAATAAATTCATCAATCTCTTTTTCACTAATTTTTATTCTTTCAGAGATCACTCTTCGTTGAATTTCTCTTGAAATTAAATCTTCTTTTAAATTTTCTCTATAAATACTATAGTCTACCCCACTCTCAATGATTTTTTCTCTAAATTCAGAAAGTGAAAGATTTGCTCTCTTTGCCATATTTTCCATTGACTTGTCTACCATCCATTCTTTTATTTCAAGACCAATACTTTTCGCAAATTGCATTTGTAATCTTTTATTTATCATATGATCAAGAACTTGCTTGTAAAAAGCTTCTTTATCTTGGGGTGGTTGTTGACCAGTTAATTGATACTGATTTAATATAAATCTTAATCTCTTTTGATATTCTGTTTGGGTGATTACATCATTTTCTATAATGACTATTGCTTGATCCAAAATTTTTGAAAAAGCATTTGTATTAAATAATACAAAAAATATTATTAGTTTTATATATTTCATTTTAATTAATATTCTTTATCAATATACCCTTTTATACTATTGGAAATTAGATCACCTAAGGGTGTTCCAACATCAGTAAATCCTTTTAACATTATTTGGAATTGAATATCTTTTTCAAAAGAATTTTCATCAATTTTAAATCTCCTGTGAACTAATCTTGCTTTCCAGCAACAACTTTCATATTCTAATCCAGCTAGTGTCTCAATATCACCAGAATTATTTGCGCTTAAATTATTTTTAAAATCGTAATTCCATCTTCCAAGAATATTTAATCTATCACTTAACCCCCAAGCGAAGCTTAAATCACCTTGCTCGATGTCATTTTTTCTATATCTGTAGCTCGCATTAAACACATTGTTTCCTTTACCTTTATATTGAAATGTATGAATATTTTTTTGTGTTTTTTGGCTTACTGCTTTTCTATCATACATAAAAGTAGATTTAAAACTTGTGTTTAAAAATGGCTTATATTCAAGTTCCGCAACTATGTTTGAATTCGCTCTTCTACTTACTGAACTATTGTCTAGTGATACATTTCTATCCTCAAAATAAAAAATCTGCCCAATGCTGGCAGAAAATAATTCTCTAGATTCCTCAATACTGTAAAATCCTGAAGAAAGTGAGAGTGTTAGCTGGTTTGTATCATTGTTTCTATCATATCCTGAGAAACTATTATCTCGGAATAATTGTGAATATGTAAATTCATTAACTCCAGTGTCAAAAATAGGAATATCACTTTGATCTTCTTCGCCAGAGTACAAGTAAAATATTCTAGGTTTAATTTGATGAACTAAACTAGAGTCACCAATTTGCTTTGATAATGTCATTTCATTATCTAAAGAAAATATTGGTATCGTTTTACTTGGGCTAGACGTTAGACCTGCAGATTGTTTATCTAAATCGTAAGTAGTGTGTTGTAATTTGAATCTTGGTTTTATTGATATTCCTTTCGCAAAAAAAGTTCTATCAATACCTATTTGCACGTCTGCTCTTGTACCATCAACTTTTGACACATGATCCCATTCCGCAATATTTAAGTTCAAATCGTAATTTACAAAACTTTGATCCACTCTCTTATGGATATTCACTTCTGGCAATATGTCATATGGTTGAGATGAAGAATTTAAATTTTTATCAAATGTCTGATATCCCATAAATCTAGAGCGAATAGACCAGCCATTAAAATCATATTCTAGCTTTGCATGCCTTGTTCTATATGACGTACTACTATCCGATATACCACTTCCAAAATCATCGAAATAGTCTTTATCAGAAAATTTGTCATAAAGTAAATCGATTTTTAAATTATTCGCGAATGTGTGTTCATGTTTAAAGTAAAAATTGTATCTATCGCTGTTATTTCTTGTATTTTTTCCTGATCCTTTGTATTCAGAATCATCATCTAGGAAAGAAAAATACATAGTACCTATAAAATTTTGATTTAGATATCTATAAGTTGATTCAAGTTTACTTCCTCTCTCTTGAATGTATCCAGGCCTTATCAGCATATCCATATTTGGTGCTATACTCCAGTAAAAGGGAGTAATAACGTCCGGCCCTTTAACCCAACTACCTGAAAAATCCGGAACAAGGAAGCCAGTTTTTCTCTGATCATCTAAAGAAAATTGCATGTAAGGACTGTAAAATACTGGTACTCCTTTTACAGTTACAAAAACATCTCTACTTTTACCAATACCATTTTCAAAATCTAGCTCGGTTGAACTTCCAATTAAATTCCAATCAGGGTTAAGTAAGTCGCAAGTCGTATAAGTTGAATTTTTCAAAAAAACTTTTTTGTTTTTTAGTCTAACGCCGTAATGAGCTTTGCCAGATATTTCTAACTCTGGGTATTTATATTTTGGAGACAAAAAGTCCGTTCTTGAGCTTCTCGTATTATATTCAGCATATGGGGATGTAATTTGAAGGCCTTCATTTTCATATCTGACATTTCCACTCATTCGAGCTCTATCTTCAAGCTGAAGAACGTTTGTAAGTTCACTTTGAATAGTTTCTGAACCCCTAACAATTTTTGTGTCACCTTGAAGAATAGTTATTTGTTCTCTTTCATCTCTAAATGTTTCGTCGGCCTCGATATTGATTATATCCGGCGTGGAATTTGACGATTCTTTCTCTAAGGAATCTTCGTATTTATTGATGTCTGTTGATGTTTTGTATATGTCATTAACTGAGCAGCAAAAAAAATCTGTCTCAGAAATATCTTGAGAAAATGCTTTTATTGAAAAAAGTGAAAAAATACATATTGTTACGTTAATTATTTTTTTCATATAAGATATATTATATATCAAAAATTTGAGATAATAATTGAAAATAGCGCATATGAGAGGTTATTTTGGTTAATTTTAAGAATATTGGTAATTTTAAGAATCAGGGCAGGTTAAGTCTATTGGTTCTTTTTTTCTTTATAACTGTATCGGCACTACTTTTCATCGTGCAGCCTGAACCCGAAGCAAATATAAATAGACCAATTCCAGTTGTTGTGGACACAATGAAACTAAGGATAGAGAGTATTTCACCGGTCGTTGAGTATACAGGTCGACTAGAACCATCAAAAAAAGCTGACCTTCAATTCGAAATAAATGGCAGATTGGCTAAAAAGCTGGTTCAGCCTGGAGAGTTTGTTAAATCTGGCGATAAAATTTTGATTCTTGAAGAGTACTACATATACAAGAAATTGTATGAACTAGCAAAAAGGAATTTTGAAATACAAACGCGTGAAGTAAAAAGAATGGAAGAGCTTGATAAAAAATCATTACTATCAAAATCACAATATGACAAGACAATACAGAAACAGATTGAGCTTGAGTCTATAATGTACCGTAGTAAACAAGATTTTTATAAGACATTTATTCAAGCAAAATTTTCGGGTATCGTAAATGATATCAATATTGATGAAGGAGACACAGTTAGTCCCAATGTGGTTATTGCAAACCTAATTGATGCAAAAAGCCTAGATTTATATGTTGAGGTAAGAAGTGATGTTATCGAAGGACTCAAGTTAAATATGGAAATCAAAGTATCTTCAGGTAATTTTGATTCAAAAGGTAAATTGATATCTTTTCAGACAAGCCCAAATCTAGAAACATATACACATTTGCTACGAATTAGAACATCCGATAATAAATTTAGATCTGGAATGATTGCCACTGCTACCTTTGTTTTGCCAAAAATAGAGCAAAGTTTTGGAGTTCCAGTCTCATCTGTATTAAATGATGATGGAAAAAAGTATATATTTATCGTAAAAAATAAAACACTAAAAAAAACTGAAATAAATGTTTTAACAAGATTTAAAGAAATTTATGTTATTAATGGAAACATTAAGCCTGAGGAGATTATTGTAACGAAAGATGTTTCATCACTCGCAGAGGGCCAAGATATTTTAATATCTAAATAACATAGAAAAATTATGATAGATTATTCAATCAAAAACCCACTGGTAGTAAATTTATTTTTATTTTTAGTTGTTGTCATTGGAATTATTTCATGGCAATCAATGCCCGAGGAAATGTTTCCGGTTGTTGAAAAGGATGCAATTAAGATCATAACAGAATACGACGGCGCATCTCCTGAAGAGGTAGAGAAACAGGTTACAATTCCTATTGAAGATACCTTAGATAATGTCGAGGATATTGATTTTTATTATTCAACTAGCTCTGAAGGCTCATCAGAAGTAACCTTAAGATTAAAGCCCGAGGCAGATGTTGACGAGCTATTAAGAACAGTTAGAGACTTAGTAGATGCAATTGATGGTTTCCCTGAAGAGGCAGAAGAACCTGAGATTTCAAAAGATAAAACAAGATTTCCCGTAATTAGTGTTAGCATTTTTGGAGAAACTAGACAAAGTTTACTTTTTGCAAATGCCAAAAAAATTAAACAAAAAATAATGCAACTGGACGGGGTTGCTGGAGTTGGCATTGCTGGAAATAGAGATGATGAGATCTGGGTAATTATAAATCCGTCAGTAATTTCCGCAAAAAAAATTTCTACGAATGAAATTATAGCTGCATTAAGAAATAATGTAAGAGATCTTCCAGGTGGCTCAGTAAAAGCACTTGAAGGAGATATTTTACTAAGGGGGCTTGGATCATCATCTATAAAATCTATTGAAAATATAACGCTGAAAAATAATGATATTGGTGGACAACTTCTTCTAAAAGAGGTCGCATCCATTGAGCAAAGACTGGAGGATGAAAATTCTGTAGGTAGATTCAATGGTAAGAAAGCAGTGAATATGTCAATTACAAAAACTGCGGAAGCCTCCGTTTTTGATGTATCAGAAGGTGTTAGGGATACCATTAATAATTTCTCACTACCCTCTGGGCTTAAAGTTTCAGTATTCAGTGATTTTTCAAAAAACGTTAAAACAAGGCTTGATACGGTAAAATCCTCAGGGATTATTGGATTAACGCTGCTGTTACTTTCTTTATACTTCTTTTTAAATTCAAGAGTAGCCTTTATTACTGCGTTTGGAATCCCTGTTTCCTTTTTAGTTGCTGCATTTGGTATGTATGTTTTTGGCTTCACTATTAATATGGTATCTTTATTTGCATTCTTAGTTGCTTTAGGAATGATTGTTGATGACGCAATTATCGTTACGGAAAATACTTATCGACATATTGAAGATGGAATGGATCCAATTTCAGCTTCAAAGATTGGAGCCAAAGAAGTTTTTTGGCCCATTGTTGCATCAACATTTACAACTATTGCGGCTTTCTTACCTATGTTAAGCATTACAGGAACTCTGGGTAAATTTATTGAGGTCATCCCGCTTGTCGTAACAGTTGCTCTCCTTGGCTCTTTAATGGAAGCTTTTGTAGTTTTACCATCACACTGCGCAAGTTTCCTGAAAAAACCAGAAAAGAGTAATAAAAAAGATAAGTGGAAAAAAATACTATCTGTATACGAGAAAATTTTAAAAGTCAGCATTCAGAACAGATATTTAGTTTCAAGCATTACAGTCGGCGTGCTATGCGTTGTAATTGCTTTTGCGGTAACAAGAATACCGTATTATCAATTTGGAAAAGTAGATAGCGGGCAGTTTTTTATTAATGCTGAGGCATCGATTACAAGTAGTCTTCGGGATACGGAAAAGCTTGCTATAAAGATGGAAGAGTCGATCTTAGAGGAACTATCTGGGGAAGAATTAGAGTCACTTCATACAAACGTTGGCGTTACATTTAAGGATTTAAATAGTTACGATCTTGGAAGTCATTACATACAAATCGTTGTGAGTTTAAAAAATATGAGCCCTCAAGGATTTGTAGATTATATTGTAACCCCGTTATTTAATATGTCATTTGAAAGTTATGGCGAAAGAGATAGAAGTGAAAAAGAAATTATAAATACATTAAGATTAAAATTATCGTCAATTTCTGGGCTGCAAAAATTTGCTGTAAAAAAAGTTTCTGGAGGACCCGGAGGATATGATGTTGTAATAGGTGTTACAGGACAGGAACAAAAGAAATTAACTAAGTACGCCAAAGAAATTGAGAATTTCCTTTCACAAATTGATGGAGTTAAAGATGTAAATCAGGATCAAGACCCAGGGAAAGTTGAATTTAAATATAAAATAAATAATAGAGGCAAAGAACTTGGTCTAACGCAAGCACAAATAGCAGAATCTGTTAGAACAGGCTATTTAGGCCTTGAAACAGCTTACTTTAATTTAGACGGAGAGAGAGTTCCTGTGAGATTAATTTATTCAAAAAAATACAGGAACGATAGCAGCAAGCTAGAGCAATTGCCAATCGTTTTAGAATCTGGAAAGACTATATATCTTTCTGAAGTCGCGGATACGGAGCTTTCACGTGGTATGAACACCGTTAAAAGAAGAGATGGGCAAAGACTTGCAACAATTAGAGCAGATGTTGAGCCAAGCATTATTACACCAATAGAAGTGGCAGCTATCTTTGATAAAAAATATAAAAAAGTTTTTCAAAATGATGATTCATATGATTACATGTACTTGGGTGAGAAAAAAAGAAGTAGAGAAAACTTCGCTGATATGAAAAAAACAGCATTTATTTCTTTAGCAATAATTTTCTTTATTCTAGCGGTCCTTTTTAAAACAATACTAGATCCATTAGTTGTTTTGTTTTCGATTCCCTTTGCAATTGTTGGTGTAATTTTAGGCCATATTTTGTTTGATTATAATTTACAATTTCTTTCGGTTATAGGCTTATTAGCTTTAATTGGAATAGTGGTAAATGACTCTTTAATTTTAATAGATTTTCTAAAGAAACTTAGAGATACAGGAAAGAATAAAATCGAGGCAACCATTGAAGCATGCAATGTTAGGGCCAGACCAATAGTCTTAACATCAATTACAACTTTTTTAGGGATATCACCATTAATTTTCTTTGCAACAGGACAAACGAAATTTTTATCACCTATGGCGGTCAGCTTAGGTTTTGGTCTATTATTTGCTACCATATTGATATTGATAGTTTTACCATGTTTTTATTTAATAATGGATGATGTAAAACACTTGATTTTAAAAAAAATGGAGCGAAATTTTTAGTAATTTTTTAGGGGGGTAAATTGAAAAGATCTTTTTTAGATTTTAGTAGAATAAATGCTGAAAAGTTATTTCAAAATAGATTTAATATTTTAATCTCAATACTAGTAATACTATCTTTATTTTTAATAATAAGATTATACTTTTTACAAGTTGTGAGCTTTAATCATTTTGATACATTATCAAAAACAAACAGAATTAAATATATATCAACTCCTCCGAGACGAGGAATAATATATGATAGAAATAATATTGTTCTTGCAGATAATGCATCTTTGTATTCAATAGAAATCAATATTAAAGAAGCTAAGAATATAAAAAATATTATAGAAGCAGTAAAAAAAGAAATCGCCCTAAGTCAGAAGGAAATTAATAACTTCCATAAGAAAAGAGTAAAATATTCTCATTATAACTCGATTATATTAAAAAGTAATTTAAGCGAAGAAGAAGTTGCAAAGATTTTATCTATTCGATACAAATTTGATGGTTTAGACGTTACCGCCAGCTTATTAAGAAAATACCCCTTTAAAGAAGTTACCCACCATATATTAGGACATGTTGGATATATTGATAAAAAAGATTTAAAAAGTCTTGATAAAAAGAAATATCGAAATACTCAATATATTGGAAAGACAGGAGTTGAGAAATTTTATGAAAATGAGCTATATGGTAAACCTGGGTACAAGCATGTAGAAATAAATGCTCGTGGCAGACAGCTACGCGATTTAGATATTGGTTACGCCGAAGCTGGAGTAGATATTCATCTTACAATAGATATTGAACTTCAAAAATTTATGCATCAAAACTTGTTAGAATTTTCTGGATCATCAATTGCAATGAATCCAAAAAACGGAGAAATTCTTGGCATGGTTAGCTTGCCTTCCGTCGATCCAAACGAAAGACTCTGGAAATATGGATACGATCAAGCAGAGATAAAAAAACTTAAGAGCCCACTTTTTAATAGATCAATTAATGGGCTTTACTCTCCCGGATCAACAATAAAACCTTTGGTCGCATTAAATAGCATTAAAAATAATTTAATAGATCCCTATCAAGAGATTTATGCAGGCCCATATTTTCAATTACCAGATAGTCCTAGAAGATTTAGAGATTGGAAGCCAGAGGGACATGGTATGGTTGACCTTAATAAAGCAATAGTTCAATCTTGTGATGTTTATTTTTATAATCTTGCAAATAATCTTGGTATTAAAAATATGTCATCATTTTTTAAAAACTTCTCTTTTGGAAGTAAAACTGGAATCGATATGCCTTTTGAATCATCCGGGGTTTTACCATCTGATGAATGGAAGAAAAAAAATGTTGGATATAAGTGGACCGATGGGGACACAGTTATTACTGGTATTGGGCAAGGTTATTTCTTAGCAACACCGTTACAGCTTGCCTACGCAACAAGCATAATTGCAAACAGAGGCTTGATATCAATTCCAAAACTCAATAAAGATATTCAAAAGGAAAAAAATAAAAAAATTTTAGAGAAAGAAGAGTTTTTTAAAAATAATTTAAAACCGGAAGATTGGGAAATCATCACAAACGCGATGTTTGATGTAGTAAATAAGCAAAACGGAACAGCATTTTGGAGCATTAGAGATAAAAAGAATAAAATAGCTGGCAAGACTGGAACCGTTCAAGTTTATTCCTTATCACAAGAAACAGACGAAAGAGACGATGAAAACATACCAGACCATTTAAAGGATCATTCATTATATGTTGCGTTTGCACCTATAGACGAGCCTCAAATTGTTATCGCAACGGTTGTTGAAAATGTTGGCAGTGGAAGTAAATTTGCTGCCCCAATAAGTAATAAAATAATCAATTACTATTTAGATAAAGTGAAGGAAAGATATTGATTTTAAATAAAAACATTGGTGTTACAGATAAATTATTATTTTTAACTATAATAATCGTTTCGCTTCTTGGACTTACAATATTATATAGTGCAACAAATGAAAATCTAGATGTTGTCATTAGACAAGGCACTAGATTAATTTTTTGTTTTTTTCTTATGTTGTTTATAAGCTCTTTAGATATAAATAGGTTAAAAATAATATCGCCATACGTTTATGTTATTTCAATATTTTTACTAATTATAACTTTATTCTGGGGTCATGATTCCAAGGGTGCGACAAGGTGGATAATGATTTTTGGTTTTTCTCTTCAAGTGTCGGAAATTCTAAAGGTTATTCTTCCGATGATGTTAGCTTGGTTTTTATCTTTATCTGAAGACAAAGAAATTGACTTCACAAAATTAGTAATTTCATTTCTGATAATATTTCTTCCGATATCTTTTGTAATAAAACAACCTGATTTGGGCACATCACTAATAATATTACTTTGCGGAATAATAAGCATCTTTCTTGGAGGTATTAAAAGGACACATATTATGTACATCTTCGGTTTATTTCTTGTTGTCGCACCTTTAATGTGGAAGTTTTTACTTTTACCTTACCAAAAAAAAAGAATACTAACGCTGATTGATCCATCGAGTGATCCACTTGGCTCAGGTTACCATATTATTCAATCAAAAATTGCAGTAGGTTCGGGAGGTTTTTTTGGCAAAGGCTTTTTAAACGGAACACAATCACAACTTGAATTTTTACCAGAAAGAGGTACAGATTTTATATTTGCAGTTTTCGCTGAAGAATTTGGCTTTTTTGGAATAATGATTTTATTTTTGTTGTATCTTATTATTATATTGAGATGTATACATATTACTCATAAGGCAAAAAATTATTTTTCAAAAATTTTAGCAGGCAGCATTACATGTATATTTGTCCTATTAATAATAACGAACGTCTCAATGGCAATCGGACTTCTGCCGGTCGTTGGAGTTACTCTTCCTTTGTTGAGTCTCGGGGGAAGCTCATTATTATCAATATTTTTTGCTTTTGGCATAATGTTTTCAATCAATAGGAGAGTCTAATGATTAATTCTTTATTAAAAATAATTTTTTATATTAGTTTTATTACTTTATCTGTAAATTCATATGCAAAAGATTACTCTGGTGAATTAAAAAAGTATGAAAGTCAATTGTTAGGGATTGAAAGAGAGCTTTATGAGAAATACAAAGTAGACAAAGACTTTTCCAGAAAAGCTTTAAATTCGATTAAATTTAAGAATAAAATTCTTAGGATAATGGCAAACGCACCAGAAAGAAAAGATACTTGGAGCCAGTACGAGAAGAAGTACCTCACAGATAAGAGAGTTAAAAATGGTATTAGTTACTATCAGAAAAATATAAA
>CETE01043366.1_pt1 | contig 10469 bp, 10 predicted proteins | sample 531241 | NCBI WGS metagenome assembly CETE01 (sample SAMEA2622336, study PRJEB7988) | marine metagenome | biome: marine biome (ENVO:00000447); feature: deep chlorophyll maximum layer (ENVO:xxxxxxxx); material: "saline water (ENVO:00002010), including plankton (ENVO:xxxxxxxx)" | depth 30 m
GCTCTATTGCTAACACCCAAATAGGAGTAAGCCGCTTGTAACCCGTATTCGTTAAGTTCTCCGCCGTTTACTGGATTGTTGCTTGCGTCTGTTTGGAAGTGTGGATCTCCGAACGTGTCTGATAAATCTCTTTGTGATGTAATTAAAAATGGTACACCGGCATTTGCCTTTGTTGTACCTCTTGCTGTACCTGTGCCTGAAGCGTTTGCTTTGTCTTGTTTAGACACTACAAAAATCATAGGCGTTGTACCTGGTTCTGCTGGTGTGTAAAAACTCTCGTCTATTACGCTAACTTGTACACCTGGTGATATTAAAGCCATTTAAGTTCTCCTGTTATAACAACTGTTAAAAGTATTTATACGATTTTCAAAAAATATACACAGAAACCACCAAACAAAAGGGGGTAAAAAGGGAAGGTAAATACAATATGCGTCCATTATGCGAATATTGTAAGAAAAGACCTGCCGCTGTAAACTATAAAAAAGGCAATAAGGTATATTATCGTAAGCAGTGTGAAACATGCTTACACAATGGTAAAGGACATGGCATTCCTAAATGGTATAAAGCAGGTTATAGGCAATTAAATTATTGTGAGAAATGTAACTACAAAAGTGAACATACAGAGCAATTTAATGTATATCATGTTGATGGTAACTTAAATAATACTCTGCGTAGTAATTTAAAAACTATATGTGCTAACTGTCAACGTACTATGCAGAAGCAAGGCGCAAAGTGGAAGCAAGGCGACCTTGTACCTGACTTTTAAGATCGTCAATAGTACCTTCATTATATATATTAAAATCAAATTGTGCTTTTGCCCAGCGCCATTCGCTAGGATGTACATCTGTAGGCTCTAATCCAATATCTTGATATTGTCTAAACCACAAAGGATCAGGACCTCGTTTTACGCACCATACTTTTCCACCCATACCTTTAATAACTTCTACTTCATTTTCAAAGCGGACATCAGGAATAACAAAGTTTGTATCAGGATTGTCAATAATCTTCTTTTTTACAAAACTTACCCATACACCATCATAGAATCCATTACGCATACAGTCTGTTCCAAATTCCTGCAATACTAATCTTGGAGTTACTTTACGTCCTGTTTCTTCTGTCCAAAACTTATCTTCTTGCTCACGCCAAAAACGACTGTCGGGTGTTTCGCCTTCAAGCATATCGCGAGGCCAATCAAACAGTACGCTTACTGCATCTTTAAGTTTATCTGCAAATGAAATTTTTTCGAATTTATGTTCTTCCACAAGAACGTCTGCCACCGTACCTTTACCGCTACCGATTAAGCCACAAATTCCAATTATCAAGTTGATCTCCTAATTTATAATGTATAGTATACGTTATAATTTAGCAGTTGTCAAGTGTTTTTTAGCCAATTGTGAAGCCATAGCCAACGCCGCCTGCTACAGCAAGTGATACATCAGCTTCAAGTTTTTCCATTTCTGCTTGTGCTTCAGCTTTTAGTGCATCACCATTTAAGGAAGTTCCGCCCTGTGGACCAGCAACAGTAGCAAATTTACTACGTGCTTCTCCAAGCATATACTTACACTTTGCAAGTGTATAATCTTTAAGCCATTGAATAGCCATATAGTCGTCTAACAGCTGAAAGTCTGGTCTATGATTATAGCATTGTAGTAATATTTCTTCTTCTGCTCTAGGGCGTTGTAATAGTGTAAGTTGTTTAGTTGCTCTATTCCATTTAAATTCAATAAATGAACCAAACATACGTCCAACTAATTCTTGGTATCCAGCAAAGGCATTGTAAGTTGCAAGACCACCCATATTAGAACTTGCTAATAGATAGGTATTTGTATATGCTAAATTAAACGGTTCAAATAATGTTCCACCGTCGCCGCCGCCTGTGCGTGATCCTATTGATCTACGAAAGATTTTACGCACTTCCATTACTTCGTTTGGTAATACATAATCGTTTTGATCAATTACTGTAGGTAAAAATACATAAGATTCTTCAACACTATTTTCGCTACGCTGTCTGAATTTAGTAAATGCTGTATTTAGAGCACTTTCATAATGATCAGGGTCTAGTTCTACATCAACCATACCCCCACCGAGACTAAGTTCTACATACTTGTAAATTTCTTGCTTTTTAGTGTTTATGTTTGTAGCCATATATCTTCTCCGTACAATGTATTTATGCGAACGATAAATACTATTACTATGCCGAGACTCAGTTTATACAAACCCGAAAAGGGAAAAGATTACGCCTTTTTAGATAAAACTATAACAGAGATGTTTACCGTTGGTGGTACAGACGTCTTTGTACACAAGTATTTAGGGCCAAAAAATCCAGACGATGCAAGTGCTACTGCTGACCAACCGCAGTATAATGCAGTAAAAGAAACTAATATTCAAGACATGTTGTTTATGGAAAATAGAGATCGTAAGTACGATCCAGATATCTATACAATGCGTGGAATATACAGTGTTTCAGACGTAGATTTTGATATGAGTCAATTTGGTTTATTTTTACAAAATGATATCATCTTTATGACTATACCTATCAATTATAGTGTAAAAACTTTAGGCCGTAAAATTATGTCAGGTGATGTAATTGAATTACCTCATTTGAAGGATGAAAATGCACTTAATGATTTTACTGTAGCACTTAAACGATTTTATGTTGTTGAAGATGTAAACAGAGCAAGCGAAGGATTCTCACCTACTTGGTATCCGCACTTGTATAGAATTAAAATGAAGCAAATAGTTGATAGTCAAGAATTCAAAGAAATACTTGATTTGCCTGCACAAGAAGGTAGTACACAAACATTACGTGATGTACTTTCTACATATGAAAAAGAAATGCAAGTTAATGATGCTATTATTGCACAAGCAGAGGCAGACGCTCCTAAATCAGGTTATGATACTAGTCATTTGTATACACTACAAGTTGATGATAAAGGTGAACCTGAACTTGTTACAACAGATGCAACAGATCTTGATGCTAGTACACAAGGAGAACTAGCTGATAGAGTAAATCAAACTCCAGAACGTGAAGGATATACAGGATATATTATCGGAGACGGACTAGCACCAAACGGAGAAGCATTTGGAAGCGGTATTAGTTTTCCAACAAGCTCTGTTGAAGGAGATTATTTTTTAAGGATAGATATGCTACCAAATAGATTGTTTAGATACGATGGTAAAAGATGGGTCAAGATGGAAGATAATGTACGTATGACAATGACAGGTACAGATAATAAACAAACACAAAAAGGTACATTTATTAATAATACAAACGAAGCAAAAATTGGTGGAGAAACTGTAAAAGAAAGACAAGGATTAAGTCAAGCACTTAAAGCGAAGGCAGATAATTAATGAAACACAATGTAGCAGGATTAATTTTTGGAATTTTAGGTGTAATTTTTTTAGCAAAAGATATGGGTATGCATGGGAATAGTTTATTTGGTGTTAGTGAAATGACATGGATGTGGTTTACAATGGCAGTTGTACATTTCTTCCTTAACGATTGTGGGTGTAAAAAATAATGCAACATTTTTATGATGGACAAATTAGAAGGTATATTACACAGTTAGTAAGACTGTTTAGTAACTTCTCTTACAAAGATGGTGATGGAAAAATAGTCCGTGTACCTGTAATGTATGGTGATATAACTCGTCAAGTTGGGCATATACTAAAAGATAATTCAGAAAATAAAATACCTAGTGCTCCTCGAATGGCAGTTTATATTACAGGATTAGAACAAGATAGATCACGTACATCAGACAGTTCTTTTACCAGCAAAGTGCATATTAGAGAACGTGCCTATGATAGTGAAAACAAAGAATACTTAAATACGCAAGGTAAGAATTACACTGTAGAGCGTATTATGCCAAGTCCTTACACACTAACAGTAAATTTAGATATTTGGTCAACTAATACTGATCAAAAATTACAATTATTAGAACAACTATTAATGTTGTTTAACCCAAGTCTTGAAATACAAACAACTGACAATTATGTTGATTGGAGTAGTTTAACAAGTGTAGAACTTGCATCAACTAATTTTAGTAGCAGATCAATACCAATTGGTACAGAATCAGATATTGATGTAGCAACATTAGGATTTACAACACCTATCTATATTAATTTACCTGCTAAAGTTAAAAAACTAGGTATTATTACAAATGTTATAATGAGTATATTTGATGAGTCTAATGGTACTATTAACTTAGGCACTAGTCAACCTGAATTGAGAGCATTTAGTGATAGTCCAGAAGAACGCCCTGCAATGGACAAACAAAAAGACAGAGTAGTAAGAACTGGTATTGATATTGGTGTTACAACTTATAGAGATTATGATATGGTTGTAATGAATAATATAGCACAAATAATTGACAAAGGAAAAGCTGGTGCGGTTACTTGGACTAAGTTAATTGAAGCATTGCCTGGACAATATAGAGCAGGTTTATCACAACTACAATTACAACGTAAATTAATAGACGGTGAACAATCTAGCATTAGTGTAAATGGTACAGTTACAATAAACACATTAGATGAAAGTCAATTAGTAGTGGATTGGGACGTAGATACTATTCCTACTAACACAACATTAAATAGTCCATCAGGTAGAAATAATACAGGATCAATAGACTTTATAATAGACCCTGGCAAATACAATCCAACAACTACTAAAACACCTGGATTACGATTGCTATTATTAGGAGCAATTAATACAAGTAGCAACGTAGGTACCGCAGGATATGATGGTCCAGATGCTTGGAAAAATGCAGATAATACAGACTTTGTTGCAGGTGAAAATGATATTGTAGAATGGGATGGCAGTGCTTGGCACGTTGTATTTGATGCTAGTGCAGATCCTGGTACTGAAACAAAATATGTAACCAACCTAAATACCGGCGTACAATACAGATGGACCGGAACAGAATGGATACTTTCATTCGAAGGCGAATACCGAAAAGGAACCTGGCGCCTGGCACTTTAAAATAAGTACTTGCATGAGTCAAGAGATTATTTGTAGTGGTGCATTATTCTATTCAATAAAAACTAAACGTTTTTTGCTATTACATCGTGCCCAAAGCAAACAAAAAAATGTATGGGGATTAGTAGGTGGTACTAATGGTAAAAACGAATCACCTTGGCCTGCATTACAAAGAGAAATACATGAAGAGATAGGTGAAGTTCCTAATATTGTAAAAACTATTCCGTTAGAATCTTTTATTAGTACAGACGATAAGTTTAGTTTTCATACATATCTTGTTATTGTGAAGGAGGAATTTTTACCTAATTTAAATAATGAACATGATGGTTATGCTTGGGTAAGTTATGGCAAATGGCCAAAGCCTTTACACATGGGATTACGCAATACACTACAAAGTAAAACTAATCAAACAAAGTTTGAGACAGTTTTTAGTTTAATAGGATACTTAGAAAATGAAGCAACTTAAAGATATTACTATTGTAGGTGGCGGATCAGCCGCATGGTTAGCGGCCGCTTATATTAGGAATAACATGTGGGATGTCCCTTTAACAATAATTGATAAAGAAGTAGGAACACCTATCGGAGTAGGTGAAGCAACTGTATTAACCTTTCCTTCTTTTCTTAGAGAATGTGGATTAGCTGTAACTGACTGGTTTAAACAAATAGATGGAACATATAAATCTGGAATCAACTTTCCAGGTTGGAAGAAACCTGGTAATACTGTATGGCATCCTTTTTATCTTAACAGATCATATATTGAACAAGCAATGACACAATATGATGTTTGGGCAGATCTAGGCAAGCGTGAAACCTTTCAAGAGTTGGCATTACCGTCTTATAAAACAAACATAGACAATAAAGTTGATATTCATAATGCATACACAACATTAGCCTATCATATTGATTGTGGTAAAATGGTAAAGCGTTTGCAAGAAATATGTCAAAGAGATATGACTATTATAAAAAGTGAAGTTGTAAATGTTAATAGAGATAAAGAAGGATATATTGAGAGCTTAGGTCTAGAAAACGGACATCAACATTACTCAGACTTTTATATTGACTGTACAGGCTTTGGCTCAATACTTAAAAAACCAGATAGAGTTGAGCTATTAGGCGAAGGTAGATTATTTACTAATACTGCTGTTGCAGGACATGTAGAGTACGAAGATATAGAAAAAGAGCGTACACCATATGTAAATTGTCCTGCTGTAGATCACGGTTGGATTTGGAAAATTCCAACACAATCACGTATAGGTAGCGGAATGGTTTTTAACAGAGATATTACTGACATTGATACTGCTAAACAATATTTTAGCGATCATTGGAATGGTAGAATTAAACCAGAAAATATGAAAGTTATAAATTGGACTCCTTACTATAGTAAAAACTTTTGGGAAAAGAATGTTGTATCTATTGGGTTAAGCGGCGGATTTATAGAGCCTTTAGAAAGTACAGGATTAGCAAGTATGACAACTGGTGTGCAAGAACTTGCAAAAATGATTCCACAACAATGGTACGATGATAGCCGGATTTCTACTTATAACAATTATATGATTGATTGGTACAATGATGCTGTTGACTTTATCAACAGTCATTATGCTGATAGTGAATGGGATACACCTTTTTGGAATTTTGTAAAAGAAACACATGTAAAATCAGAAAAACATAAATTTTATGAACGTTGGTTAAAAGATCCTAAAAGAAGTTTCTATTCTAGAGTAGATTCAGTCACACTATTTCACCCACCTAACTGGCAACTTTGGTTAATACAAATGGGATATCCGACAAACTCTGATTTATCAAGAATACCTAAGTTAGAACTAGAAGCCCAACAACAAGATTATAATAAACAAGAACACATAAGACATATAGTAAGTATGAAGCACTCTGATGCAATCGAAACTACTAATTTAGGTGTTGACTGGTATTCTAGATTTATGAGCAGAACTGATAGAGATACTTTGATATGAAGATAGTTATTGTAGGAGGCGGAACTGCCGGATGGTTGGCCGCATTAATGATTAGCAAAATTAAGCCTGAACATAGTGTCACTTGTATAGAAAGTAGCAAAATTGGCATCATCGGAGCAGGTGAAGGATCGACTGGATCACTTACTAATATTGTACAAAATGAAATGTTTGACTTTGGTTGTGACGAACAAGACTTTATTAAAGAATGTGATGCCACACTTAAATTAGGTATCAAACATATAGGTTGGAACGAGGATCCTAATAAATTTTATTATGGCCCAATTGATGGCACACCTACTAGTAACGATCGTTGTGATATAGTTTTTCAACATGCATTAGGATATAGAGAACAAGATTATTTGCATTTAGCAACTGAACTTGGTTATAAAATACATCATAATAAAAATAGCTTTGTTCAAATAAATGGTAATCATGCGTACCACTTTGATGCACACAAGGTTGGGCAATATTTTAAGAAAATAAGTGATACAGTAACACATATAGACAGCGAAGTAGACCATGTTCAAGTAAATGGAGAAACAGGTTATGTTGATGCAGTAAAACTAAGCAACGGTGAAACTGTAGAAGGAGATATGTTTATTGACGCAAGTGGTTTTAATCAGGTATTAATAAAAGCAGTTGGCGGTAAATGGAAAAGTTATAAAGAAAATTTACCTGTAAACGGTGCTTTACCATTCCTTTTGCCATATGAAGATGATGAAGTTATTCAACCTGTAACAAATGCATGGGCACAAAAAAATGGATGGTGTTGGCAAATACCTACAAAAAATAGGAGAGGTTGCGGATATGTATTTTGCGATGACTTTGTTACTCCCGATCAAGCACATGCAGAAGTAGAACAAACAATTGGACGTAAAGTTGAGCCAATTAGACACATTAAGTTTGATAGCGGACGTCAAGAAACATTATGGATTAAGAATGTTTTATCAATTGGGCTATGTGCGGCTTTTGCAGAACCTTTAGAAGCAACAAGTATTCATACAACAATAATGCAATTGAAACATTTTATATTTGGATCTTTAGGAGCAACAAGAGATATAACATGTAACGAAGGAACTGTAACAGAATATAATAAAACTAATGCTCATTTATACGATACTATGAAAGATTTCTTAGTTGCACACTACACCTGCGGACGCAAAGATACAGAATTTTGGAAGTATATTAACAGCGGAGCAACAAGCACAGACTTTGTTAGATCAATGCACGAAGTTTGTAAACACAGAGTTCCTAATGCAACATTATTTCCTCGTCAAGAAGGAAGTGCGGGATGGCCATTATGGAGTTACGTACTTGCAGGCACAGGCGCACTTACATCAGAAGTTGCTGAGAAAGAAGTTAAGTTCAACAACGATGAACTCGTAGGCGATAGTGCGTATACATATCATGTCACAGACTTTGATAACATGAGTAAAGATTTGCCAGACAATTCTGATTATATAAGGAACATGTAAATGATAAAAGTTTACGGCGATATCATGCTCGATCGTTGGATTGTGGGCAGTGCAGGACGCATAAGTCCTGAGGCACCTGTTCCTATTTTACTAGAAAAAAATCAAAAATATAGTATAGGAGGTGCGGCTAATATGGCTCTTAATCTTCAATCTTTAAATGATCAGGTTAGTATGTTTGGCTGTGTAGGACAAGATGATGAAGGGTTACAGCTTCGTAAAATGCTTGAAGAAACAGATTTAAATCTACAAATAGCCGACGATCAAGATGTAACTACAACAAAAACAAGACTAGTAGGACAAGGTGGACAGCATATAATACGTTGGGATAGAGAAGAAAAATATCAAGGCAAAGGTGCTTTTGAAAAACTATTGCATAGTGTAATAACAAACGACTTTATTGTTATAAGTGATTACAATAAAGGCACAGTAAATGAAAATACTGTAAAAGAATTAGTAAAAAGAAATTGCAAAGTATTTGTAGATCCTAAGCAAGGCCCTGAAATTTACAAAGACGCTTTCTTAGTAAAACCAAATATGTCTGAGTACGAAGCATGGTTTGGTGAATTTAATCTTGATAGTGCAAGACAAGCGTTGGATAAGTTTGGCTGGACTTGGTTAGTTGTTACAGACGGCAAAAGAGGTATGCATGTTATAAACAATATAGGCAAATACAAACATTTTCAAGAAGAAGTGAAAGAAGTTGCTGATGTCACAGGTGCAGGTGATACTGTTTTAGCTGTATTAGTTTATGGTTATGAAAAGGGTATGGATATATTTGATGCATGTCAATTAGCATGTTATGGAGCGGCACGTAATGTTGAAAAAAGAGGTGTTGCTGTTATAACAAAACAAGAACTTCATGGCAAAGTTGTATGGACAAATGGTGTGTTTGATATACTACATATTGGCCATTTAAAGCTACTTAGACACGCACACAGCCTAGGAGATAGGTTAATTGTGGGTATTAACAGTGATGCAAGTGTAAAACGTTTAAAAGGGGATCTAAGACCCATTAACAATCAAGAAACACGTAAACAGTTACTATTGGAACTTGGATTTATTGACGAAGTTCTAATATTTGACGAAGATACTCCATTAGAAATAATAGAAAAAGTGCAACCTGATTTGATTGTAAAAGGCGGAGACTACACTGTAGAGACAACTGTAGGACATCACTTAGCTGACGTAGAAATATTTCCAACAGTCGATGGACATAGTACAAGTAGTATTATAAAAAAGATTGACAATGACAGTAAATGATAGTACAATAGAGGTATAAATGAAGATATTGGTTACAGGACATAAAGGATTCATTGGCGGATATATTGCCAATTATCTCACTACAAAAGATCATGTAGTAGAAGGCTTCGAATGGGTTGAAAACGTTGTACCCAACGTTGAAGGATATGACTGGGTAATTCATTGTGGTGCAATTTCAGACACTACAGAAAGAGATGTAGAGAAGGTTTGGCGGCAAAATTACGAATTCACACTACGACTTATGCAAGTGTGCGAACATTATAATACTAATATTCAACTTGTAAGTACATCTGCTGTATATGGAAACAACACAAAATTTAATGAGAATGATCCTGTTTATCCACAAACACCTTATGCATGGAGTAAGTACCTAATTGATAAGTTTTTAAATGACAATGGTTATGAAAACTTTGGAATGCTTGTGCAAAATTTTAGATATTTTAATGTATATGGTCCAGGTGAAGGACACAAAGGCGATCAAATGAGCTTGGTTAGCAAGTTTCAAAAACAAGCCGCACATGATGGTGTAATAAAATTATTTGAAGATAGTGACAAATATCAAAGAGATTGTGTAAGTGTGCATGATGTTGCTGTTGTACATGAAAAAATGATGCACGAAACAGATGCTAAAGGCTTATATAATTTAGGTACAGGCAAAACAAACAATGTAGAAGAAATTGCAAACATAATTGCAAAAAAATATAATGCAAAAATTGAATACATTCCTATGCCTAAACATCTAAAAGGTCAATACCAGGAATATACTTGTGCAGATAATGCAAAACTACA
>CETE01151132.1_pt1 | contig 10447 bp, 2 predicted proteins | sample 531241 | NCBI WGS metagenome assembly CETE01 (sample SAMEA2622336, study PRJEB7988) | marine metagenome | biome: marine biome (ENVO:00000447); feature: deep chlorophyll maximum layer (ENVO:xxxxxxxx); material: "saline water (ENVO:00002010), including plankton (ENVO:xxxxxxxx)" | depth 30 m
CCTTTTGTATTAAACAATATTGAAAATGCAAAATATTTAATTGAAGTTCAAAGAGCAATTGGTGTAGGTGCACAAGAAATGTCGTATTATGCAATTGAAATGTATAACTCGGGCAAGAATCCAGTTGACTTTATGCACGAATTAAGTTCTACGATAAAAAATGCAGCTGACATGAATGATGTTGATATGAAGCAAATAGCACCTTCTATTCATAAACTTAAGATGAATATTGTTGATTTTGGTCATATGACGTCTACTGAAATTAGTAATCTTGTTGTTAAATTAAGAAAAATGAGAGTTAGTACTGATGATGCTGTGAGTGTATTTAAAAAGTTTACTTCGTTAGAAGAAGCCTCAAAAGCTTCAGCAATGCTTTTTCAAAGCTTTAATATGAATATTGATGCTTTTGATTTGCTTACATCAAGAGATCCTGGAGAAATGTTGACTCAATTTAGAAATGCAATGAGATCTACAGGAAAATCTTTTGAATCTTTAAGTAGACATGAAAAAGCTCTTTTACAATCAATTACAGGAATATCAGATCAAGGCTTATCATCTATGATGAGTATGATGGATGCAAACATGAGCTATGAAGAAGCTCGTAAAAAAATGGACCAACATGATCCTGTAAAACAAAAAACTAAGATGATAAAAGGACTTACTACTGCAATAAAACAATTTCAAAAAATAGTCCAGTTTGAAAGTCCATTTAGCGCGTTTTTTCAAGGTCTAATGGAAAATGTTTTAAGTCAGCAAAACTTACAAGGTCAATTAATAAACTTTAATAAAGTTTATGAAAGCATTTATCAAATTGCTTTTAATATTACTCCTGAAGAAATACAAGGTATTACTAGACCACTTGTTGCTGTTTTAACTAAAATTAAAAATATTTTTACTGGTGGCGGCATAGAAAAACTAATGACGAGTGTTGCTAAAGTAGCATCAGGATTTGTTAGTGATATTTCTGTAGACTTGCTCTCTAAAAAAGAGTCAAAGCAATTTTTGTCTTTTAGACTTAAGGTACAAGAAACATTAAAACTATTAAAACATAATGAAGCTGAAGCAGTTAAGTCTGCTATGCTAAATGAAGCAAGTAGCAATTTATCGTCTCTTAAGCCTTTTCTTGACTCTAAAGAAGCTTCTTCAACATTAAAAGGATTATTCGAAAAAGACAAAAATGGTGTGTATTCTTTAACAAAAGGAATAACAGTTGATAGCTTGTTAGAAACTTTAACAAATTCAGCAGAAAATCTTCCAGAAAATAGTCAGTATAAAAAGACACTACAAAATTTTAGATTTAGACTTTCAAGAATATATGAACAAAAAGTTAAAAATTTAAATAAAAGTGGTACTTTAAATCAAGCAAGTAAAGCAGTAACTAATAGACTTTCAGTAAAAGGAAGAATTGACAGTTTGTATGAAAATTTATTAGGCTTGTTTTCTGAAGGTCAACCTTTATTTATAGAGTTTCACAATTTATCAGGAAGAATTATGGGTGCAATTGTTGAAGGTGCACTTTCAGGAATGATTGCACTACTTGAAATATTTAATGGAGGTGTTGACAAGTCTGTTGCTGCATTAAATATTGCTTCTGAAAAAGAAATTAAAAAGCAATTTCCGAATAAAGACCCTAAGAAAGCTACATTGCTTGATCTTATGGGTATTACTAGATCAAACTATGATGAATTAGGTAACGAATTATCTCAAGAATCTTCAAGATTTGTAGAAAGATTACCTTCTCTTATGAGTATAGCTGGAAAACTAATGGGCGATTTATTAGGTATTTTTGGTACTTTTGCTTCTTCTCTTATAGGTCTTGTTGGTGGTTTTTCTTTGGCTTACTATGAGAAGCAGCCTAAGAATGCAAAAGGCGAAGCAATACAGCTTTTAATGAAAAAAGCTGGATTTAATGTTGTAGAAGCAGCTAGAGCAGCTGCATCAGTTAAATTATCTTTTTCAAAAAGTGATACCCTTCGTGAAATGATTGAAAAATTAGATAAAGTATATGGAGATAGCACTTCACTAGCCAACGTAGGAGCTTTTTTAAATCTTTACGATAATTTTAAAAAGAAATATCATAAAGATTCTCAAGCTTACAAGTTTTTAAATTCTTCAATAGCAAATGATGCTATTAAAAAACATTATGACAATTTAATTGAAAATCAGTCAAGTATGCTTTCTAACCAAACTCGGTATCAAAAGTTAAACTATGTTATTCATAGAATGATGACTTTTGGAGAGCAAATAGAAGCTGCTTTTCCTTCTAATATCTATGATTTAATTGATAAAAGTAATGTTTCTAATAAAGAAGTGGCAAAAAAAGCTTATAACGATGCTATAAACAGTTTTGGTAAAAACTATATTAACGAAATAAACAATATAGTTAGCAGTTCGAGTTTTGGATCCTCACAAATTCTACTTAATGCAGGTGAACATAATGCTGTCATTAGTAATCTAATAACACAAATGCAAAATTTATTTAATGCAACAGGTGACTTTGATCCTAGTATTGAAGATTTTGATTTTAACAAAAAAGCAGATGTTGAAGAATTTAAAAATAACTTAATTGAAGAAATAAAAAGTAATATTAGCTCTACTCAAAACATAAATAATTCCTTAAAAAAAGCAGATAAACTTGAACTTATAAAAGGTCATAATGCTACTGTAGGTAGTCGTGTATCAGAAGAAGACGTATATGATGCATACGACGGAGCACATGACTTTTACGCAAAAGCGAAAGGAATGAAAGTTTTAATAGGAAATAAGATTTTTAATCTTCATGATGAAGATTCAATTATTGCTTTTAAGACTGGCGGATTTTTTGATAAATTATTTAAAAACAAACAAGAAGAATATCAAGAAGTTATAAATACAATTAGTAATCAAAACACTGAAATAATTGCAGTAAATCATAAACTAAAAAGTGTTGTAGAAGAATCTATAATTAATAAAGAAGAAGAAGCTTCACAAGAAGATATAACAAAACTTGTAGATTTATTTTTAGAAGTAAATAGTTTAATAGAAGATAGAGAAATTATAGTTGAAAAGCCTAGACTTATATTTAATTAAAGGACAATTAAATGACAACTCAAAATCCAAATGATCCAAATACACCTAATAGCACACAAGTTGAAAATACTGAATCTGTGTCTGCAAATCAGGTTGACTTGGCAAATGAACTTAGTCAAAGCTTAGAATCTATTGGATCAAAACTAGAAAGTATTACAAGCAGCACTAGATCACAATCAGACTTATTTATATCTTTAATTGACTCATTTGAAAAAATACATGATGCTGTTGAAGAGATGGCTGATTCTTCAAAAAAAATAGCAGATAATATTGAAAGAGCAGCAAACGCTGTTTTAGAAAGATTTAGCGAAAGAAATTTTGCTATTATTAATAAAAGTTTAGATAAAGTTGCGAGTACTGCAGTTGGAGGAATAACGTCACAATCAGCAGCATTTTCAGATTTAACAAAATCATCAAGTAAATTTCAAGATAAAAATAAAACGCTGACAGAAGCAATGTCAAATAATTCAAAAGATTTATTAAATGAACAACAAAAAAACAAAAAAGAATCAGAAGATCTTAAAGGCAAAGTAGACGATTTAAATCAAACTTACGAAGAAATTGGTGAAACAGCAGAAAGAGTTGCTGAGCAAGTAGAAAACTTATCGGATGGTATGTATGGGACAGTTAAAAGCTTAACAGGCGGAATTACAGGCGCACTAGGTGCTATATTTAATGGTATGAGTTCTTTAGTAGGTGCTGCAAAAGAGTTTTTTAGTTTTTCAATGACATTACCTTTTACTATAACGAGTGAAGCTGTAAAGTTAGGAAACATGATTAGAACAGATCTTGTTGAAGTAATACAAACTTCAGTTGAAGCTGCAAAAGAAAAATTTGATCTCGGCTCTCATATTGGTAAAGGGATTGTTGAAATGGGTGAACGAGGTAAAGAAATGCTCATGGAGTTTCAAAATCCAGCATCAGAGATGGTTAAATTATTTGATGAAGGAGCTGCTGGTATTGCAAATAGAAATGCTTTTATGATAGAAAATATTTCTGCTATGGGTCATTATTCTGAAATATTTGGGCGAAGCCTTATGAATAATGAGCAAAATTTAGTTAGATTTGCCAAGCTAGTAAAAGCATTTGGATTTAGTGGTGAGGACTTAAAACTTCTTGCACTTGATGCAACAAATAATTTGACACATATTAACACAGAGATGGAGCAGTTAGGTCACGTTTTAACTAGTGTTTCTAATGAATATAATATTGACAGAAAGAGACTTGCTAAAAACGTAATGTCAATCAAGAAAGATATTATTACGTTTGGTCATCTATCTAATGAAGAAATTACTAGAACTGCAGCAAAAATTACTCACATGAGAGTTAAACTAGAAGATGCTGCTGCTGTATTTAAAAAGTTTAGTACGTTTGAAGATGCAGCTAATTCTGTTGCTATGCTATCACAAACCTTTGGTATGAACTTAAGTGCGATGGAGTTAATTCAAGCTAAAAGTCCAGAACAAATATTTACAATGTTTAGAAATGCAATGCATGAAACAGGTAGATCTTTTGAAGACTTAAACAGGTTTGAAAAAGAATTAATGGCTCAACATACAGGAATGTCAGCGGAAAGTTTAAAGGCACTTATGCATTATGAAAAACTTGGATATTCATACCAAGAAGCTGTGGATAAGATGAACTCTGAAAGACCTGAAGCTAAGCAGATGGAAGCATTAAAAGGTTTAAACTCTGCTGTCAAAGAAATTCAAAAAGTATTACAATTTACGAGTCCTTTTAAAGCATTTGCAGATGGTATTATGAGTAATGCTACTTTAACAGGCAGCCTAAAAGATACTATGGTATCACTTAGCAAAGGTTATCAGGGTATTTATGAATATGCAAAAGGATTAAATCCTGAAGTTTATAGAGGAATACTAGAACCTATTAAACTTGTATTAAGTGTTATGACACAAATATTTGAAAGTAAAGGATTTAAAAAAGGTCTATTAGGCGCGCTCAAAGCTGTTTCAAATTTTGTTGCAAGAGTATTTGGTGTAACTTCTCAAGACGTTGTTTTAGAAAATTTAAAATCTAGCGTTACTTCTGTAATGCAAAGCGACAAGTTAGATAAAAACCAGAAAGATAAGTTTAAAAAGGCTCTAGGTACTAGAATAGCTACAGCATTAAATAAACATACACAAATGCTAACTCCTTATGCTAGAGACTTGCCAGACTTATTAAGAAAACAAGATACTGTAGGTATATTAGATGCATTACAAAAAATATCTATGAGAGCAGATATTCCTGAAAATATTAAAAAAGTTATAAATAAACTTACTGGAAACATTAATGAAAGCTTTAGCACAGTACGAGTAGCTGAAAGTGATGGCAATGTAAAATCAGCTTCAGCTAGTGTAGCACAACAGTTTGTCAGAGAAGTTGAACAAAACTTAAAAGAAAACGAAGAAAACTTATCTAAGACTGCAAGTTTAAGTATGAGAGTTACAGGTGCAATTGTAATGGGAGCAGGAACTGGTTTTGTTGCTCTTTTAAAGCTTGTAAATGATGGTATAGATTCAGCTGATAATTTTTTAAGTCAAGATTCAGTCAAGAAAACAAATCAACTCGCTAAATATTTACATCTAGATCCAGATAGATTGATTGACTTAGGCACAGGACTTAATAGAGGTATTAGAGGTTTATTTAATAGAAAAGGAAAGTTGTTTAATATCGCGTCTTGGATTGTTAGCGGATTTAGTGATATGTTTGAAATAATCATAGACATGTTTCTTCATACACTTGCAGGTGGATTAGAAGGAATATTTGGTGATATGTTTGAATACGAACCAAGTGCAAGACAGAAACTTAATATGACAAAGTTTGATCCATCAGCACAGCAAAAAGGTGCAACAAGTGCAATTAAGTCTTTGGATGAAAACAAAGCTGTAAAAGGAGAAGATGCTGGAGCCTTATTCAATATTTTAGAAGAAAAAGTTTCTTCTGTAAAAAATGTAAAAACTCAAAATATGCTACAATTAGCAATTGAAAATATGAGAAGTGAGTTTATAGACTCAGACGGCGGAGAAAGTGCGTCAAAAAAACTAGCATTTGGCTCAGCAAATTTATTGCAAAGTATAAAAGACGGTAAATATACTGGAAAAACTAGCGAATTTATAGGAGACGACGGTAAAAAAACAAAATTTATAGAAAATGATTTACAAGATTCAAATTTAAATTTCTTAACAAGTATGAAAAACATAGCTAGTAACTCATCTGTTTTTGGAAGATTACTATCATCATTAGGTTATGAATTAGAAGATCCTAGAAAAAGTAAGTTTTTAAGAAAATTAATATCTGATAGTTATCAAGCTAATAGATTATATGCTTTATCTTCACAAAAGTTTAATGAATCAAAATTTCAAAAATACTTAGATTCAGTAAATGTAAGTGAATTTAAAAAAGCAAAAACTACCAATGAAAAACTTAACATACTTTTTAGTAAGTTTATAGATTATAAAGGATTTGGTAGTACAAGACAACAAAATGCAATGCTCAATACATTACAAGGATTAATGTATAAAAATGAAACTAAAGAAGTAGAAACAGGATCATATAGGATAGCTGGGCCAGGAGAAGGACCTGGTGGTGGAGCAGTTGCAAATACTATGACTGTAACATCAAAAAAGTTTTTTGAAAACAATCTTTTAAACTTATTTCGAGGAGTACATGTAACAGCAAAGTCTAAAATTAAAAGACAATCTTTACAAGATGCAATTAAATTTCCTGATGGATCTACACAAACAGTTGCAGCTTCTACTACACCTAAAGCTCCAGTTACTCCAGCTGCGCCTTTACCACCACAAACTCAGACAATTCCAGCTGGCTCAAAAACTAACGTTGCAACAAAGTCTGACGTTGATCAAGCAACTGCTAATTTACAAAACAAGAAAAATCAAATACAAAACTTAGGGCCTGTAAGTGTTCCAGGAGGAAACTACCGCTTTACACCAGAAGAATATAATTTACTTGCCTTAGGAGTGTTGAAGCAAGGTGACTTGTTAGGAAAGGCTGCACAACCTCAAAATGCAGGAAGCTCTGACATATACATGAGTAGAGATAATACGATACATAGGGGGATTAACAATGCTACAGATCCATTTATTGTATCAAGAGGAATAAGTCAAAATAATCAAGTTTTAAACACTTCAGCACAGCAGCAACCTTAAAGGAAAAACAAATGAACGATGTAGTAGATGTTAAAGAAGTTATAAATAATTTAGGATTAAAAGAGATTCTTTGTAAGACTTTTGCTAAAAAGCTTGATACTTCAGAAGAAGAATTAGAAGAATTGTTTAATCATATAGTTGACAGAGAAATAAATAATATTGGTAGATCTTTTTCCAATGACACTCTTGATCGTAAAACATCTTTTCGATTACAACGTTTATCTCTAGATGATTTTATGAAAGATAATGATAAAATTATCAAGGACAAATAAAAATGGCAACGAAATACATTCTGGACCCTTCTGGCAATATAATAAAAGCAGGTAGTGACGATAAGATTGATCCTGTAAGTGATAAAGCGTATATAGGAGAAACTTTAAAAAATATTAGTGCAAAAGAAAATGAAAACGATAATGTTCTTGATTCTTTTCTGTCAAATGTTAGGCTCGGTTTACTCGAAGGAGAATCAGATCAAGATAGACTTACTAGATATATAACAAGTAAAGTAGATCAAGACCCATCATTTGGATTTATTAATAAAGATGGTAGTAAAAAATTCGAAGCAGATCAAGTAGATTCGTTTAAACCTTTTAACTCTTTTACTAATACAAATAAAGTTTTTGCTGATGAATTTGAAATGCTTACAGGCTTTAGACTTAGATCAGATGAATTTGACGATAGTCTTCAAACTGCTTTACTTATGTTTTCTTATTTTGCAGAACTTATTGCAAAGTTTGCAACCGTTGAATCAATTATTTTCTTAAATAAAACAATAGAAGGTGAAAATAATATTAATACTTTTCTTGAAGGTAATATTAAAGAAAAGAAATTAAAATTAGGTAGGTATGATTTTACTGAATATGATATTTTTACAAAGTATGTATATAATGTTTTAAATTACCCACATGAATCGTCTAGTGCACATGAGAGAATTATGGCATATTTTGTAGGCTTCACAGAATGGATTTCTCCAGATATTGTCTTTGATTATCATTTGTTGTTTTCTGAAGATAATGCGCTAGAAAATGCTTCAGAAACTGACATAAGAAGAAAAGGTCTTTTTAGCAATTTTGGTGGCGTTTTTAAAGATACAGCTTTTGTAGCAATTACAAGTTTACTTGAAATTTTTGTATCTACAACTCTTAATCATACATCAATAAATAGAGTAAGACTTCTTTTAAGAAAGTTTTATCAAGAAAGAATTTTTAAGCAAAAAGTCTTATATAAAGCAAAATCTAATGGGGCTACACCTAGCTTTGAAATAAATAATTTTGAAATAGATAGCATTGATATATTAAGCTTTTTTGATGATTTAAATTATTATTATTTTAAATTTATGATTGAAAGAATACAAGTAGGTCTGCCAATTTTGACTAAATACTATTACAATCATAACAAACAAGAAATTTTTAATACAGGCTTTATAAATAAAACGCCAGAAGATCCTCAATATAGGGTTTCTGCTTATAAAATGAGAGTAAATTCTTCATTCTACACATTAATCGGTGAGAACGAAAGTACATTATTTAGTCATACAGCTTATTCTGACGGTATAAAATCTCCAACTAGAGTCTCTGTTTTACCTAGTCTTTTACATTATACCAACAATCATCAAGAAACTTTAAAAAGAATGTCATTCGCACCAAGTCCACATGATAATCAAGAAGTTTCACAAAAATTTAAATCAACGTCTTCAAGAAGAATGCCTATAAACTTAGTAAATATGTTAGAAGAAAAACTAGAGTCTGAATATGTGCCTTTTTATATTCATGATTTAAGAACGAATGAAATATTGTCTTTTCATGCATTTATTGAAAGCATTAGTGATTCTTTTTCTCCTGAATATAATTCATCGAGTGGTTTTGGTAGAATTGATGATGTTAAAACTTATGTTAAAACAACAAGAAATATAAATCTAACCTTTATAATTGCTGCAACATCAAAAGTCGATCATGATTTTATGTGGTATCAAGTAAACAAAATAGTTTCAATGGTTTATCCACAGTGGTCTGACGGTTTTATGGCTTCAGTTAGTGAAGCTACAAAATATACTGATGAAGAAAATTCTGATTCTTATAATTTAAAATTTCCTTTTAGATATCCTTTTACACAAGTTCCAACTGCATCTCCTTTAATTAGACTTAGAGTAGGTGATGTTATTAAAAGCAATTATAGTAGAGAAAATCTAGCAAGACTTCATGGTGTAGGTGAAGATGTTGAACCAGATACAGATGATATAAAATTTGATTTATTTAGTACCGTCAAAGCAAAAAAAGATGCAATGAATCAGCAAATCAAATCTTCAGCTGAAGCACGTACAAGCATAAGAAATACTTATAGAACAGAAATGAGAGCACTACTCAAATCTCAACAAGAATTAGCTAGACAAAAAACAAACTTTACTGAGTCTGAATTGAATTTAGCAAAAGATGATCTTACGGAAGCGGAACTGGATTTGCTTTTAGAAGAAATAGATGAAAATAGTATTAATAGTTATGTAGACGCTCAATCAAACAATAGAGAAAATACAATAAGTTCTCTTTTTACGTCAGATGGTCCTTTTGCAGGTATAGCTGATGAGGCTCATTTAAATAGAAAAATTGAACATGCAAAAGAAGAAATCCAGCGTAATGAAGTAAGAAGAATAGAAGCACTTGAAAAAGTTAACGCATGGAAATTAAGGTTTAAAGAAAAAGATTGGACACAAAAATACAGAAAAGACCGGAATTTCTTAAAATTTACTAAATGGAATGCTGTAGCACAACGATATAACAAAGATGCCCCATTTAGTAAAAAATATACAGCCAGCTATCTTAGATATTATGTAGATAATCCATACTATAAACCTGAATTGAGAATTCCAGATGAATCAAAATTAAATAAAGAAATAAACCAAACAAATGAGTCTTTTGATCGATTTGCAAAAGATGCGAAAAAAGAGTTAAAAAGATTAGAAAATTTAAGGACTTTACTTTCTCAAGTAAAAGAAGAAATTAAACAAAGAGACTATGAATTTGCACGAAACATAGCACAAAGTCAATTAAATCAGAGAGTAGCACGACATAATCAAAAAATAAAAAATCTTGAAGATGCAGTCAAAACGAGACAAAATCTTAGAGATAAAGCTGCCGAAAAAGCTAAAGAAGAAATGTTAGAAAATATAATATCAGGACAAACAACAGCTTCAAATAATGTTTTGCAAGGAATGG
>CETE01016483.1_pt1 | contig 10438 bp, 10 predicted proteins | sample 531241 | NCBI WGS metagenome assembly CETE01 (sample SAMEA2622336, study PRJEB7988) | marine metagenome | biome: marine biome (ENVO:00000447); feature: deep chlorophyll maximum layer (ENVO:xxxxxxxx); material: "saline water (ENVO:00002010), including plankton (ENVO:xxxxxxxx)" | depth 30 m
AAAAAAGGCCGGCAAATTCCGTTGCATTTTGCCAATTCCTGCGTAGGGTCGGCGCGCTATGGCACGAGTTGCTGGAAAAGCTAAAACACGAAAAGGCGTCGCCAAAAGATTTAAGGTGACAGGTAGCGGACGCGTTCTTCGTCGGAAACAGGGTAAAAGACACCTGAATCGGCGCAAAAACGCGAAACGCATGCGTCGCTTGGGTCAAAGTACCTTGGCGGCAAAGTGTGACGAGAAGAACATCAAAGCTGATCTTCCGTTCTCCCATTGATTTGAGAGACGTCTAACGCTAAGGATCGGCCTAATCGATCCGCGACTGAGTCGACTGGTGGCGCGGCAGTAAGCCTACCGCCACCTAAAGAGAGGGTGAGTCAGCCAGTTGAATTAAAAATAACAACCCGATCAGAGGAAAATAAAAAATGCCACGTGCAACAAACGCGCCTGCCAGCCGCAAGCGCAGAAAACGTATCCTGAAAAAAGCAAAGGGTTTCCGCGGTTCCCGCTCGAAGCTCTATCGGACTGCTAAAGACTCAGTCACCAAGGCTCAGCAGTGGGCCTACCGCGACCGTAAAAACCGCAAGCGAACCTTTCGTCGCCTTTGGATCGCTCGAATCAGCGCCGGGGCCAAGGTTAACGGCATGAATTACTCCCGTCTAATGGAGGGTCTTTCTGCTGCTGGTATCGAGTTGGATCGTAAGGTCCTTTCCGACCTTGCTATTCATGACGAAGCCGCTTTCGCCGCTCTCGTCGCGAAGTCGAAGGCAGCGCTGGAGGAAAAAGCTAAGCAGGCTGCCTGATTTAGCTCAGGTTCCAAACCTTTACCGAAAAGCCGGTAGGTCCGCCTGAGTGGACCACCGGCTTTTTTCTTGGCGCAGCGCCACCGAAACGACCGTTGATTTTCGACGAAACCCTGTTAGGTCTCGGATGGAATAACTCCACAGTGAACCCTGTTATATCGACATGCTTGCAGAACTGGATTCTATTAAGAGCGACGCGCTTATCGCCATCGAGGCGATCACCGACGATTCCGGCCTTGAAGAAGCCCGTGTGGGATTTCTTGGTAAAAAAGGCCGTCTTACTGCCGCCAGCGCCGGCATGCGTGACGTTCCTAATGATCTAAAAAAAGATGTTGGCCAGAAGCTAAACGAAGTTCGCACTGCGATCACTGCAGCAATTGACGAAAAAGGAGCGGCCCTTACAGCTGCGAGAGATAAAGCTGCTTTCGCCTCAATTGATGCCACTCTTCCGAGCCGCCCCCTTCCCCAGGGTGGCTTGCATCCACTCACTCACGTGCTCAATGAGGCGGTCTCCATACTCCGCCGGATGGGCTTTGCTTTAGCAGAGGGCCCGGAGATAGAGACCGAATGGCATTGCTTCGATGCCCTCAATACGCCGGAAGATCATCCGGCCCGCAATGAAAGCGACACCTTCTATTTTGAGAATGGTAAACTGCTGAGAACGCACACCTCATCGGTGCAAATTCGTACTATGGAAAAAGAGGCACCTCCGGTGCGCATCATTGCTCCAGGAAGCGCATTCCGTCGCGATGAAATCGACGCGACCCACCTGAGTGCTTTCCACCAACTCGAAGGGCTCTACGTCGATAAGAATGTAACCCTAGCTGATCTTAAGGGCACGCTGGAATATTTCTTTCGCGAGCTCTTCGGATCCAAGACGGAAGTGCGCTTTCGACCGCATTTCTTCCCGTTCACCGAACCGAGCTTCGAGGTAGACCTTAAACTGCACGCGACCGGAAAAGCGGCTAAGTGGATTGAAATCGCTGGATGCGGTATCGTTGACCCAGCGGTTTTCAGCGAAGTCTCCAAGAAGCGCGGTGATTTGGCCTACGATCCGGAAGAAATTTCTGGCTTCGCTTTCGGCATGGGGCTCGATCGCCTCGCCATGATCATGTATGGAATTCCAGACCTTCGGCTGCTCATTGAAAACGACATCCGATTTCTCGAACAGTTTACCAAGTGATCTGACTTAACCTTTAACGAAACTAACTTCATGCACGTTTCTCTCAAGTGGCTCTCCGATCACGTTGATTTTTCCGAATACTCTATGGCAGAGTTGGGTGATCTGTTGACCTTTACCGGGATTGAGGTGGAAGGAATACAGAGTCTTCCCGATAAGCTTGTGGTCGCTGAGATTCTTTCGTCGGACAAGCATCCTGATGCTGATAAGCTCTCGATCTGTCAGGTTGATGATGGATCTGGCAAATCACGTCAGATTGTCTGTGGAGCAAAGAATTACAAGGTGGGCGACAAAGTGCCATTGGCCTTGCCTGGCTGTCTGCTTGATGCCGGTGATGGTAGGACCTTCGAAATCAAGGAGGGCAAGCTGCGTGGTGTCGACTCGCTTGGCATGATGTGTGCGGCTTCCGAAATTGGTCTGACTGATGAAACTGACGGGCTGATGCTTCTGTCACCCACTCTCGAGCCAGGCACCCCGCTTTCTGAGGTCTATCCGGCGGTTTTTCAACTGGAGATCACGCCAAACCGTCCCGACTGCCTCAGTCATCTCGGTGTGGCTCGTGAATTGGCAGCCCTCGCAAAGAAGGAACTGGCCGGAGTGGCGCACTATGGTGATTCCTCGACGCCGACGCGGAAGGCGAGAGAAGATGAGATCAAGATTTCAACAGAGTCATGTCGCTACTATTCCGCGCGCAGCATTCGAGGCGTAAAAGTAGGTGAATCACCAGGATGGCTTAAGGAAAAGCTCGAGTCCATTGGTCTGCGTCCGATCAACAACATCGTCGACATTACTAATTATGTGATGATGGAAATGGGTCAGCCGCTTCACGCTTTCGACATGACCAAGCTCGATGGTGGTATTCGCGTTCGAGAGGCAGCTGCGGGGGAAGAATTCCTAGCCCTTGACGGAGAAATGTATTCGCTGACAGAAGAGGATATGGTCATTGCTGACAGCGCCAAGGCCATCGCGATAGGTGGTGTGATGGGTGGCGAGGGCTCTGGCGTGACGGAGGCGACGACCGATGTCTTGCTCGAGTCCGCCTACTTCGTGACTTCAAAGATTCGTCGTACAGCCCGGCGACTTAACCTGCATTCCGACTCTAGCTACCGTTTCGAGCGTGGTGTGGATCCCCATCAGGTGAACGGAGCTTCCGACCTGGCGAGTAGGCTGATTCTGGAGCTGGCCGGCGGCACGACTGAAGAAGAGATCGTTACCTGCGGTGAACTTCCAGCGGCTCCGGCCTCGGTTTCTCTCAACAATGATTACTGTCGCTCCGTGATCGGAACGGATATTAAAGACGATACTATCGAAGCGATTCTCACTTCGCTTGGTTTGAGCAAAGGTGATCACGTTTGGCAGATCCCCACTTATCGCCTCGACTTACTACGTCCGGTTGATCTCGTCGAAGAGGTTGCTCGCGTTTATGGTCTGGATAACGTGCCGTCCAATCAGGGTGCTTGGTTTTCCCCGGCTTCGAAGGCTGACCAAGCCTTCGATTATGTTTCGGTTATTCAGGGCAGATTGAGCAGCCTAGGTTTTTTTGAGGTCCGCAACCTTAAGCTGATCTCTGATCAACAGTTGAAGGATGACCTCGCCACTAATCATCGAGGCATGAGCCCGATTCGCTTGAAAAATCCGCTCAACGATGAGCAGGATTACCTTCGTCCGGGATTGGTTCCCGGACTGCTTGCGACAGCATCCCGAAACCAGCGCTTCGGAAATGCGGATCTGCGCCTTTTTGAAATAGGACGTGTCTTCACGGCGACTACAAAGGGTGGCGAGGTGGAGCACGAGCATCTTGCGATGCTGATGATGGGCGGACGGACGAGTCGTAACTGGGCAGACGGAAAACCTTCCAATCTGGATATTCACGACCTGCGCGCTGCACTTGAAGAGGTTTGTTCAAACGAGCTCAATTTAGTGCCCGTTGACGATGACCGTATGCTCTGCGCCTGCAGCATCGAGATAGGTAGGGGCAAAAAGGCGGTCAAGCTCGGTCTCGCAGGAATCGTGCTGCCGGCACGGGCTCGTGAATTGGACCTTGAGGCTCCTGTTCTCGTAGCTGAGATGAATCTCAAGCGGTTGGCAGCAGCGTCGATTTCGGAGCGCAGCTACGAGGAGCTACCAAAGTTTCCCGGCAGTTCTCGCGATGTTGCCATGTTGGTTTCAGCGGATATGGCCGCTGGAAGGGTTGCGGATTTCTTTGCTAACCACGAGGAGCCTTTACTTGAATCAGTCGAACTTTTCGATGTGTTTCAGGACCCCAGTGGAGAAAAATTACCTGCTGATAAAAAGTCTCTAGCCTACTCTATCTGTTATCGTAGCGAGGATCGTACGCTTGAGGCTGTCGAAGTTGAGGCGGCCCATGCGAAACTTTTGGATTCCCTAAAATCCGGATTAGACGTAGAGTTCAGGTGAAAGAGATATAGTGATTGTTAATACTTTCCTGCTGTGTACGCCCCTGACCGATTTAAATAAGTCCGGACCGTTGATACGTTAATGGGAGCTAAGCGAATCCTCGGCTGTCAGGCCTTCACTGGAAGGCAAAAGTCGATAAGCGGCACCCAACCTGTTGAGAGACGGGTACGTGACTTCACCATCGGCGACGTCACAAGTGGGCCTTAAAGCGCCTCAGTCCTGCCAAGCAGAGACTCGAGGCGCTTTTTCGCGGTTGATCCTAATCCACCCATGGTTTATCGATTTGACACGAGACCATGATGGAAGTGATTCTAGGAAAAGTTTCTTGTAAGTCCGAGAGCTTTCGGGGCTTTGGCCTTGCCACGGATTTTAAAATGTCGGTGGAAGAGGGGCTGAGGCTAGCTTTCAAACTAGCCGCTTATTCGACTGATCCCTACGACGCGTCCGGGTCAGTAATGACATGTGGCCCTGACCTTTTTGTTGACGGTGGTAATGCCATTTCTTGATGAGTGCTATGGATTTACAGCTCAATGCTGGTCTCGAGGGCAAGAACGCGTTGGTTACAGGTGGCAGCCGCGGAATCGGTCGGGCGATTGTTGAGCGTCTCGCTGCGAGTGGCATGGATGTCACCTTGACCTATGTCAGCAACGACGAAGCGGCGCAGGCGGTGGTCGATTCGAATCAAGGTTTGAAAATAACCGCCGTAAAGGTGGATGTGAGGGACTCGGATGCTTCGCGCCAATGCGTCGAAGTTATGGCCGAACGGGTTGGCACAATCGACGTCCTCGTGAATAATGCTGGAATAATTCGAGACAATTTGCTTCCCATGCTGGAAGACGAAGATTTGGAAGCGGTCTTCGAAACCAATATCGAGGGTGTCTTCAATTTTTGTCGTGCAGTGGTCCCCTACATGATGTCGAAACGATCCGGCAGGATTATCAATATCAGTTCGGTTTCGGGAGAAAAAGGCGGACGGGGCCAGACCAACTATGCAGCGAGTAAAGGCGCTATTAACGCCTTTACGAAGTCATTAGCTGTCGAGTTGGGGCGCCGCAAGATCCTCGTGAACGCTGTTGCTCCCGGCGTCATCGAAACGGAGCTCTCAGAGGCCGTTCGCGATATAGCCGGCGAGGAAATCACTTCCCAAATCGTTTTAAAACGGTATGGTCTGCCCTCAGAAATTGCGAATGCCGTTTGGTTTCTCAGTTCCGATTTGGCCAGTTACATTACCGGCCAGGTATTGAGTGTGGACGGTGGATTTAAAATGTAATAATTATGAGCACAGAAATATCCCAAGCAGAAATCGATGCCATTTATCCTCAGGTCGCTGAGATTGTAGCAGACGCTCTCGGTTGTGATGAGGATGAAGTAAAGCCTGACTCGTCCCTGATTAATGATTTGGATGCAGAATCGATCGACTTTCTAGACATCGTCTTCCGGCTTGAACAGGAATTTAAGGTCAAGATTCCTCGTGGAAAAGCGATGGAAGAGGCCCGGGGCGAACTCAGTGAAGAGGAATTTGAGCAAGGGGGAGTAGTCACCGACGCCGGGCTTGCTAAAATAAAGACTTACCTGCCCGAGGTTCCCGCGGAACGCATCTCCGATCCACTGAAATCAGCTGAGATACCAAAGCTCTTTACGACTGAAACCTTCTGTAAAATGGTGGTGCGCGAGCAGAAAGACTAACGAATCATCGATCGCCTCGTTAATTCGGGAGGCGGTAATCCGTCTCCCGTTTTTGTACCCTCATGAGTGACCATTTTCGGGCGTTTTCGTTTGTTGACCGGATTCTCAGCGATAAGCAGGGTAAAGCGATCGTCGGCCAGTATCGAGTACCGGATTCAGTTAGGGAATTTCCTGTAGCTTTAGTTGCCGAGTCAATCGGCCAGTGCGCAGCGATGTCATCAATGGCTGCGGTCAATTTCAAGTATCGTCCGGTAGCAGGAATCGCTTCCGTTGTCGAGTTCTGCGGTGATGCTTTTCCTGGTGATATCTTAAAGCTCGAAGCGACCCTGACCAGAGCTGATGAGGAAGCCGTCGCCTACAGCGGGGTAGCGTCGGTCGACGACAAACCCGTGGCCAAGTTGTTGAATTGTCTTGGGCCGATGGTTCTAATGGAAGATTTTGATAATCCTGCGGCGGTAAGGCAGAGGTATCGACTCCTCGTTGAATCCGGGGCTCCACCAGATGCTTTTGGCGGGGTGGAATCGGTTAATTTCGAATCGGTCGAGAAAGGTGATGGAGAGCGGGAAGGTCAATTTACGGTTCCTCATGAAGCGGCCTTCTTTGGAGACCACTTTCCTCGAAGGCCCGTGTTTCCTGGTACCTTGTTAATGGATTTGAAACTTAAATTTGTTGCTGATTTAATCGCAAACCTTGACGGTGGACCGTGGGCGGTCGTTGGGATGCAAGACGTGAAATTACGCTCCTTTATGCCGCCGGGAGAAGTGCTGGAACTCTTCGGAAAAGTAGACAAGATTGATGGCGAACAGGCTTCGATTCTCGTGCAAAGTCGTAAAGGAAAACGCCGGAACAGCAGCGCGCGAGTTATGCTTGCGAAGAAAAGTCTATGAATGGTGAGGGAAAACGCCGGATTGCAGTCACGGGCATTGGTTTGGTTACCCCGGTAGGGAATGACCGTGAATCCACCTGGAGGGCTCTCCAAGAAGGAAAGAGTGGAGGAGCACAAATCGAAAACTTTGATGCGACCGGTTTCTCAACGACAATCGGAGCAGAAGTGAAGGATTTTGATCGGGAAAACGCTGGCCCGTGTCGAAAATTGCTCAAAGGAGCCTCCCGTGCTCATGCTTATGCTCTTGCGGCGGCTGAGGAAGCTCTGGAAGATGCCGGTATCGCCCCGAATGAATCGGACTCTCATCGTTGGGGTCTTGCCGTCGGTGCGGGAATGATGTCGGTAGATTATGACGATTTAAAAGTCGTCGAAGACTACGCGACAGAGGAGGGACAGTTCTACCCAGACAGACTTTTAAGTGATGATTTTCCTGCTGACCCCATCAACTTCTGTCGATGGCAGTCCAACGCAGGACTTACCGTCCTTGCGAAAGCCTTTGGGATTCGCGGATACGCCACGTCGGTGCATACTGCCTGTGCCTCGGGAGGTCAGGCGATTGGGTCCGCTTTGAAGGCCTTGCGACGAGGTCAGTGTGACAAAGTTCTTGCCGGGGGCTTTGACTCCATGCTGAATCCAATCGGGATTTCAGGGTTTTGCCTTCTCGGGGCTTTATCGACTGATAATGACAACCCAACAGGCGCTAGTCGACCCTTTGATGAGACCAGAAACGGATTTCTTTTGGGGGAAGGATCCGGTTTTCTCGTTCTTGAAGATTGGAGCGATGCAATAGAGCGGGGAGCAACGATTTATGCTGAACTAGGTGGGGATGGAAATTCCTTAAGTTGTTATCGAATCACGGATTCGCCGCCGGATGGCGATGGCCCGATTCAAGCAATTGAACAGGCGCTAAAAGATGCGGGTATCAGTGCTGACGAGATTGATTACGTGAATGCTCACGGCACGTCGACACAGATGAACGATCGAAGTGAATGTGCGGCGATCAGGAAGGTCTTTGAGTCTCGAATTAACGAAGTCAACGTTAGCTCCACCAAGAGTTGCATGGGTCATTTAATCGCGGCTGCAGGTGCCGTGGAGGCGGCGGTATGTTGCCTTGCGATTCGGGACAGTATCGCGCCAGTCAATGCCAACCTTCAGCATCGCGACCCTGATTGTGATGTTAGCCTCGTTGTAAATGAGTCAAAATCAGTAAAGATTCGCGCGGCTCTTTCCAACTCGCTTGGTTTTGGCGGTTCTAACAGCTCACTCGTATTTCTAAATCCGGAGGGGGTAGAAAAATGAATTCGTCTTCTGAGAGAATCGTTTTCACCGGGAGTGGTATCGTCTGTGGATCAGGCGCGACTGTGGCCGAGATATGGGCGAGGATCGAGTCCGGAGAATCGTCGATCGACAAATTTCATTGGGAACGCGGCCGGGTCCGACGATACGAGTGGGACAGTTCTAGCTGGCCTTGTGGGATTGCGTCTGAAGTTAAAGAAGACAACCGGACGTTAGTGCCCGACCGGAAACTTCATAAGACAATTTCACGCAAGGATATGTATGGAATCTACGCGTCAGAGCAGGCCATTAAAGAATCAGGAGTGCTGAATTGTCGGGAAACGATGACTGATTCAAGCCGCGATTCATTCAATGACCGCAGTGGACTCATCGTCGGGTCGGGCGGGGCGAATTACCATGACGACTACGATTTCCTTCCGTTAATTCATGAAGTGAAAGGGGAATTGACTGGTTTTGGCAGAGAATTGAGTAATCAGGTGACCCCAATGTGGTTACTGCGAAATCTTCCCAACAATGTGTTGTGTCACGTAGGTATCCAGTGGCAGTTGAAGGGAACGAACGCTTGCATCACGAACCAGTGTGCAAGCAGCCCAATGGCGGTCGCTGAATCCGCCTCCGCTATTCTCAACGATGAAGCGGATCGTATTGTTGCAGTTGGACATGATTCGGTCCTGGAGCCGGAACATATGCTTTATTATCAGACTCTTGGATTACTCTCTTGCGAAATTCCGAAGCCTTTCGATGCCTCACGTTCCGGGACTGTCTTTGGCGAAGGCGGAGGTGCAATCGTCTTGGAAAAACAATCTGACGCCGTGGAACGAGGCGCTGAGGTGATTGGTGAATTCCTCGGTTTCGGGAGCACCTGCGAGGCGACCGGAACCGTCGAGTTGAACCCGACGGGAGAGGGGCTGAAAAGAGCGATAGAGGAGGCGCTTGAAAATGCGGGTCTGGTGCCATCAGACGTGGGAATGATTTGCGCTCACGGCAACGGAACTAAGGCGTCTGATTTGACGGAGGGCCTTGCTATTGAGTCAGTCTTTGGTGAGAATATTCCGCCTGTGACAGCTTTTAAGTGGGCTTACGGACACCTAATCGGAGCTGCTGGAATCGTGGATTTGATTATGACCTTAGAGTCCTTGAAAAGAGGGATTGTCCCCGGAGTCTCCTCCTTCTCGGAAGTTGATCCGCAGCTAGCTGGCTTGCCCGTTGGAAGAACGCACACAGAGCTCGAAGGTGATGTGGCTCTGGTGATCTGCCGAGCCTTCGGGGGACTGAATGTTGTTTTGGCAGTTAGAGGAGCAGGGCGCTGAATTTTGCTGCCGTGTGATTGCGAAATTTGATGGAATTGTCACGTCAGGGTATAGATACTGTTGAGATCTCACGCATCGAGAAGTTACTCAATGACTTGGACGATGACGGATTAAGTCGCTTCTTCTCGGAGTCGGAATTAGCGGAGGCGGGGAGCGGTAAGGGCAGAGCTCAACGCCTTGCAGCTCGTTTTGCGGCGAAGGAAGCATGTAGTAAGCTGTTCCCGCGGGAGATATGTTTGGGGAAGATTGAACCTGTCGATTTCGCGGTGAAACGAAGCGGTTATGGTAATCCTGAGGTAGTGCCCAACGAGGCAGCTGAGGCTGTCATGAATCTCAACCGAATCAAGAGTATACAACTTTCAATGACTCACACGGAAACCAGCGCTACAGCGATTGCTTTAGCGGTTCCGCATGAAATCCAGGTTCCTTGGTATGGCCGTATGATCTATCGATTCTTTCCCTTACGCCGATCCGTTGTGATGGCGAACTTAGGCCTTGTTTTTGAAAAAACACTGAAGCCTCAGCAGCTTGAGGATCTTGCAAAGGCCTTCTACGGGCACCACCTAAAGAATATTCTTGAGGTGATAAAGTTGCCGTTTATGACTGCGAGGCAGAAGTCCCGATTGGTCAAAATCGAAGGTGGTGAAAATCTGTCAGAAGCGTTGGATGAGGGCAACGGAGTCATTTTGCTGACTGGCCATTTCGGTAACTGGGAACTCTCAACTGTTGTGGGACTGGCCAAATTCCGTGAATACTTTGGGCGCTTTCACTTTATTAGACGCCCACTGAAGCCAAAGTGGTTTAATGACCTTGTGATGAGGCGCTTTCACAAGGCAGGATTTGGGACTCTAGGTAAGTCAGGTTC
>CETE01074636.1_pt1 | contig 10433 bp, 5 predicted proteins | sample 531241 | NCBI WGS metagenome assembly CETE01 (sample SAMEA2622336, study PRJEB7988) | marine metagenome | biome: marine biome (ENVO:00000447); feature: deep chlorophyll maximum layer (ENVO:xxxxxxxx); material: "saline water (ENVO:00002010), including plankton (ENVO:xxxxxxxx)" | depth 30 m
ATCATGGAGAAACCCTCGAACACAGCAAAGCTCACCTCTCTTGCCCTGATCACGCTCATGGTCGGCATGATAGCCTCATTCGGACTCTCAGAAGGCGAGACCTCCAACGAACTCTCAGACTCTAAGGAGTTTTACTCGCACAGTTCCAACAACATCCCGGGCTCCGACTCCGGATCCGTCTTCTCCAATACGACAATGGCCCTGATGGAAGACACTACTTGTGCCGTGGCTCATGACAACACGCTAAGGTGCTGGGGCAAGATTGGGAATGGGAATGCACAATCGGGATACGCTGCAGTTCAACCCACGCCTGGCTCAGATGCATGGGGATTCAGTCCCTTCTGGCCAGCACAGGCCAGTATTGATCACAACGTGACCGCTGAGTGGGTAGCGATAGATGGCAGCGCCCTACATAGCTGCGGAATCACAGCCGCGCCTGTCACAACCCCTATCGACAATTCTGCTTACAATCTCCTTTGCTGGGGTGAAGGCGACAATTTCAATCTCGACTGTTATGGTAACTGTCACATTCCGGAGAGGCCTAACCTACCGTTGAATACCCACACTGTTGAAGTGGCAACAGGGTTCAAACACACCTGCTCCATTTCTCCCATCAGGGGTCAGGCCATTGACGACTCCTCGATATACTGTTGGGGGCGCAATTGGGATGGCCAGCTTGGTCAGGGGGACTTTTACGATAATCGAGATCCAAGCGAAGTCAATCTCCCACAAGGGTCCCAACCCGTCTCAATCGTCTCTGGCTTCTCACATTCATGCACCTTGCTTTCTGGTGGGGATGCGATGTGCTGGGGCGGCAACGGAGCCGGCCAATTAGGAACTATCTCCCTAGTCAATTCCAGCTCTCCTTCTCTAGTAAGGATAACTCCCAGTGGCTCTTCAATAGCCCAGATCGTAGCAGGAGGCAACTCCACCTGCGCGTTGATGGACGATGGCAGCGTGAGATGTTGGGGAAGTAATTGGCAAGGGATACTAGGCGATGGCACAACGACATCCACTTGGTCTACATCGACCAGCGTCATCCTCCCAACGGGCAGAACGGCAATCTCGATTGATATGCATTATCAGAACGCATGTGCGATATTGGATGACAACAGCCTATTCTGTTGGGGCTCCAATAATGTCGGACAGCTGGGAGACATAACCACCGGAACCTCGTTCGACTCAGACGGAGGGAGGATTTCGAAAATACCAGTTGAGATCGATCTAGGACACGGGGTAGCATCAGTGACGGTCGGAGTCAACCATACCTGTGCAATCACACTGGCCGAGGACCTCCACTGCTGGGGTAAGAACAGCTGGGCGCAGATAGGAATCGGAATGGAGAGCTTTTCAGTGAACTCGGCCAATGGCCTAGTTGACCTCGGTCCCACGGACTGGGCCTGTACAGGAAACTGTCTCCCAAATGACTTCATCCCGAACTCAACCATCCCCTCTCAGGCACCAAGCCTCTCGGACAGAGATCCTGACGGAGACGGCATCATGTCCTTGTTCGACCCACATCCGTTCATATCAAACTGCGAGCCCGGGTATTACGCAACTGACAACACAGAGTGCCTTGCAGCCGATCCAGGCCACTATGTGTCCTCATCAGGGCAGGATCATCAGATCCCATGCCCAGTAGGAACCTATCAGCCGAACAGTGGCCAGTCAGGGTGTTTAGTTGCTTCACCGGGATACTATACCAATGTAAGCTCCGCAGCAGTTCAACAATTCCCCTGTCACGCGGGAACCTACCAGCCAAACAGTGGTCAGTTTGCCGAGAACTGGGACGATGCTTCTGAATACACAAGACCCATCGATGGCGAATCTACTATTGTGGCAGGTATATGCATCACAAACAGCCCGGGCCACTACAGTGACCATGGCTCCCCAGACGAGGTCCCATGTCCGCCCGGGACTTATCAGCCGAATTCAGGTTACACATACTGCATACAGACGACACCCGGATACTACACCGGTGAAAGTGGCAACAGGGCCGAGACGCCATGCGAAGGCGGAACGTACCAGCCTAATTCGGGCCAATCCTCCTGCTTCTCCGCGAGCCCGGGGCACAAGGCCTCCCCCAACTCCCTTCAGCAGGATGAGTGTACGCCGGGAACATACTCAGACGAATACGGTCTCGAGGAGTGTAAGCTGGCCGATCCGGGGTACTACGTCACAGAATTCGGTGCGACAACGCAGACCCCCTGTCTCCCCGGAGAGCACCAACCCACGCACGGACAGACTTCTTGCATTGCAACATCCCCCGGATACTACTCATCAGAACCGGGAACGGCATACCAGTTAGGGTGCGAACCTGGTACCTTCGAGACAGAATCAGGAGCCACATCCTGCTCTGGCGTCACAGATCCTGGGCACTACAGCCTGTTAGGGGCGAGCTCGCAACAAGAATGTGAACCTGGGACCTATGCCCCCTATAGTGCGATGGGAGAGTGTGCTCTATCTGATCCCGGAAGCCATGTCCCACTGAATGCCTCCCTAGACCAGTTACCATGTCCTCCGGGTCAGTACCAGCCTAGCTCCGGCCAATCATCATGCTTGTCAGCAGAGCCGGGCCATTACAGCGGGGAGGGAGCAACCGAGCAGGTTGCATGTCAGCCTGGCTCATTCCAATCACAGTTCGAAGCAACATCTTGCGAATTTGCTCAACCAGGTAATTTTGTGGTTGAGTCTGGAGCTACCGAGGAAACTTCATGCGGACCGGGAGAATACCAGGATGAGCCCGGGGCGACAGCTTGCAAAGTAACGGGCCTAGGAACATACTCGGACCTCTCCGGCCTCGCTGAGCCCACTCCTTGCCCACTAGGAACGTACCAGCCACTGACTGGGCAGACCGAGTGCATCTTAGCAGACAGAGGTCATCACGTCCCCGAGAGAGGAGCGACATCCCAGACCCCCTGCGACAGAGGCACCTACCAACCAGAGTCAGGCATGTCGGAATGTTTGGACGCATCTCCGGGCCACTTCGTCTCAAAGACAGGACAGACCTCCCAGGAGCCCTGCCTCCCCGGTAACTTCCAACCACTCCCAGGTGCTGTTGGTTGCATAGCCGCCGAGCCGGGTAACTTCGTGGCGGAGGCTGGAGCGAGCTCCCAGACCGCCTGTGCTAGTGGGGAGACACAGTCAAAGTATGGTCAGACCAGCTGCGAAGAGGGAGACCAACTGGTTATGATCGTCGGTGGGGTGGCGGTGCTTGCCATCGTTCTCATGGTTTTGTTCATGCAGTCTCAGAAAAAGCCCAAGGGAAAAGTAAGGAAGGGCACGAAGAGGAGGAAACAGGCTCCAAGACCCCGAAAAGTCAGACAACCCTCTGAAGAGGAGTGAGCTTCGTATTTTACGTGCCAAACTTTGAGAAGGGGGGCGTCAGGCAACAATGTATGTACCGTTCCGGAAATCCAGCATTGAATGACTCGACCTTCGTCAAGGATCACTATCCCGGCCAGAACTGGTGGGACTCCCCTGAATCCAATATGATGACAATGGAAGGCGTGACAGAGAAGACAGGAATCGTGCTGATTATCACAGCAACTGTCGCTTTGGCGGTTGCCATTACCGCTCCCTACTCACTTCCTTTCATATTCGTTGGACTCCTCTACCAAGTCCTCGCCATTTTCCTCATGTTGTTCAAGCATGAGATGATGGCAAACCCCGTCTTTGTGGTGGCATATGCTATCAGTGAAGGACTCGTTTTGGGTGGATTTACTTGGTTGTTTGAAGTGGGATTGGATCTTCCCGGAATTGGCATTATCGCCGCATTGCTGACATTCATGATTCTCGGAGTCATGCTGTCGATTTACAGGGCAGGCCTCATTGAGTGGAATAGAAATATGGAAATAGCAGTCACCTCGGCCCTTTTCGCAATAATCTTTGTGTACTTATTTTCATTTCTAGGAGCGATAACTGGCTTGTTTGAAGTGCCATATATTCATGGCTCGGGTCCAATAGGGATTGCGTTCTCACTTTTCGTGATAGGCATTGGAGCCTTATGTTTAGTCGCGGATTTTGACTTCATAGAGAGGGGCGTCCAAATGGGAGCTCCCAAGCAGATGGAATGGAGAGCCGCCTTCGGGCTCCTAGTCACACTCTGCTGGTTGTACTTTGAGATATTGAAACTCCTTGCAAAAATCGCTGCTTCGAAGTGAGAAAATGGATTTATACCTCATAGGCTCAATGGTATTTGCCGGGGCCGTTCTAGGAGTCGTCGAGGGGGTAAAACCCGGACCACTCTTGACTATGGTAATCAGAGAGACCCTTTCGAGAGGACTGAGAGCGGGGGTATGGACTGCCTCAGCCCCTATCTTTACCGATGGCCCCCTTGTTATTGTAAGCCTACTAGCGGCCGGTTGGATTTCCACACAGCCGACAATACTCATAGCAATCTCAATTCTTGGGGCCGGGTATCTCCTGAAGATGGGTATCGAGTGTTTCAGCTTGGAGCCCCCCTCCCCAGATATCACTGATATCGACTTATCCCACTCCTTCAAGAGGGGCGTTCTGACCAATCTCCTGAATCCGAACGTATACGTCTTCTGGTTCCTCATCGGGGGCCCTCTGATGGCTTCCGTCGCAGACCGTGAACCACTCGCCCCAGCTGCCTATGCGCTTACCTTCCTAGTATCCATCATAATAGTGAAGTGCCTCATCGCTCTTGCGTTTGATAGGACTAGGGGAAACCTTTCCCACAGTACTTACAAGGGCGTTTTATCAGTATGTGGGATAGCGATGATAGTGTTCGCCGCCGGCTTCCTTTTCCAAGCCCACGATCTGTACAGTGCCCTCTAGAGGGTTTGTGGTCCACCAACTGGTATTTCACTGAGGCCGTCTATCATTCCTCGTAGCGAAGGGCCCTGTGTAATCGTACCAAATATCCCTATATCGTTGAGGTTGTGTGAAAGTCCGAACCAGGGCCTCCCATACTGGTCCACCGACATATCAAGGAAGTCTCCGAGCCCACCGCACCGATTGTAGCCACAATCAGGCTCTGTGTCAATCGGATCATCAAGGCCGTTGAGCTGGACAGTAGTCATCAGGGGGGAGTCTCCAAATGCATCTGTAATGATTGTCATATATGCGTTCCATGTATTGTTCCCTGAGTCTCCGACATAGCCGAGAGCCACCTTTCCAGCCGCACCCGCGGTGATTACAGGAAAACCAGTACCCGAAATATTGGTAGGAGGAGCGACCATCATGGGAACGCTCCAAGCTTCTCCCTCATCTGTGGAGTAGGAGTAGTACGGCATATTGTCAAGGCCGTTCCACATCGCATGTACGTTCCCCTCGTCGTCAACAGCGACCTGAGCCTCCTCGCCGTTCCAAGTATTCGCAGTCCCGGTCTCCTCAGTAGGCAATGGGTGTTCACTCCAAGTCAGACCACCATTACTGCTCTTGTAAATCGAATACCCCTCGCCATCACACCCCATATTGCCCCGGTATAGGTTTCCGAGCACACCTCCCTCTATGTGAGCAGTCAGCCCACCGCTTTGACAACTGATCGGCGCGCCAGACACCTCTGAAGTCCAAGTCCTCCCCCCATCGAAGCTCGTCGAACATAAGGGATGAGGGGCATTCCCGTTGACGCAAAAGGACCATGTCGTGGCATAACCGGGCGCCGGGAGCAGTGCCGACCCAATGGTCTGGTGATCTTGAACAGAGTAAATCGAGGTAGCAAGCTGACCATCCTGCCAGGATGCACCCTCATCATCAGAGAACTCCACAGTCATTCCTAGGAGGGCATGCATATCGAACTTCATGATCCTGTCCGTCCACTTGTCGACGTATATGTACGGATCATTGCTATTTGGAACGGGTATCAGCGGATTGTACACATTTTGACAGCTGTAGTCGGTTAGTGAGACCATCTCAATAAGCCCAGAGCACTGGATAACTGCAGTAGATCCGGACGGACCATTGCCCCAGCTGGACATGTATATGTTATCCATTGATGTGATTCCGATTGTTGGCTCGAAGGTGCTCATGCCGATCCCGTAGTAAGAGCCGACGGCCAGGTAGGGCATGTTGTCCCCTGTGAGGTTTACTGTGATGTTAGCATTGGCAACAGCGAGCGGGTCCGTTGCATCGATACCCCCAGAATAGTGGTACCACGTAGTATCAGGTATCAAGGACGGGTCTGGAAAGAAGCTTTCCTCCTCAATTAAGACCTCCTTTTCGCTTCCGAAGCACCCGCTCAAAGGCACGGTCAGCATCAGGGCTGTCATTACCATCGCAACGGTCCGCATGACACTGCAGAGAACGAACCACACTTGATTTGAACGGTCGAGGGAACAGCACGGGGGTTTCTTGAAATCGAATAACCATCGCGTGAGACCATGAGAGTCACCGCAGTCCTCATGGTGGCCCTAGTTGCAAGCATGTCGGGCTCCTTGGCCGCAACGAGCCAATCACAAGCCATCGACACCTCGAAGATGACCGAAGAACTAATCTCGGATTTGCACAGTGAGGGCCAGATAGAGGCAATAATACAATTTCACGACATTCCCACTGAGGGAGTCTGGAGGGCCATTAGATCGACCGGTATTGAGGTAATATCAGAACTGACCGTTCTTCACGGCGGGCTTGTAGTGGGGACCTCATCAGAAATCTCTAAGCTTTCCAGCTTATCAGTAATTAAGCACATGGAGGCCAATGTAGAGATAGAGCACTTCTATCTTCCCGGGGACCAGAGTGATACCGAGTCAATGATGCACGAGACAGTGACCTGGGTGAATGCTAGCCTAGCATGGCACCGAGCCATCATCGACACGAATGGAGTACTGAAGACAGAACCTGATCTCTCCTTTTCAGAATATGACGGAGAGGGAGCCACTGCTGTGGACTTGGATACAGGCATAGACGGGGAGCATCCTGATTTCGACTGTGGTGAGCCCTGGACGGGAGAGAAGCTCATTTGGTCCGCTAAGTGGACGGGTGTTGCTTGGGTAGATGCCCCGAACTGCAACTCTGACACTTCCAGTGGCCACGGGACCCACGTTGGCGGGACCATAGCAGGAAACGGAGACGCTTCAGGGGGAAGGCGTCTTGGAACTGCTAAGGGCGCCACCATAGTGGCTCTTGGGACAGGAGACGGGGCATCCATATTTGCAGCTGTGGAAGGTCTTGAATGGACTTACCAACACAGTAGGCCGGGGTTGAATGATTACAACATCAGAGTCGTCTCCAACTCATGGGGTACCAACGGGGACTACAATCCATCCAATGCTGTAACATTACTAACTGATATGTTAACTTACGATAACAATGTCGCCGTAATTTTCGCCGCTTCAAACAGTGGGGGCTCGGGAGAGGAGTCCGAAGACGATCTAAGGACAAACGTGTATGCGAACACGCCATCAGCAATCTCAGTTGCCGCCCTGACCCACGACGCGACCGCTGTGACGTCATTTTCCAGCAGGGGGTGGAAAGCCCAACAACACACGTGGCCTGATATCGGGGCACCCGGGAGGGATATCTGGGCTACTGCACCACGGGCTACGGCGATTGATGCCTCAACGAGAACACAGGGCGACATCTACTACATGGCAATATCAGGTACTAGCATGGCAACTCCCCACATTGGAGGTATAGCCACGCTCTTACTCGCAGCCGCGCCATCGTTAGGCGTTGCTAATTATCAGGTTGAGGATCATGATTACGAAAGCAGCCTATATTTCAACGAATCCGCGAAGGGCTTACAGTTCGAGGATTGGGATCAGAGGAACGAATCGAGGGTTCACGAGATCGAGCTGATTCTGGAACTTACATCTCACTACGATCTTCTGAGGAACTCATGCGAAGAGGGAAACGATGATGATGGATGCAGTGATATTCCAGAGGAATGCCATGTCTCGGCTAAGACTAACCGATGTCATGATTGGAGAGTCGGTCATGGACTCGTTGATACTGATAGAGCTCTTGCCCTGGCGAGAACATTACAGGTCATGAGGGATCCCAACGAGGATGGTTTCTTGGATCACCCCGAAGCTACGGTATGGGACGCTTATGACCATTATGAGGGAATAATCGACACACGAGGAATCGAGCTTCAGACTGACCAACTAAGACATGCATGGAAAGGCGAGTGGAGTCATTTCAACAACGGTCCAACCAGCACCTTCGGAACATATGCAACAGACGATAGGCACTATGTTTGGGTCCCCAATGGAACCACTGAAATGCAGGTGTCCTTCAGCTCTCTAGATTGGGATACCGATACCGCTCAAATTGCTCAGATCAGACCCAATGTCGACCTAGGCTCGGACGGAAGTGATGACGCACAGGGACAGGGAACGATTGTTGGGGATACGATATACATCTCGTTGGAGGTTTCCCCGGAATACTGGGATACATGGACAGAATTCGACGTCACAGGCACGGCAGTCTCACTTCCCATAACTGGCATCATCACTGGTTCAGAGTTCATGGAACCACGGGTTCCCTATACCTACGACGTACTGTTAACATTGGACGTCACGGAGGAGAGAGTGTTCGAGGTTCCTCTTAGGAACGACGGGTATTCTGACCTCGATCCGGCCCCACCATCTGACTTCTATGACCCAGACGTGGCGAAAGACCTCGTGATGATAAGGCCGGTATATGATGAGAGCCTTATTCCATCATTCAGTCCAGATCAAGATCTATTCTCCAAATCAACCTCTTCTCTACCATCGATTATCGGCATCGGCTCGACTCTCCTGCTCGTTGGATTGGGGATCTCAGCATTTTGGCTACGAAACCAAAGGTCCGAGCTTTTGGAAGCAGAAATAGCCGAGCAAGAGGACTGAGGAAACTAGTCCCAACCGTTCTCCAAGATCGGAGGGAGGGTATCCAATATCGATTGTAGAGGCTCCATCCACTCCATATCAAGGTCTACCTCCGCCGGGGAGGCATCCCAGTACAGACGTTTCTTTAGATGCCTCTTAGCCCATGAAACATCGATTTTAGGATGGAAGAATGATGCAATCAGAGCCATCCAATAGGGGGCTTCCCAAGTCACCCACTTCCTTTCAGGATGTGCTTTCTTCAGGGATTTTGCGATGTCAGTCATCATCATATCTCCCGAGACCGTGAGGTACCTACCTCCGTCCTTCCCACCTCTCAGCGCCCTAACGTGGGCCTCCGCCACATCTCTAACATCCACTATATTGATCTGCATGGGGAGGTTGAGAGGAATATTACGCCTGACCATAGCCATTAGAATTGCCAGAGACCCACGTAGATGTCTCGGGGAAAGCGGCGGACCGAAAACCATGCAAGGGTGAATCGTAACTAGTCTTGGGCGACTATCGTTGTTCAGCGATGAATGCCAATCCCTGACTATCCTCTCGGCACTTACCTTAGCCAATCCATACGGATTATTTTCCAAGGTAGCGTCATCAGCCCAGCTATCTGTATTCAGGACAGAACCATCACTCCACTCCATAGGTCTAATCGCTGCTGTGGATGATGTATGTACAAACCTCTCGACGGACTTAGATCTCTCAATGGCGGATATCACATTCCTGGTCCCGATTACACTCGGATCAACGATTTTTCTCTGGGGGTCCCGTGCCCTGACAATAACGTTGGCCGCAGTATGAATCAGATCAGTGCAGCCAGATATCGCTGAGTCGACGGATTCAGAATCAAACAAATCCATTTCTACAATCTCAATGCTACCTCCCTCACCAATTTCCATTGCTTTGAGGTGCGCCACCCTTTCTGGGTCCTCCAAGTCTCGCACGGTTGCTCTGACGTTCATCCCCTTGGACAGCAGGTTAGCTACTATGTGGCTACCAATATACCCACTGGCCCCCGTTACAACCACAAGATCTCGGCCCATGTCACTCAGATGACCCCCACGTTATTCGATTTAACTATGGTTCGGGCAACTACTCCTCTGCTGAGTCTGCTGATTCTTGATTTGATGCCAGCCATGAAGGTGCATACCAGTTCAAATTCCCCATTAGGCGCATGGTCGAAGGAACAACTAACGCTCGGACAAGGGTAGCATCAACAGCCACTCCGAGTGCCAGCATGAAACCGAATTGCTTCATTAACGACACCGAAGACAGCCCGAACGCAGAGAAGACGGTAACCATAACCAAAGCCGCTGAGGTGATTATACGCCCACTCTTCTGGAGGCCAACGGCTACTGATTTTGTATTATCTCCCGTTCTCTCCCATTCTTCATGGATTCTAGATAGCATCAGTACCTCGTAATCCATACTAAGCCCGAACAAAATCGCGAAAATCATCACGGGGGTCGTGGGGTCTATTGGTTGTGGTGTGAAATTCAACAGTTCGGCCCCATTGCCCATCTGGAAGATCCATACAAGCACTCCAAAGGAGGCGCTGACCGATAGGACATTCATGATCAAGGCCTTAAGGGGTAGAACTACCGATCTCACTTGGAGAAAAATAAGGAGGTAGCTGGTGAT
>CETE01154041.1_pt1 | contig 10420 bp, 12 predicted proteins | sample 531241 | NCBI WGS metagenome assembly CETE01 (sample SAMEA2622336, study PRJEB7988) | marine metagenome | biome: marine biome (ENVO:00000447); feature: deep chlorophyll maximum layer (ENVO:xxxxxxxx); material: "saline water (ENVO:00002010), including plankton (ENVO:xxxxxxxx)" | depth 30 m
ATCTGATTAATATTAATATTCGACACTAAATCTTGATAATCTCTAATATCATATCTACATATAGGGCATCTTGGGCTATATCTAAAATGATTTCTTAGGTTCATTTCTCTAAATATGTGTTGACATGGTATAATTCTTAGAATACTATCATTATCCTCAAAATCATTTAAATCAATTGGACAATGTCTTTGATGATTTTGAGATATATCTGAGAAAGTTAATATTTGTGTTGCCTGATTTATCTGCCGAATAGATGGTCTAATTCTATGAGGAGAATCAAAATTACCAGTTGTTCTTGGGGGCGTAGCTGATATAAATGTTGTTTGCATTAGTCTATATGGTGTCCGTCTTCGTCTTCTTCTTACTGGATTTTCTAATGTTGTATTGGATAAACTTGTTTGAGAATCAAATATAACATTTTCGTTGTTTCTCACTTCTGTATTTGTCATCTCCGTATTAGTATTTTCAATAATTGAATTATTAATTGAACTTCTAATATTCCAAGGCGAGTCTATACTTTCTGTATTAGCAAATAATCTTCTTCTCTCCGGGGCACGAATATTTAAAGGTGTATTAGATGCATCATTTCTCTCAGATGTATTATTTGTCTGTGTTCTGTTATTGGGTCTGGTAACGCTTCTAGGAACAAAATTAAATGCGCTATTTGGGTTTATAGGTGTTTGTTGATTTAATCTATTTCTTTGTACTGATCTATTTCTAGGAGGACTATGAACAACTCTATGCCTTCTATTAGGTAAATTTTGTTGCTGTAAATTATTTTGCTGTAAACTATTATTTAAAGTATCACTTAAAAGTTCGACTAATAGTTCTTCTAAAGGTGTTGTTTCTGTTGATGTTGTAGTTCTTGTATTTTGAGAAATGCCAGTATTTATATAATTTCTACGATTATTTAAAGTATTTGTTTGTTGGGTTTCTGATCTCTCATTCTGCTGTTGTTCATTTATATTTCTCGAATAGTATAAATGAGTTTGTAATATTCTACCTGCTTCATAATTAGTTTTATAAGTATAAAATCCTATATCCTGTAATAATGTTTGATTTGTTCGTAATAAATTAAAATAATTATTAATTAACTGATTTGTATTGTCTATAACTTGTTCCGTATTACTTTCCATTATATATTATTTATTATTAAATTATAAGTTTTAAATCATATAAATACATTAAATGATATAAATATATATTCAAAATTTATACTAATAATGGAAAATAATGATTTAAAAGAAACTAATGATAAATCAAAAAAAGGAACTGGATTAACAGGATTGGCAAATTTAGGAAATACATGTTTTATAAATACTGCAATACAATGTCTAATCCATTCTGATAAATTTAATAAATTTTTAGATTCAAAAAAATATGAAAGTAAAATTAATAAGAAAACAGATTCATTAATTTTAGTAGAATACAATAAATTAAGAGAGATGATGTGGAGTGAAAATTGTGTTATAGGTCCGGGTGGATTTATTACAGCAATACAACGAGTAGCAAATATTAAAGACCGAAGCTTGTTTACAGGATTTGCTCAAAATGATCTAACCGAATTTTTAATATTTATAATAGATTGTTTTCATAATTCAATTGCGAGAGAGGTAGATATAGAAATAACTGGTGATGTAGAAAATGAAACTGATAAAGTTGCTGAAAGCTGTTATAAAATGCTGAAAAACATGTATAGTAAAGAGTATTCAGAAATTTTAGAATTATTTTATGGTATTTCTGTATCACAAATATTTTCAACTAATGGAAAAAAAATGAATTTTACACCGGAACCTTTTCTACTTTTGGATTTAGCTTTACCAAAAGAATGTCTAAATAATAATAAAGATACAAAATTAATAGATTGCTTAGATATATATACACAAGATGAACTTTTAGAAAATGAAAACTCTTATGAAATAGAAAAAGGTAAAGAAAAAATTAATGTTAATAAAAAAATAGAATTTTGGAAACTTCCTGAAATTTTAATAATTTCTATTAAAAGATTTTCTAATGAAGGTAGAAAAAATAATTCGTTAGTTGATTTTCCTTTAGCAGATTTAGATTTATCTAAATATGTAATTGGATATAACAAAAATGATTATAACTATGATTTATTTGGTGTGTGTAACCATGTTGGTGGAACATTGGGGGGACATTACTACGCTTATGTTAAAAATAATAATAATTGGTTTAGTTTTAACGACGATAATATCGAAAAAATAAAAGATTTAAAAAATATAGTAACTCCTAGTGCATATTGTCTTTTCTATCATAAAAAAAAATAAGTAAATAGTATATATGATTGATATTAACCCAACAACAGGATTTCCAAATATGTATAATTTTATAAATGATAGATTTTTAAATATGGCACAAACACACGGTAGTAAAAATACAATAAATGGTGGTAGTTTAGTAGCCTTAATTTTATTTACTATTATAATTGTATCTTATTATATATTATTTAGTTATTTAGGTGTAGGTGGTGGAAATAGTGAAACTACTATTCCATCAAGTGGTATTAAATTTATTGAAATACTAATGTGGGGTATGTTTATATTTTTAGTTTTAATAAATGGTGTACAATATTTTTTAAATATAGATATTAAAGCAAGTATAAAAAATATTTTTAATCCAGTACCAGAATTAGATTTTAAAATAACGAAAAATAGTAACGGTAAAACAAAAGATAATGATAATTCTAGTGCCGATGATGGAACCGATGCTGATTCTGATAATGAAGACGAAAACAATAAAAAATCAAGTGATTTATATGATATAAAAAAAAATCAAGATACTAATGAAGAAAATAGCGATTATGATTATGATTTGTCTAATATAGATGGTCGCGAAGAAGTATTTCATATAAATGACAATAAATATAATTATGAGGATGCGAAAGCCGTATGTAAAGCATACGGTGGTTCCATTGCTACATATAAACAAGTCGAAGATGCTTATGAAAATGGTGCTGAATGGTGTGGTTTTGGATGGTCTGATAACCAAATGGCTTTATACCCTACTCAACAAAAAACTTGGGATAATTTACAGAAAATAGAAGGTCACGAACATGATTGTGGTAGACCAGGTGTAAACGGAGGGTATATTGATAATAAAAATGTCAAATTTGGTGTAAACTGTTTTGGTTATAAAAGTGATTCTACACCTGAAGAACAAGATTATATGGACAATGTTTCACCCATACCATTAACAAAAAAAGAACAAGAATTTGAAAATAAAGTAGATCATTATAAAAATAATCTTAAAACTATCACAAGATCACCCTTCAATTATAACAATTGGAATGAATAATAATTCAAAATAATAATATTAAATAATTGTTTCAAATTTAATATTATTTTATCTTTTTTTTGTTTTATTATTAAACTTTTTTTTTCTTTTCTGGGTTTGCCTTTTTCTTATTTTTTTAGTAAATCCTGCCAATTGTTCTAATTTAGAAAATAAACTTTCTTCAACTAATATATCATCATTTTTTTTAAAATATAAGTCATTTTCATTTAAACTATCTCCACCTTTTTGTATATTAATTTGGTTATTCATAAGAAGACCGGTCGGTATAGTTAGATTTGATTTACCATTTGAATAAGTTTTAAACAATGGAGCATTAGAATTTAATAGTGTATTTTTAACATTGTATCCGCCAATTTTTGTTTTATTATCATTGTCTACTGTAAAAACAAAGTCTTTTGTACTAAATTCAACATCCATATATATATATATATTTATTATTTATATGTTTTTGTTTTCCAATCAAACGATTTTTTTGAATTTGCTAATGTTAAATAATTATTTCTAATATTGTCTAATCTTTGTTTTTCTTTTTCTATAGCTCTTTCTTCTAGACTTTCTACCATTTCTTTTGCATATTCTGGATTTAAATAAAAAATTTCTAAATCATATTTTGGTTTTAATAGCGTGTATATTAAAGATTGAAATATACCTAAATTCTTATAGTTATATTCATTCGCAAACATTGAAGATAAATCTGCTTTATTATATTCTATCTCTCCTTTATAAAAAATTTCTATATCTTTTTCTAACTTTTTTTCATATTCCCATCTGCTATTTTTTTCAAGTATCTCACGTGTTTTATCAAAATCTAAAAAATCATCTAGAGAAAATGTATTTTTTAAATATAAACCCATCTCACTATAATCTTCATTATCAGGTTCTTCTATATTTTCTAGTGTTTCTGCTCTTTCTGGTGAATTATTCATTTAAATATCGTCGTCAGATAAATTATATATAAATGTTGCTACTTCATTTTTAAGTGTTTTTTCATCTTTAATTTCATAACCATTCGTTTTTATTAAATTATATAATCTTGAATAAAACTCTTTGACATAACATCCGTTTGTTATTACTTTGTCGTTAGAATTTATCCTATAACCCCCTGTTGTTTCTATGGGCGAATTCCACCATTCTTTATATGTTTTTTTAATTGGCCTCTCTACAATTGAACTACGTAACATTATATAAATAAATATGTATACTCTTAATACATTTAATTATATTTTAATTTTTATAACTTCTTTTTAATTCATTTACATAACGAACAGGGCGCTTTTCTTTTATATATTCATATAATTGTTCAACTTGATTGCTATCAGATATAGTTTCAGTTAAACATTGCTTTATAAATTTTAGTGTTAGCGGTGAAGTATCTTTACGTTCTTGAAATTTTAAATTTCCATCTGATATTTCAATTAATCTATGAGTTAAACCATTGTCTGTTGCATGATTAACTAATTTATCTGTTAATTCATTTTTTCTGTTTCTTATTTCTTTTACTTTATCATTTAAAATACGAATTTCATTATCCATATTTACCCATTGTTTAATACTATCTTCAAAAGACATTTATTATATAATAATTTATATTATATAATATTTAACCTACTTTTAAATATTTATCTACGACGACGTTTTTTTAATGTTTTTAGAAGTCTTTTTATTTTTCTTTTCTTACTACTTGTGCTTTGTTTTCTTTTTTTTTGTAACATATTTGCTGTGATTAAAGTAACGGGTAAAAGTGCTTTACTTAAAATATTTGATAAAGTCCCCCCTTTCATTTTTCTTCCGCGTCTTCTTCTAGATACTCCTCTTTTTTTACCCATTTTTTTAGACAATTTTTGTTTTCTATTTTTACGACTTTTAGTAACCATCTTCTATATACATTATTAATATTTTATTTTATTTCTATAATTGCTTTATATTCGATATTTTAATAATAGAATAAATATTCCTAAAACTAAAAGAAAACTTATTATTACAAATAACATTGAGATTAATATATACGGATAAATATCTTTCAATAACATATTTATAATTGGTTTAAATAAGCTTTTAATCTCGTTCTTTATATCTTCTCTTTTCATAATATCAACACACTCATTTATTAAATTATCTCTTATTGAATCCATTATATATAATTTCTATAAAGTTGCGTAGTAGTTTATACTTATTTTTCTATAATTTTAATAATAATGAGTGTTTTGTTATTAAATAATTATATGGATACCGATAATAATATAACTTTAGGTAATCCGCACGGAATACAAGGTGGGGCATATTTGTCTAAAATTAGAAATAATGACGATGACTTTTTAATACAACTAAATAAATGTACCACTAAAAACGGTATCATTAAAACTGATAAAAAAATATATTGTGATTTAGTATTTGATTTTGATGATGAAAAGACTATTAATTTTTTCACACATTTAGAAGATACTATTAAAAATTTAATATTTGAAAAACGCGAGATATGGTTTCATAACGATATGGACATAGATACTATTGAATATCATTGGCAATCAATGTTAAGGCAGTATCAAGGTAATAAATATCTTTTAAGAACATTTATTAAAAAACCTAAAACTAATTTATCACAAAATTCTTTATATATTTATGATGAAAATGAAACACCATTAACTTTAGACGATATCACAAAAGATAAAAAAGTAATTACTATTATTAAAATAAATTCTTTGAAATTTACACAACAAAGTTTTAATATTGAATTATTTTTAGATCAAGTTATGATATTAAATGACGATCTAAAACCAAGGTGTTTAATTAAAAAAATCGATAAATATGAAAAAAATTTAGACAGTTATAAAAACTTAATTCCAAAAGAATCTTTAGATGAAGTAGAAAATTTTGAAATTAATAATTTAGAAGATAATGATTTAGAACAAGAAATAATTTTAGAAGAAAACAATAATTTAGAAGGGGGTAGCATTTTAGAAAAAGATAATATTGTAGAAGACACTGAAAATTTAGGAGAAGATAAATCTTTAGAAAAAAACAAAGATTTAGAAAATGAAGAATTAGATGATTTAGAAACAATTGATTTAGATAACATACAAAATTTAGAAATAAATAGAAATGAAGTTTCTGAAAATGAAACTTTGAATGATAAAAAAACCGAAGATATTAATAATGTAGATAAAGAAATACACGAATCACCTCATGATACTGAAAGCAATAAAGGGATAGAAAATGATAAACAAGTTAAAACTATTAAAAATACTGAAATTGATAAAAAATTCGAAAAAAATAAAGATCTAGAAAATGATGTAAATGATATAGAAAAAAATAATATTAAAAATGATATATCTTTAGCAATAAATAGTAAAAAAAATGATTATAAAGATAAAAAACAATTATTTAATTTAGGTGAATTAGATGAAATAGATATTAATATAGCCGATAATGATGATATTTTAAATTTAAAACCGCCAAATGAAGTTTATAATGCCATTTATAAAGAAGTCAGAAAAAAGGCAAAGGAGGCAAAAAAAAGAGCAATAGAAGCATATTTAGAAGTTAAACGTATTAAATCATTATACGGTCTTCAAGATATAGAAAGTTCTGATGAAGAAAATTCTAATGATAATTTCTAAATTTTTATTATTTTAAAATTTTTATTAAATAAACTTATTATTAATAAAAATTTTTTATATGCTAATTTTATAGAATGAAATTACTTAATAGTTTAAAAAAATTATCCAGTAAACATACGGTATTATTAACTGTTGTAGCTGCTTGTGTTCTTATCTACTTTATTAATTCATATTCTAAACAAAAAGGCTCTGTTAAAATGCCTATGACTAGTAATTCAGAAGTAGCTGTCCAGAACTTTAAGGATGCTCCCGGTGTAGAAAATACAATGGGTAATTGTTCTTCAGCAAATGCTGTTCCTTCTGAGCCTTTGGGACAAAATGGTGGACATGCTTCTGCCAATGGTATGAACACAAATGACCATGGTCTTCCACCCAGTTGCAGCCAAAAAACGGTAATTGACCCTGTTAGTTTATTACCTAAAGATGGCAACAGTGAATTTTCAAGATTGAACCCTTCTGGCAGTGGTGATATTGCTAGTGTTAGCCTCTTAAGGGCTGGTGCTTTAACTGGTATTGATACCGTAGGACAAAGTTTAAGAAATGCTAATTTACAATTACGTTCGGAGCCAGCAAACCCACAAATGAATGTTGGTCCATGGCATCAAAGTACTATTACACCAGATTTTAACAGAAAACCTCTTGAAATTGGTTGTGGTTCTGCCTAATCATTTATTATTCAATTAATAATATATGATTATATATCAATAATGATAAATAAAATGAATATTTTAGGATATATTTTAGGTATATTTGTAATTGTAGCAAGTATTAAAATGTATACCGAATCAGACCATTATAATTTAAAATGTATTATATCTGATGTTGATAATAAAAAATATTGTGTTCGGGAAAAAGATAAGTTGTATGAAACAGCAGATCTTTTAGCAACTGTTACAAATAAATTAAAAAATTTAGTTGATATTGCTAATAAAGAACACGGTGATAAAGAAAATATTCAAAGACTTTATAAAAATTTTAACCCACGGAAGGTAAGTGAAATATTACCTACAAGTAAATACACAGCTTACACGGAAAACAAGGGTGAAAAATTAGCTTTTTGTACTACTACTAAAAAAAATAATGATGTGATAATTGATGAAAACACATTAACCTTCGTGGGTATTCACGAAATTTCACATATTATGACTAAATCAATTGGACATAAAAAAGAATTTTGGGATAATTTTAAATTTTTACTTGAAATAGCCGTTGAACACAATATTTATCAACCCGTTGATTATAAAAAAAAACCAAAACAATATTGCGGTATGAATATTACCGATAATCCTTTTTATGATATGTAATATTGTTATGTTATTACACCACATTATTACATACAATACATCGCAAAATCTCTCTCATTTATGTTTTCACAGTGTTTAGAATAATTAATATTTTCATTCATAACTTTATTTTTAATCTCATCGACCTTTGTTGTCTTTTTTGAATACGTTTCGTATCTAAATTTTAAATGATTTTGAAAATGATATTGGGTTTCATCTACTTTAAAATAATTATAATCTAAAATGTTTGGAAAAAAAGTGTCACATTCAATATCATTCTCAATTCTTGTAATATATATCTCATTTATATCTAATTCTTCTAATGCTGTTTTATATAATTCAGCACCCCCTATAATCCAGTTTTGTGAAAAATTTGATCGTGATACATAATTAGTTAGTATATCTAAATTATTAAATACTGGAACAGTGTCGTGAATAAAGTGTGTTTTTCTAGATATCACTATATTTTTTCTATTCGGTAATGGTCTAAATTTTTCTGGCAAACTATCCCAAGTATTTTTCCCCATAATTACCGAATTATTACCGTAACCCATAGTTAATTTTTGAAATCTTTTTAAATCAGATTTTAATGTCCAAGGTAACAAATTATTCTTACCAATTCCACCATTTCTCGTATGTGCTACAATCATATTAAACATTGTTTTATTATAAATATTATAAATACATTTTATATAGATATGCAAAATATTATAAAAGTGAACCATTTAGAAAAAAATGAAATAAAAAAAGTTTTTGTATTTTCTGGTAATATTAATGTTGATAAAAATTACCCATGGAATATTGAGCAATCTAACTCTGTTTTTTCAGAAAATGAACTTCAACTTATTAAATCTCAAAATATTCCAGTAGAAATTTATAAAAGTTACTTACATGGTGATGACCCAATTCAGACAGTTAAAAATAAAATTATTAAAGAAACAGGGTTACAAATATCAACAAAAGAAATTTACTTATTTGGAATTCAAAAACAAATGATTGAACCATTTAATATTTATAGACAATTATCGCAAAATGAAAGCTTAAATATTACTTATAATTCTATTTGTGAATTTTTATTAAATATAGTTCCCGGCGATTGTAACACCGATGATATTAATACTAGCTGTGATGCTGATATCCCACAAAAAGATACTTATGATATAAATGATATTGAAAACTTGCCAATATCTTGGGATAAAAGTATTGATATTTGTATTCCTATTGGACAAAGCTTAAATTATAAAAATAATGTTATTTTTACAACAAATCCATATAATTGTATAGATATTAATTCAAATACTAGAAATAATATTAAAACAATATTATCAACAAATAATACTAATTTATTATTTGAATATTTTCCAGTATGTAATAATTCCTTATTTTTATGCACAGCTGAAGATGTTATTAATTATTCTGATACAATTAAAAATCTATCACAAAGCGATTTTATAAATCTTTATTTTCCAAATTTAAATATTAAAAATAATATTACAAATCTTCAAGAACTTCGAGATGGTAAAAGTGATTTATATACTGAACAAATGCAAAACATAAATAAGACATTCGATGATTACAACGATAAGATAGATGTATTTTATAATGTTTTTAATACACAAGATAATATTAAATATATTGAAAATAAAACCGGTATCTCAAAAATAGATTTTATTATACACCCAAAATATAAAATAAATCTTGATCTAGAAACTATTTTTAAACTAGTAAGTAGTTCATTAAATATTCCACTAATTAAATATAATCCTGGTAAAGGTAGCGAAAACATTTATAGATTATTTACAAATAATAATATATCAAAAAATGGTAAGAAAATACCTTATTTATTTACAAATAATAACAATAAAAAAGGTAAAATAGTTAATATTACCAAATTAATTGGGAGAAAAAAAAGAGTAGCCTTTTATATTGAATATAAATTTAATGATATTAATTATGCTATAAATTGTGAATTTGAAAATAATGGCAACATACATATATCAGTTACACTTGATGGATTTACAGATATAAATACCATTGAGGAAGTAATTATTGATTCTATTAATAAACCATTACTTTCTACAGTTAAAAATTTTATCCAAGAAAGTGGTTATACTTTTCATGAATTTAAATCTTTTGCTAATAAAAATATTGAAATTAAAAATATTATTAACAATTTTGAAATAAATAATAATTCAAATATTGATT
>CETE01004902.1_pt1 | contig 10360 bp, 6 predicted proteins | sample 531241 | NCBI WGS metagenome assembly CETE01 (sample SAMEA2622336, study PRJEB7988) | marine metagenome | biome: marine biome (ENVO:00000447); feature: deep chlorophyll maximum layer (ENVO:xxxxxxxx); material: "saline water (ENVO:00002010), including plankton (ENVO:xxxxxxxx)" | depth 30 m
GAAAAAAATAAAAATAAAATTGTTGAAACTTTAGGGCATTATAAAATCGGTATTTCTTCTATTTCTGCAACAGTTGGCCCAACAATAACACTTTATGAAATTGTTCCCGATGCTGGCGTAAGAATATCAAAAATTAAAAACTTAGAAGATGATATATCTCTTAGTCTAGCAGCTGAAGGAATAAGAATTATTGCTCCTATTCCCGGAAGAGGGACAATAGGTATTGAAGTACCAAATGCTAATAAAAACACTGTCTCAATGCTAGAAGTATTGCAATCTGATAATTTTCAAAATTCAGATATGGAGCTTCCAATAGCGTTTGGAAAAACTATCTCTAATGAAACATTTGTAATAGATTTAGCAAAAATGCCGCATTTATTAATGGCAGGAGCAACTGGTCAAGGTAAATCTGTAGGATTAAATGCAATGCTTGTTTCATTGCTTTATAAAAAACATCCCTCTCAAATCAAATTTGTTTTAGTTGATCCAAAGAAAGTTGAACTAACTTTGTTTAATAAAATAGAACGACATTACTTGGCTAAACTTCCTGACGCAGAAGAAGCTATAATAACTGACACCAAAAAAGTAGTAAATACAGTAAATTCACTTTGCATAGAGATGGATCAAAGATACGAACTGTGTAAATTAGCAAACTGTAGAAATATTAAAGAGTATAATAAAAAATTTATCTCTAGAAAATTAAATCCAAACAAAGGTCATAGATACCTACCATATATAATTTTAGTAATAGATGAATTTGCAGATTTAATTATGACTGCAGGTAAAGAAATTGAAACACCAATTGCTAGATTAGCTCAGCTAGCTAGAGCTATTGGAATTCATTTAATTGTAGCTACTCAAAGACCATCAGTTAATGTAATTACTGGATTAATTAAAGCTAACTTTCCAGCTAGAGTGGCTTTTAGAGTAACATCAAGTGTAGACTCTAGAACAATAATGGACACAAAAGGAGCTGAACAGTTAATTGGTATGGGGGATATGCTTATATCAACAGGTAATGAAATCAATAGACTACAATGTGCATTTGTTGATACACCTGAAGTTGAAAATATTTGCGAATTTATTGGATCACAAAGAGCGTATCCTGATGCTCATATGCTTCCAGAATATGAAGGAGAAAGTGAAGGGAGTGGCACAAAAGCAGATTTAGATGATAAAGATGAAATGTTTAATCAAGCAGCAGAAATTGTAGTTAAACATCAATCTGGATCAACATCATTAATACAACGAAAACTCAGGCTTGGATATAATAGAGCTGGAAGAATAATTGATCAGCTAGAAGCCGCAGAAATTGTTGGTCCTTTTGAAGGAAGTAAAGCTAGAAAAGTTTTAATAAAAAATGAACAAGACTTAAACGAATTATTAGAAAATTTAAACAATAATGACTAAAATTATAAACATATTACTTATTGTATTCTTTTGTTTACAAAACTCCAATGCTCAAGATGCCAGAGCCAAAAAGATTCTTGAAACACTAAGTAATGAAACAAAAAAACATAAAAATATAGCAATTGATTTTAAATTTATTTTCGAAAATAAAAGTCAAGCAATTAAAGAAATACAAAAAGGCAGTCTTATTATAGAAAATAAAAGGTTTATTCTAAACCTTGAAGATCAAAAAATTATAAATAACGGAGAAACTCAATGGATTTATTTAAAAGAGGATAATGAGGTCCAAATTATGGAGCACGATCCAGATGATGACCTATTATCTCCTGAAAAAATATTTACTATTTATGAAAATAATTACAAACAAAAACTTATAAAATCAGAAAAAATAAGCAATACTACAACAAAGCATTACATTGACTTATATCCAAAAAAAAGTGAAGAGTTTATAAAAATAAATTTAACTATAATTGAAAACAAAAGTATGCGTTTGGAAAAAATAATAATGCAAGATAAAAATGGAGGAACATATACTTATATTATTGAAAATTTTAACACCAATACAAATACCGAACAATTTAATTTTCAAGTTAAGGACTATAAAGGAATAGAGGTGATAGATTTACGATAAACTATCTTAACAAGTTTACTATACCATTTTTTGTTCTTATTTGACCTAACTCATCTTTAATTATAATAAGCCATGTATAGACATCTTCAGGATGATTACCCCCATCCCAATAATTATTTATATCATCAGTTTGATAAATCTTTTCACCCCAACTATTAAAAATTATCAATTCAAAGGATTGATAATTTTCCATTCTTACACCTTCTATAAAAAAGTTATCATTATCTGAATCGTTATTTGGAGTGAATGCGTTAGGAACATGCAAAATAAAATCATAATAAATTATTATTTCTTTATAAATTGAATCTTTACATTGATTCACGTCTTCAACAACCAATAAAACATTGTATATACCTGGGTTATTATACGTATGTACAGGATTTACTGAAACATCATAATAAGTATCTCCAAAGTTCCAATATAATGGTTGTGCATTTATAGTGTTATTGAAAAAATTAACCTCTGGATTTAATATTGAAACATTTTTTGGAGTGTAGGTGAAATCAGCTATAGGATTATCGTGTATTGCTATTAATTTAGATATAGAATCAAAACATGCGTCATTGGTTTGAATATTTAAAGACACATTATATATTCCTTCTTTATCAAAAATATAAAAAACAGAATCTCCACTAAAATAATTTCCATTAATATCCCAGTTAATTTGAGATAATTGTCCAAAATTATACATGGATTGATTAATAAACAAACTAGGTTGATCGACACAGGTCCCGATAATAGAAAAGTCTACGACTATATCAGAGTAAACATCAACATTAATGATATTACTACTTTTTGAACAGCCATTAGTATCAATTACTGTTACAAAAAAACTTCCGGAACTTGATATATATGTATAAGATTCTATGTCGTTGTTGTTCCATAAAAATGAATTAAATGAAGAATCAAAATTTAATTCAATAAGAATACTATCTCCATCACAAAAGGTAACTTCATCAGAACTGATTATTGGATTTGGCAATGGAAAACTAACTATTACAATGCTATCAAAACCTATACATCCATTTAAATCAGTTTCAGTAACATATAACTTAAATATGTCAGGACTATTTATTTGTATAGAAACTAATTCAGTGCTATTTCCGGCAACAATATTTGCAGCCGAACTATTATCTACCTCCCAAAAATAAGTTGATCCATTTGAAAGAGGAACTCCAAATTCATGTATTGTTCCAGTACAAACATAAATAGTATCTTCAGCATACGTGTAAAGAAACGGTACTAAAGAAAATAAAAATATAATAGTTATTCTCAACAAAATTAATTATGAAAAATTGGACCTGTTGAAGGTATTGAAAAAATTAAAACACTTTCAATTTGAGAAGAAGAACATGTTCCTGCAGTCGTATACTCTACATTATAAGTATTTCCAGGTACACCCCCTGTAATTTCACCCGTCAACGAGTTTATTGTCTCTCCACTAGTCGGAATTGGATTAAATGTAAATACTCCACCTGGTGTAGATATGGCAGTAGCAGAATTTGAAGAACCTGCACAATAATCACTAAGTAAAAATGATGCGTCATCTAAATTATTTACAGAAACTGATTCAATATGTTGTTGTGGACACATTCCATTAGTAATATACTCTATAAAATATGTATTACCTGCAATTCCACCTGTAATTTCTGCAGTAATAGGATCTATTGTCTCTCCATTTGTAGGATTGGGGTTAAAAGAAAAAACACCTCCTGATGTAATAATTGATGATGCAGAATTTGAAGACCCTTCACAAAAATCTGTAAGAATAAAAGTTGCATTATCTAGATCATATAATGTAACATCTACATTCTTTGGTGGACCTACACATCCATTTAAATCAGTTTCTACAACAGTAAGAGTATAAGGACCTCCCGCATTAGCATTCCAATCAATTAATATTGAACCACTTCCTTGACCAGAAGAAATAACTCCCCCTCCAGATAAGGTCCACTGATATGTTGATGTACTGGTTGAGGGATTTAATAAATACGGTTCAGTTGAGCCAACACATACATCTTGAGTTGGTGATGTACTTGTTTGTGCTTCGCATTCAATACTAACGAAACAAAAGCAAACTAGTAGCATCTTTAATAATTTTAGTTTCATTGTTTTTATTGTTTTCATTGTTTTTATTTTAATAGAATATTATTATTTATTTTAATTATGACTTATTAATGGTGTATTTATAATATTAATTGGAATACTAATACTTGGAGACCATGGACTTACCGTACACCCCCATCCTTCTCTTACTCTAACACGAAATTGAGTTATTGTTGTAATATTATTAAAAAATTGGGGATTTATGTTACCCCACCCTCCATTATTAGTAGTTATAATATTTTGCCAACCATTTCCTTCGTTATACTGAAATCTAAATAGATTAAGTGGAAAAGATGTAGAGGCAATTAATTGAATTGTATCATTTTGACACGCTGGATTAGGACTAGCTGAAATTGTAACACTTGGTATTGGGTTTACATAGACAGTAACTGAATCCATAGCAGAACAACCATTATTATCTAGCAAAGTAACAAAAAATGTAGTTGTTGCTATTAAATTAGATGATATAACAGGATTTTGAACATTAGGATTAATAAACGAAGTTGTAGGAAACCAGCTATAATTACCAGTATAATTTGAAGTTGCTGTTAGTTGACTTGCAGAACCTGAATGACATATAATTTGATCCTGACTTGCAGAGACTGCTATGTTATAATTAGTATCAATAAATACAGATTCATTAGTAACACAACCATTTTGATCTGTAATTGAAACATCATATGTTCCAGTAGAGAGACCATAAATACTATCTGAAAAACTACCATTAGACCACAAATATGAACAAGCAACACTATTGTTAATTACTAAAGAATAATCTTCTGTGGCTCCAAACCAAGGTGTTCCATAACCAATTGGATTTTCACATGGTCCCATGTTAATACTTGCTCCTCCAGCATTACTCATACATACAACTCGCATTCTTGTTGGTCCAAAACTTGCATTACTAGGCACTGTAAAGGTAAAAGGATAAATAGTATTAGTAAACCAAGTTCCAGATGGAATCAAAATAACACCAAGATCCTCTCCAGGATCTATAAAATCTCCATCAATATTAAAATCTATATAAACATTTACAGCTTCAGGATCATAAGTAGAAAATCCCATATTTCCTAATGTAACATTAATTGTATAGGTTTGATTTGGTGAAATATCAGCAAAAAATGAAGCTGTATAGTCTTCGTAAAAATCAGCAGATAGCTGCGTATTATTATTAATAGAAAAGTTATCTCCGGAAAATTGAACACCTTCAATTATTGTTTGCGGAGTATTTATAAAATTAGAATTAGGATTTGATGAACAATACGATAAATTAGAAATAGTTCCATTTGGTGTACTTCCTCCTTGCACATTTACATATGCAACTCCATCTGAAGAACCAGAGCATGTTTCATTCTCAGTATTTAATGTATAATTAATTGCAGGATAATTAGTAACCTCTACAGTTTGTGTTCCACAACTTATATTGTTTATAAAAAATTCAAAACTGTAAAAACCAGCAGATAAATTACTAATAGTATCATCATAATTAAAAAAAGAAGAATTATCTATAGTAAAAGAATAGTTATTATTTGCTACAAAAGGAGAAATACTAACACCTATTCCTCCTTCACTTAGTCCATTACAAGTACTTATAATTATTGGATTTCCACTATTGTATATACATGATCCATCATCACACATTGCTAAAGAATCATAATTACACGCCAGAGGATCAATACATCCAACACTAGCTAAAGTCAGATTTAGAGAGTCTGTATGAACACATCCATTAGTATTAATACTTATATTAGTATACATACCCGGAGCTTGATATGTATTTCCATTTAATGGCCAAACATAAGAGCTACATACAGCTAAGTCTGAAAAGGTTGAAGTCTGTTGATTAACATATACGGTTAATGAATCATAATATGAGCAACCATAACTATTTGTAACTTGAAATGAATAATTTGTAGTTGTATTAGGAAAAACAAAAGGAAGAGGAACTGTATTATTAATAATATTATAATTAGGCGTCCATAAATATGAATAAATACTACTATTTATTTGCGGATCTATCTGAATAGTATCTTGGCTACATATAGTTATATCTGTTAATTGAATACCTAATGAGTTCACACGAAAACTCTGTAAATTATTTGCTCCACCTGTTGCAGCAGTAAAACCCCAATATACGTTGGGATTATTTGCAAAAATATCAGAAACAATATCACCATAATAATTCACGACAAGTATACCATTAAAATAAACCTTAAAATTAAACATATTTGGATCCCATGTAAAAACTACATTATGCCATTGTCCATTTTCAATATTTAAATTATTAGGAGGAAAACCCACAGGTGCTAGTAAATTATTTGTACTTGAATGATTTAAATTACCATTTTTTTGGACAGCAATATGATCATAATATGGATCTGAATTGTTTGAGTTTCTCCAAGTATCAAACTCTACACAAAATGAAGGAGATATACCTTGATAGCCCAAGCCGCCCCCACTCGTACCAACACTTGTATTTACCTGTTGTAATAAAAATGCAATACCATCAGCACCACTATTATTATAGCCAAAAAACATATCTACATCAAAACTAAAAGGCTGCGTAAGATTTAATGTTACACTATTCCAAGCTGAACCTGATTGATTTCCTATTGGTTGAGTTAAATCATATGTATTAGGTATTGGTTGAGTAGCATTGCCATTAAGAATAAAACTACCAGTTAAATTAGGGGTAGGATTTACTACTAATGTCGTAAAATTAAAACCATCAGAGTACACTCCGTTTTGTGATTGCCAATTATTATAAATAAAAACACTATCACCATTACAAATAGACAAGGTATCGTATGTCTGAGAATACAGAGAAATAGAACAAAATAATTGTATTAGATACAAGCATATTATACGCATAATGCAAATATAAAAAAATAGATTTTTAGAAAATGTTAGTAAATTCGTTCTAACATATAATCCTTATATTGAAAAATAGGAGCAAATCTATTTTCGTGACATCCTGCTTTAGTTCTTCTAAAATTATAAATATTTGCATCTCCAATAAAATGCATTATAATATCATATCCTATTTTAGAGTACTTTTGTGGATACGCAAAAAACTTTTTTTGAAAATAATTAACAAAAGTTGTGTCATGATGATTCTTTAAATCAATACCACGAGAATTTATGATATGAACACTAAGTTTCATTAAATTATTAATGTCTAAATTATCATACGTCTTCAAGGCTTCGAATGCAAAAACAGTAGTATGAATATCTAGCGTACCTAATGAGGATAAAACTCTACTAACGAAAGCCTTATTAGTTGATAAAAGTAAAATGTTTTGTGTATCCTTACATATATTTTTAATGTCATTAATATCAGAAACATCATAATCACTAACAATTAAATTTTCTTTTTTAAAATTATATTTAACTCTATTTATGATATTAACTAATTTTGAATCATGAAATATAATTATATTTTCATTTCTTTTATGTTCTATTAAATATTCAACTAATTTTTCAGCTTGCCCCAAATGAGTTAGAGCAATCTGAAATACTGAGGAATATGATTTAGCTTTGTTTTCTCTTGACAAAGGTGATATTAAAATTTTAGTCGAATCATTTCCATATTTTTGACTTAATAAAAGAAAAAGTTTAGAATACATAGGACCAATAATTATATCTATATCTTTAAGTGTATCAGATTCAATAATTTTACTAACTGATAAGCTATCTTGATTTGAATCAAAAAAAAATAAATTTATTTTTTTTCCTACTGAAATTAAAGAATCTAAAGCAAGTTCAACCCCAAGGTGAAAAGATAAAGCAGATTCTGACTTACTATAATATTCATTTATATATTTAACACTATCTTTAATTTCCAGTGTATCATTTTTTGCAATATAGTATGGCAAAAAAAGTGCAACATTTGTAATATTTGTATCAATCGCATTAGAAATATAATTATTAGAATCAATTACAGGATTTTCAAAATTTAAATAAATAGGTATATACAGTATTTGCTTATAGTATATATTTTTTGTTAAATCGTTAGCTTTTTTAATATCTTCAGTAGATATACTATAAAAATTAGAAATTGAATTTAATGACTCACCTGCATCTACAATATGTTCAACAAACTTTTTACCAGAAAAAATAACAGTATCAGTTTTCACCTTAGCTGAAATTATATAATTACAACAAAAAATAAATACAATATTTAATATAAGACTCTTTATTCCCATTCAATTGTTGCTGGAGGTTTTGAGGAAATATCATAAACAACTCTGTTAATACCTTTAACTTTATTAATAATTTCATTAGAAACATGCGCTAAAAAATCATGAGGTAAATGTACCCAATCAGCTGTCATTCCATCTGTAGATTCTACTGCTCTTAATGCTACTGCATGCTCATATGTACGTTCATCTCCCATAACACCAACTGATTGTACTGGAAGAAAAATTGCTCCTGCTTGCCATACTTTACTATACAAACCTGCTTTTTTTAATGAAGAAATAAAAATATAGTCAACCTCTTGTAAAATGTTTATTTTATCAACAGTAACTTCCCCTAAAATACGAATTGCTAATCCAGGTCCTGGAAAGGGATGACGTTGCAACAATTGATCACTAATTAATAATGATTTACCTATTCTTCTAACCTCATCTTTAAATAGCGTTTTTAATGGCTCTACAATACTAAGCTTCATATATTTTGGTAATCCTCCAACATTATGGTGAGACTTAATAGTTTGAGACGGTCCTCCAGTTGCAGAAACCGATTCAATAACATCAGGATAAATAGTACCTTGTGCTAGCCACTTAACATTTTGTAAATTATTTGATGCCTCTTCAAAAACTTCAATAAATTTTCTACCAATAGCTTTACGTTTTGCTTCAGGATCTTTAACTCCACTTAACACACTATAAAAGCTATCTTTAGCATCAATTCCAGAAACATTTAGCCCCATACCCTTATACTGTTCTAAAACACTTTCATATTCGTTTTTACGAAGAAGTCCATTGTCAACAAAAATGCAATATAGATTACTTCCAATTGCTTTATTTAGTAAAACAGCAGCTACAGTTGAATCAACTCCACCAGAAAGACCTAATATTACCTTTTCGTTTTGTATTTTCTTTTTTAATTTTTTTACTGATTCATTAACAAATGCTGAGGGGGTCCAATCTTGAGAACACAAAGAAATATTTAATAGAAAATTACTTAATATTAGTTTACCATCAAGAGTGTGATAAACTTCTGGGTGAAATTGCAAACCATAAGTATCTTCATCTTTAATTTTAAAAGCAGTATATTTTACATCATTAGTTGAGGCCAATAAAAGAAAATCTTCAGGCATTTTAGTAATAGTATCTGCATGACTCATCCATACCTGAGAATTTGCACAAACATTTTTAAATAATTTAGAATTTGTATCAAAAGATGTTAAATTCGCTCTTCCATATTCCCTATGCTCTGACCTTTTCACCTCTCCTCCGAGATTTGCAACTAAAAATTGCGCACCATAACAAATAGTAAGAAGCGGAATTTTACCTTTTATATTATCCAAATTAACATACGGATAATTATCATCATGTACTGAATAAGGTGATCCCGAAAAAATAATAGCCTTCCACCTATTATCTATGTCAGGTAATTTATTAAAAGGGTGAATTTCAGAGTAAATATTTAATTCCCTTACTCTTCTTGCAATTAGCTGAGTATACTGAGAACCAAAATCAACAATTAATACTTTTTCATGCTTCATAAAAAATGAATTATATTTCCAAAACTACAAAATTAGCTGATAGTGGGTCAATTGCACCTTTAATAATTTCAATTAACTTATCATTATTTGAAATATTATGTTGAAAAAAATTATCATTACGTTCTTGCAATTTATTATTAGGAAATAATTGCTCTTTTAATTTATTAATTTGATTTAAAGAAGTAGTGCACTCTCTTTTCTTTTCTCGAATTATTTTTTTTTCAAAATTTGATATCCAGCTTAATTGTTTATGAATTTGAGCTTGTAGACTACTTTGCAAACCAACATCAGAAGTTTTAAGTCTAATTTTTTCATATATCTCTTTGAGCTTTTTGTACTCTTTATCTAAAGAAATTTCTTTACTGAAATTATTTAAAATATATTTTTTATGCAACTCTTCTTTTGAAAGAAAAATGTCTTTTAAATTAAATCCTTTATTAATTAGAATATTTTTTTGCTTTGAAGAAATAAGCATAATAGAA
>CETE01025246.1_pt1 | contig 10326 bp, 12 predicted proteins | sample 531241 | NCBI WGS metagenome assembly CETE01 (sample SAMEA2622336, study PRJEB7988) | marine metagenome | biome: marine biome (ENVO:00000447); feature: deep chlorophyll maximum layer (ENVO:xxxxxxxx); material: "saline water (ENVO:00002010), including plankton (ENVO:xxxxxxxx)" | depth 30 m
ATTTATTCATTACAAAATTTACTTATTAATAGATGAAAATGATGAACTCCTTTTTCCATTTTGGGTGAAAATCTACCTGATTTGTAGTACTGAGAAAACATTCCTTTTTGCACCTTTTTTATAATTTCTTGATCCTCCATCTCCACCTTGTCAAGGTCAGCACCAGCTCCCCTATTTAATTTATTTTCATCCCAAACAAAAGACTGAAAAATTATTTTAGTTTTATTTTGAGATAATGGAATAACTTTATTTAAAGATAAGCCCCAAGGATAAAAATTAAGCATGAGATTTGGAAAGACCCAAAAATAATAAGCTGCTATTTTTTTTCCATGATCAATATGATCATTAGGCAAATCAAAACATTCTGATTGATCTTTTCCAATACCTATTTGAAGGTTACAATATTTAAAAATATTAACATCATAGTTTTCAAACTCTAAAGCATCATTTAAGTCATTATGGACAAAAGGAATGTGAAATCCCTCTAAATAATTATCACAATAAAGTGCCCAATTTACATCAACAAAATACTCTTTTGATAAATCATCTCTATAAACAAAGTCCTTAACAGGCATCCATGAAACTCTTTTGTCAATTTCAGTAAATACCTCCTCAAATTTAATATCCGAGCTCAGTGTTGTAAAAAGCAAGTTGTTCCAGCTTTTAACCTTTATTTCAGCTAAGTTATCATTTTCAGAGGGAAAATTCAGCATACCATCTGACATCGGCATTGAAATAAATTTGCCACATTGATCAAAACTTTTACCATGATAGCTACAAACAATTCTATTATTTACAACTTTCGGTTTGTCTATTAAGATATTACCTCTGTGTGTACAAACATTAGAAAAACATTGAACCTTATTTTTATTATTTATTAGAAATAAAGGCTCTTTTACAATTGATTCCTCATAAGTAAAAGGATAAGCCATTTTATCCTCATTTAAATTGGATAAATCAGTAATAAATTGCCAAGAGTTAGAAAAAACTTTTTTTATTACTTTTCTAAAGATTTCTTCATCTCTATAAAAAAGTGATGGCAATGTAGATGCTTTTCTTATGTTATCATCAATGTTAAACATTCATTAATTTATTATATTCGGAACATAAATATAAATTATTAATAAATAAAAAAAGATTAATGAAAACAAAACTAACTCTTACTATACTAGGAACTTACAATACAATTGTTGGAATTATGATGATTGCAATTCCATCATCAATGGCTGCAATGATGATTAACAGTGATAATAACGAGGTCTTAAGAATGGGAGAATTAATGCATTATGGACTAAGCCCTGCTATTTTAATTATTGGATTAATGCTGCTCTTTACTAGAAACTCATCAATTGGTACTGCTAAAAATATTTTGTTGGCTTACTTGATTGGAACACTGGTTCTAATGTATACCTTTTTTGGTGTTTTCTCTGATGAGATATTATTGAATTTCACGTATCTAGAGGCAATACCAGATCTAGTTATGTTAGTAATTTGTATTGTTGGGTATATTAAAGCAAACTAGATACTAAAGATTACAATTTACATTCAATGTTCAAGTAAAATATACTTGACTCTTCTGAATTTCTTTGACCATCTTTCGATGTTTGCATGTTTAATGAAAGTGTGACACCCTTAGTCATTTTTCTTTCTACACCAACAATAGTTAGTTTACCATCATTAGATCTATCCCACTTATTTTCTTCGGAGTCCTCAGATGTTATTTTATCATATCTTCCGAAAAGAGATAAGTTATCATCTATTTTATAATTACCATAAATTGAAATACCAATTTTAGTATTATCTAAGATATTTCCTGTATTGTCCATTATATTATATTCACCACCAATAGTTACCGAATTCATTTTCATAACACCAGCAAGTGTAGTAATCACTTGATCATCCAATGAATCAAATTCAGATGGAATATAATCAGTTGAAGCCCTTAATGAGTAATTTCCTTGCTTATAAATTAATCCTGCTCCACTTCTCATTAATCCATCTGCACTTTGTAAGTTCTTATAGCCTTCCCCATTAAGTACTTGAAAGTCTAAAGAAAGGTTATCGCTTAATTTATAATCTAACGTCAATCCTAAATCAGCAGAGTTAGCCCATTTGTTTTCGTCTTGTAAGGATTTGTAAATGTATCTCTTTCCCCAAGCTTTTTCCATAAACTTGAAGTTTTTAGTACCAACCATACCGAAATTTAAAGTGGTATTTTCATTAGCCTTCCATGTTAAGGAAGCAATTTTTAGAAATGCAGTGTATGAACTTCCAGCACTATTTTTCCCAACATCAAAAGTTACTTTAGTTGAGAAGCTATCATCAAAATTATATGAATAGCCTAGATAGGATCTCTTAATTTCGAACTCTTTATAGTTATCAGAGTTATTATTGTTATTTGAAACATCGTAGTTAAAATTCGAAAATATTTTAACATGGGGCTTACCACTCTGAGCAAAAGAATATGTAATAAAAGAAAGTAAAAATATTGTTGAAATGATTTTTTTCATTTTAAAAAATTTATTTAAAGATTAGTTAAGTTAAAAACCAAGTGTTGTGAAAAACTTAGTTATTCCGTTTGCAAACTCTTTAGGAATGTTAGTTACCATCAAATCAAATGTTAATTGATCATTAACTCCAATTGCAATAGCAATTGAAACAACCAAACCTATCATTGCAAATGAGAAGTCTTTTAAAATTAATTTTATTGATTTAGAAACACTATTTGATCCGCTTCTTCTAAGTGCCATTCCTAGTTCTCTTCCACCAAGAAGCCCAATAAATACCCATGTGGTGCTCATTGGAACTTGGGAATATAGTTTAAAATAGAACAATATAATACAATAAACGAAATCAACAAGTGTTGCGAATCTAACATCAGTAACAACAGATTTTTCAGTGACAATTTTTTGTATTCTACCGCCCTTATAGTATAATAAAAATCCAAGTCCAATGAAAAGTGCTCCCGCAAATCCTGCAAATTGAGCAAAGCTTAAGCTTCTAGGTAAATAAACAGCAATATTTGCAGCGTCTTGAGTAAGCCAAACAGACCATAGAGAACCTGTTGTAATCCATTGTGCAATTGTCCAACCAAACTTAGCTTTTCCTGTAAAATATTTTTGTGAAATTTTAGCTATTGCAGAAAAAATAATCAAGCCCATAAAGAATGCAAGCACATATCCAGACATACTCTTAGCCATAACTTTACCAACTGCAGCGGGACTAGCAGCAAAAGATGTTAAAAGAATAAATGTTGTAGAAACAGGCATCCTTAATCTAGTTAGGATAAGTAAGAAAATTGGAGCTGCAATTTGTAAAAAATGAAACTCTGTTGGAGATTCTTCAAATCCCTTAGCTAGTAATCTTCCATGGCTTACATCACCATCAGCTATTCCATCTCCAATGGGGTTACCTTCTGCATCAAAAGCTCCAACAAAATCTGAAAAAAACCAACTATAACTGTGTGTTGCCAGAAAAACTCCTCCAATAAACATCCATAGTACCCACCACTTTTTATCTTGGTTCGAAGCGATAAATGTTCCTAGTGTTTGAATACTATCATTCGCAACAGCAGCATATGCAGCAAACAAAAAACCAAGCCACATAGCATATTGCGGATAGGGAGTTACAAACATAGCTAGCAAAAATGCTACACTAATAAAAGTCAGGAAGTTTCTTTCACTTTTTGGAAACCAGACAACTTCAGGATATCCAAATGATCTAAATAATTTTTTCATCAAATAAAATTTATTAAATTCTTATTTGTAAATTTGATTTAGACTGCGATCCAAAAAACAGTAATCATTATTAATAAATATATTACTGCTGATAAATCTTTAGGAGCAGTTAATTCTTTATTTTCTTTGTTCATTGTTTTTAATTTTTTGATATTTAAATTTGATTCAAATCTATAATTTGATTTTCTAAATAAAATAAATGAATTGTAAATTGAATGTAAACAAATTGTAAACAAATTAGAGCAGACTTGAAGGAGTTCATTATTTATTTAAATTTGAAAAAAACAAAATGAAAAAGATTTTAATAGTTGACGATGAAAAAGATATATTAGAATTTTTATCATACAATTTGAAGAAAGAAGGGTTTTCAATCTACACTGCTTCTGATGGATTAGAAGGTTTGGAAAAAACAAAAAAAATAAAACCCGATTTGATAATCGTTGACCTAATGATGCCCAAGATGAATGGAATTGAAATGTGTGAGAATATTAGAAATGATAAAAAACTCAGTAACGTAATCATTCTATTTCTAACAGCAAGATCAGAAGACTATACTCAAATAGCAGCACTTGATTCAGGTGCTGATGATTTTTTAAAAAAGCCCATAAAACCTAAACTGTTAATCTCTAAAGTCAAATCTATAATGAGAAGATTTAGTTTAAATAAAAATCTAAAAAATTACATACATAAAGATGTTGAGTTAGACATTGAAAAATATTCAGTCAAAATAAAAGGTGATAATATTAAACTTGCTAGAAAAGAGTTTGATCTTTTAAAACTTCTAATAAATCAACCTGGTAAGGTTTATACAAGAGAAGAAATTCTTAATGATGTTTGGGGCAATGATATACATGTAGTGGATAGAACTATTGATGTTCATATCAACAGGTTAAGAGATAAATTAGGTCAAAAATTTATTGAAACTATAAAGGGAATAGGATATAAAATTTGTGAGTGATTTTAAAAAATTATTTAGTCGTAAATTCATTTTTAAAAAGTTAAATTAAAATTGTTAGATTTAAAGAAAATTCAAACTGAATAAACTACTATGAAAAAACTTTTTCTAATAACTTTTACTATTACTTTTTTTCTGTCATGTGAAAAAAATGAAGGCATTGGTGGTACATCAATGATTTCAGGTAAAATTATGGCACTAGAAGGAAGTTTTAATCCATTTACAAATCAATTTGACACAACAGCTCTTTATTACATTCAAGATGAAAATGTTTACATAATTTATGGTGATGATTCTACTCAAGTATATGATGACGATTTTGAAACCTCATGGGATGGCTCATACGAGTTTGATTATCTAAGAAAAGGTAATTATATTCTTTTTACTTACAGCAAATGCGATACATGTCTTTCTGGAACTAGACCTATCTTCTGGTCAGTTGAGATAACAGAAAATGATAAAAATTACATTCAAGATGACAAGACAATCAGAAAATAAAAGTTTAGGTTCACTAGTAGATAAAATGGGGACCAAAAACCTTAATCAAATTAAAGAGTATAGTCTATTGAACAGAACCGACACAAAGTATATTCTAAATTCTTATCAGGCTATTAATTTATTTAGAGAAATTAAAAACGAATACTTCGTTTTAGAAGTGAACTCTGAAAAAATTCAAAGTTATGAGAGTTATTATTTTGACACAAATGAATATTTATTTTACAATCAGCATCACAATAGAAAAAATAATAGATCAAAAGTTAGATTTAGAAAATATATTGGTTCTGATTTAATTTTTTTGGAAATTAAAACTAAATCAAAAGGAAGGACAAAAAAAAGCAGAACAAGAGTAAATGACCTTCATACAAGTTTAACCAAAAATCATTATGAATTTGTTAGAAAAAATTTAAACAACATTGGTAGTTTAGTTAATTCACAGCAAAACTCATTTAACAGAATAACACTTCTTGGAAAGAAAAAAAAGGAAAGGATAACAATAGATTTTAATGTTGAATTCAAAAACAATAAAAGAGCTGTACCACTCTCTGATATAATAATATGTGAAGTTAAGCAGGAGAAAATTGACAGGAGTTCGGAGATCATCAAAGCTTTAAAAGCCAATAAGGTGTATCCTTTCAGACTTAGTAAGTATTGTATTGGTTCTATTCTCTTGGACAATAAAATTAAACACAATAGATTTAAAAAAAAGCTATTAAAAATAAATAAACTTCAAAAAACAAACTATGAACTTAATTGATATACTTCTAAATATAGAATTTTTCGGAACGGATCTATTTAATAAGGACTTCTATGAACTCGTCATAAAACTATTATTTAATCTAGCAATAGTTTCTTACATAGTCAGATATCTATACTACAACTCTACAAAAAATAAAGATTATTTATTCACATATTTGATGATTAGTATAACTGTCTTTTTACTTTGTTTTCTTCTAGAAAATGTAAAGTTGCAATTAGGCTTCGCACTTGGACTTTTTGCAATATTTGGAATCATAAGGTATCGAACCGATCCTATTCCTATCAAAGAAATGACATACTTATTTATTGTAATAGGTATTTCTATAATGAATGCGCTAGCTAACAAAAAGATAAGTTATTCTGAGCTATTATTTGCTAATCTTTCAATTCTTGCATTAACATATATTCTTGAAAGAATATGGCTAATTAAAAAAGAGTCAAGAAAAAATATAACTTATGAAAAAATAGAACTTATTGTTCCAGAAAAAAGAGATGAACTAATTTCAGATTTAAAGCTTAGGACAGGTCTAGATATTAATAGAGTTGAGATAAGAAGAATTGACTTTCTTTCTGACACAGCTCAAATTAGAATTTTCTTTTTCGAAAATGAAAATTCTTAAATTAATATTACTTTTCTTATTTCCTTTATCACTATTTGCAAATCATGAAAATGATCTACAACTTTGGTCCAAATACAAATTAGAAAAAAGATTAAGTAAAAAAGAAAATCTATTTTTTTTCTATGGTAACAGAATACGAGAAAACATATCAATTACTAGCAAAAACCTTTATGATTTTTCTTATCAGAGATCCTTTAAAAAATTTAACATAAAAATTGGTTACAGAAACACACTCAACTTTTCAAAAACAAATCAGTCATCAACCTCAGAGAGACTTTATTTTGACTCTACAATTAGACGTAAATTAAATAAGTTTAATTTTTCTAATAGAATAAGATATCAAACTCAAAAAGAAATGGGTGAAGTTGAAGAAACTTTGAGATTTAAGTTTAGTGTATCACATTCCAAATTCAAAAGAATTAAACCCGAGATTAGTTATGAAATATTCAAAGATTTAAGTCATAAATCCCAAGACAAGTATAGACTTACAACTTCACTTAATTTTGATTTAAAAAAAAGATTTGAGTATGAAATTTATTACAGACTACAATCTGCTTTTAATAATCTAGATAACTCTTTTTTATATATAGTTGGTTCGTCAATTAGTTATAGAATAAAATAGAGAGTTTGAATTAAGCTTTTGGTAAAATAAAAGAAAATGTAGAACCCTTTCCTTTTGTGCTTCTGACATTTATAGTTTGGTTATGACCTTCAAGAATATGTTTTACAATTGCGAGGCCAAGACCAGTTCCTCCTATCTCTCTAGATCTATTTTTATCAACTCTATAAAATCTTTCAAAAAGCCTATCCAATGATTCTTGAGCAATTCCTATTCCGTTATCAGAAACCTCTATCAACATATTATTATGCATATCAAAAAATCTAATAATAACATCGCCTCCGTCTTTTCCATATTTAATTGAGTTACTTACTAAATTCATCAAAACTTGCTGTATTTTATTCCTATCAGCAACTACTGTTACGCCTTGGGATTCATTTTGTAATTTTAAATTTATATTCATCTCTGAAGCTTTCATTTCCATTAGGTCAAAGATTTCATGCACTAATTCTACAATATTAAATTTTTGAAAATCAAGTTCATCCTGCTCAGTTTCAAGCCTTGAAATTACTTCTAAATCATCTATGATATTAATCATTCTATCAACACTTTTATTTGCTCTTTTAAGATACTTTAAATTTATATTTTCATCATTAAGCCCCCCATCAATCAAAGTTTGTAAGTATCCCTGAATATTAAATATTGGAGTTTTAAGTTCATGAGAAACATTACCTATAAACTCTCTTCTGTAGTTATCGTCTTTTTTCATCTGATCAAGTTCCTCTTCCTTAGCATCTGCCCACTCTTTAGCTTCTTTTTCAACATGATCAATATCTATTTCAGTAATTTTAGAAGTACCTTTGAATTTGTAAATACTTTTATATATAACCTTTATTCTATCATAAAAAAATTTGTTAAGTAAAAAATATGTGACTAATAAATTTGGAACAAAAAGAAGTATTGTGAGAATATAAATATTAACATCAAATATTTTTTGAAAGAAGTAGACTAGTATAATTGTAAAAATTAGGAAACAAGAAATTAATACTGAAATTTTAAAAGCGTTGTTAAATTTTATCATATTTCAAATTTATAACCAATACCTTTTATAGTTTTAATATAATTTCTCCCAATTTTTTCTCTAATTCTTTGAACAAGAGAGTAAAGTTCATTGGTATTGGACAATCCTAAAAGTGTTTTATTTATCAAATAGTCCACAGAAAATACTTGTCCAGGCTTCAAAATTAAAATCTTCAAAAGAATAAACTCATCATTTTTTAAAGAATATTTTATATCATCTACATAAATACTCTTCAGTTCATGATTTAGCTCAATATTACCAACTTTAAATTTTTCATCTGTGTTTTCATATAATACTGATTCAATTCTTGAAATAAGTAATTTTGGTTTGATGGGTTTATTGACAAAATCAATTGCCCCAAGCTTGTAAGCTTTCTCAATTGTTTCTTCATCAGACTTTGCAGATAAAAAAATAATTTTAGATTTCTTTAGTTCATCTTTCTCTCTAATTTTTTTACAAACTTCAAAGCCATCCATCTGAGGCATCATTACATCAAGAATTATTAAATTTGGAATATGTTTTTTTGCAAGATAGTAGCCTCTCTTGCCATTGTCTGCAGTAACTACATCAAAGCCTTCTTTTTTAATATTGTAGCTTAAGAACTCTAATATATCATGCTCATCATCTACAATTAAAATTTTCATCTTAAGATAGTTTGTTCATACGAAGATAATACCTAAGTAATAAAATACTACTATATCAATTAAAAAAATTGAATCAATTTTTATTTATAAATTTGTTTTATGCGCAATGAAACTATTTCATACACAAGTCTTGCTTTTGCATTACTTATTTTTTTAAGCTCAATAAGCATTTCTAGTTTTAATACTTGCTGTTGCTCAAATAATTTCTTAGCCGCAATTATTACTAGCTCTAATGCAATTTGCTGTGGTAAAGCAGATACCGATGAAGAAAGTTGTTGTGAAACTACAAATGAGTCAAGTTGTTGTTCAATAGATTTTGACTCTGACTGTTGTCCAGTTGAAATACCAGATGATAATGAACATGATACTAAAATCATAAATTATCATTTTAACTCCTTTTCATCTTTAAAGTTTAAGCTTTTTTTTGTTGAAAAGACAGATATACTAATCTCTAATCACATTATTGAGAATAGAAAAATTTCCAATCATTGGGATTATCAATACAAGACACCCTCAGTCTCTAAACTTCAGACCTTTATTTTATAGAATACTAGATTATAATCTAATTATTAATCTAAATCAATAAAATGAAAAAACTAATTCTAATAATAAAGCTTATTGCTTTATCACATATAACTTACTCACAAAACTTAAATGGAAAAGTATTATCTGAGGATAAAATAACTCCAATTATCGGTGCAAATGTTTTTTGGGAAAACACATCTGTTGGAACAGTAACTGACAATAATGGTAATTTTATAATTGCTGAACCTACAAGTTTTCCAGCTACTTTAAGTGTTACATACGTTGGTTATAACCTCGTTAACAAAGAGGTTAAAGATGATATTTATATTTTTTACTTAAAGAAAAACGTAGAGTTAGATGAAGTTAATATAAAATCCAAATCAAATACTACTACACTCTCAACAGTAAAAACCATTAATACTCAAACAATTACTGATGGTGAAATAAAAAAAGCTGCATGCTGTAATCTTTCTGAATGTTTTGAAACAAATACAACGGTTGATGTTAACTATACAGATGGTGTATCTGGCAAAAGAACTATTAAGATGTTGGGAATCGATGGTAACTATGTACAAATAACACAAGAGGGTATTCCATATGTTAGAGGTAACTCTACAACATTTGGACTGAGTTATATTCCAGGAAGTTGGATAGAGTCTATTGAGATTGTCAAAGGTTCTGGGTCTGTTGTCAATGGATATGAAGCATTTACTGGTCAAATAAATATTGAATTATATAAACCTGAAAATGCAGATAGGTTCAGCTTAAATTATTTCATGAACAAGGACGGGAAGATAGAAAATAACCTATACTACTCAAATAAAAATAGTAACTGGAAAAATATAATTTTAACTCACCTTTCTCTTCACAATAAAGAAATTGATCACAATAATGATTCTTACATGGACCATCCAAAATTCATGCAAGTCAATCTGTTAAATAGATTAC
>CETE01047580.1_pt1 | contig 10294 bp, 12 predicted proteins | sample 531241 | NCBI WGS metagenome assembly CETE01 (sample SAMEA2622336, study PRJEB7988) | marine metagenome | biome: marine biome (ENVO:00000447); feature: deep chlorophyll maximum layer (ENVO:xxxxxxxx); material: "saline water (ENVO:00002010), including plankton (ENVO:xxxxxxxx)" | depth 30 m
TGCGGAGCCGGTAACCCAGGTTCAAATCCTGGCAGGGGCGCCATTAATCTTTATATCCCAAGTGAAGTAGTCCAATGTATGACAGAGAAAGTCACGGATGCAAGCCAAAAACAACAAGCGACCGCCCAGCAAGTAAATATCTTTGCCGCAAAGGAAATAGCAAACTTCGTTAGAAGCACGCTAGGTCCAATGGGAATGGATAAGATGCTGGTCGATCAAGCGGGAGATACCATCGTCACAAATGACGGTGCAACTATTCTTAGAACAATGAATGTTACTCACCCAACCGCTAAGATGATTATAGAAGTAGCAAGGACTCAAGAAGAGAACTGTTACGACGGAACAACATCTTCCATTATTCTCACAGGGGAACTAATGAAACAAGCGGAAGGACTTCTTTCTAAGAAGATTCACCCCACAATGATTGTGAAAGGTTTCAAACTAGCAGCAAGCGAAGCGGAGAAAGCACTTGAAGAAATTGTCGTAGAAGAAGATTTGATTACAGTTGCTAAAACCGCCATGACTGGAAAGTCCGCAGAGAGCGATAAAGAATCTCTTGCAGACATTTGTGTCGAAGTTGCCCAGGCCGCTAAACTTGCAGACATTTCTGTTATCAAAAGAGCAGGGGCAAAAGTTTCTGACTCCACCGCTATTGCTGGACTACTTATCGATAAATCAATGATGCATCACTCTATGCCAGAAGTTGTAGAAAATGCTAAAATTGCTTTGATTGATATTGATATCACACTTCCGGACTTTGCACAACAAGTGCAAGTGCAAGTAAGTAATAACGATGCAGTCGAAGAATTCATCAATAAGCGTAAGGCACAACTACAGGCTTTAGCAGAGAAGATTATCGACTCTGGTGCCAATGTTGTTCTTTGTCTAAGAGATATAGATAAACTTGCAGTAGAGTATCTTGCAAAGAACGGCATCTATGCTGCTCGACGCGTTGCTAAGTCTGATATGGAAGCAGTTGCTAAAGCAACAGGGGCGCGTATCGTATCGGCCATTGATGACATTGTTTCCTCTGACTTAGGTTCTTGCGGACTATTTGAAGAAATACTTGTAGGCGACGAACCGCTAATTAAGATTACAGAAACACCAAACACTAATGCTGTATCCGTTCTTCTTCGTGCGCCAACAAAACATGTAGTCGATGAAATCGGAAGAGCATTCGATGATGCAGTAGGAGTAGTATCATTAGCATATACTAGTGAGCAAACCCTAGCCGGAGGAGGTAGCAGTTATATGTATCTCTCTAGAAAACTTAGAAACTTTGCTGCAACCGTAGGTGGTAGAAGCCAAATGGCAGTTGAAGCCTTTGCAGAAGCACTAGAAATAATCCCTTCTACTTTAGCCGAAAACTCTGGTCTAGATCCATTGGATACGCTTATAGAACTTCGTCAAGCACACGCCGCAGATGATAAGAAATCTAACTTTGTTGGAGTCAATGTATATGATGGCGGAGTTATCAACATGGTAGACCTTGGAGTTATAGAACCGTTTGCGGTTGTATCACAAGCAATTCAATCTGCTGCGGAAACAGCAGCCATGATTTTGCGAATAGATAATATCATTACTGCAAAGAAACTAGCGGAGATTGGGGAAGATGGATTCCAATACTGAACAAATAGTGCAAGAAGCACTAGCCGCGTTAGAAAAAACGGGGGCTAGTTTTATGTTAGTCGTAGAGGATTCTCAAGGCGTTGCTATCTTTAGCAATAGTCCTGGTGATCGACTCTACATCGTAAATAAGGAGGAATGAATATGCCAATAGAACCACCAAGAAGCCCGCTAATAGACCTTTACTATGGTAATAATGAAATATCTTCTGGTAAAGATACGGTTTCAAGAGAAGAACTTAGAGAAATACAAAAGGAACAAGAAATTAGACTTCTAAGCACATTCGCTGTGCAGTCTATTTTCCTTTCGCTTGCCATTATGCTCTACGAAACCTGGGAGTTTAGTCAGTTCTCGGAGCCTTATCAAGCGGCGCTATTCTACGGTATGCTAGGGTTTTCTTTCCAATCTTCTCTTTACTTTGTATGGAGAACAATGTTTGAAGACTCAAGCAATCACAGAAAAGAAATGAAGAGAATGAAGAATCGCCAAAAGAATAAGATGGCGCAAGTTAAGTTCGGCATCCAAAAGAAACAGATGGAGATGCTTCTAGAAAGTCAGATGGCGCAATACACTAACTCCATGGATATCGCCATGAGCGATGGACACATTGACAGTAACGAAATGGCTATGTTAAAGCAACAATTAGCACAAATACAACAAACCGCGCAACAGATTCAACCCCAGGAACAACAACCGCAACAACTGGACTTAGAAGCGTTAGCGAAGCAACTAGGACTTGACCGTTTTCGCGTAGGACCGATACCTCTCGGTCCAAAACTAACAGTATCGCAACCTCCAGTAAAGACGGTAAGCATCAAACAAGAGGCAGACAAGTTGGATTTGGATCCAACAAGCGAATAACTTGTGGTGCTATGACTAAAGTTGGTGGCAACTGTAGAAGAATTACTAAAGGGGACAAGTGCTGGCAACACCAAAGGTGACATTATGGGCGCGATATTTAAGACGATACAAGACGATCAGCAAGAGTCTATGCTAAAGACTCTCCATGTAGGCAATACTTGGGAGTTTAGATACTTTAAATTTAAAGCATGGTGCTATGGAATTGGTGCTAGCATATGTTCTGTTATAGCAACGGCTGGGATAGATTATGTTATTATCAAGACCACGGAGCATAGTGGAATTATTGGATGGCTATTTGGGTGATTAGATGGCCTATGAGATTGTTTTTGCTCATGGCATCTGGCAAGTGTTGGCGCGAGGCAAGAACTTTATCCCTCATAATATCGGAGTTTATGGCGCAACAGAGACGGGCAAAACGACTTTAGACAAACAATTCACCACAAAAGGAGAAGTTAGGGAACTAGGCTTGCTCGATCGAACTCACCACGATAAAACACATTTCCTTTCAAGAGAACTCAAACTTCCTAATGCCACGAAAAAGCACATCAAATCCGAAGGATTGGAAAGAACAATCGTTTCTTCTGATATCGGAGGCCATGTCCAATATCATTCAATGTGGCTACGAGATATGATTAAAAGAAAAGTCACAACTGTAGTTATAGTAGTAGATCATAGACATTTATTAGATAGTGATAACTTAGCAAATCAAACCGCATTAGGATATCTAGTTAGAGCATTATCGACTAAGACAATCCCTAAAGGACTCACACTAAGACAACGGTTAAGGGCTAGAAAGTATGCACCTAAGCGTATTATATTACTCGCAAACAAAGCAGACGAATGGTTAGATGAAGAAGGATATGACCTGTGGGATAAGGGGTTTATCGCTAGACATAACATCTTTGATGTGTTTAGAGAAGATATGTATGCCCTCCACGAAGTTCATATCCCCGTATATATTGATGCTATTAGTGCGAGATACGGCTGGAATGTGGAGAACGCCGTTTTACAGGGGATGAAAATATGAGTTTTCAAGATGATAGAATATTAAATATGATGCAGCAAATGCCGCAATACCAACAAGGACAATACGATGAAGTGGTAGCACAAGTAGACTTTGAACTAAGCGACCATCCAGACCCCAAAAAGCAACGCAGGCAAAACATTAAGCGAGCGTTAAAGGCACTAAAGCCAACAAAAAGAAGTTGGTTTTCGCCTAAGAGATATTGGTTCAGAGGAAAGTATGCCTATAACAAGCCGCACCAGTGTTGTGTAGATGGCACTAACTGTATGAACCAGGACTACGGTGACTTATTCGATCAATACTTCCGCGACCCTCACACCATGCAGGTTAAGAGGTTTCAAGCATGGACAGGTGTTCATATTGGACAAGGAAAGAGACTAGAGTCCACATATTGTCCGCAACATATGATGCTATTTCATAAGTTAAATGAATGGATAGAGCAAGAGGAAGCCGAAGCAGATCCTAACTTCTTCCAAAAGTTAGCAAAAAGAGGAGTAGCATTAGTTCCCGTTAAGAGAGGACCCAAGAAAGAAGAGCATCCTTTGATTGTTAAATGGACTCCTGTATTTATGGAAGCAAGAAAAGATGGTATTCCTGTAGTTCATTATAAGAATCCTATAACCGGTGATAATGATATTACTATGCTAGTGTTCGATAATAGAGTATTGCAAGCGACAATGCCCGCCGATAATACTCTTTCTTCCACTATGGACATGTCAAAATACCATAAAGTCGTAGAGGAAATGAGCCGACAATAGGGGCAAAGTCGTTAAAAGGTAGAACAGGTTCGGATGTTTATGGCCCTATGGAATAAGAACCCAACAGGAAACGGCTTAACTCCTCCAGGAGTGGGCGGTGGAATTAGTCAAGAACAGATGTCTTTGTTCGCAAATGCAGCACAGGCTTCTGGATTGACTGACATGGCTAGAAACCAAGTAGACCAATTGACCGGAGGAATGCAAAATGAGGACCAAGTTCAGTTGCTTTATCACCTTATGGCAGTTCAGCCAAACGAAGTTAGTTTGTTCTTTTTGGAATATCCCCACTTCTTGAAGGAACTCTCGGCACTTATCGGATTAATCATTAGAAAAGAACTATACGCATGGTTCTCTTCTGGTGTTGTAAATGCTAGTGTAAATGCTGAAAAGGCTGCAGCCGCTGGTTATTCTACTATTACAGATGAAAACATCGATGCACAAATTGGAAAAGTTGTCCCTATTCAAGACATGCAACAAAAGATGCATCAAGCAGATAATCAAGCCATGCAGATGATGAATGGTCATCATCAACAACAGATGATGGGCCAAATGCAACAACAATGGCAACAGCAACAAATGATGCAACAAAACATGATGCCAGGACAAATGCCACAAAGACCTGGACTTGGTTCTGCTCTAGGAAACTTCGGCTCAAGCCTAATTAGAGGTAGTCTAGGACTACCGCCCGCACAGACCCAAGCACCTATGTATAACGGCTATCCTCCCCAGCAATAGGGGGTAGCAAGTTATGGCTGAAACGATTCCGCCAAGAGGGATGCCAATAACGGCATATCCACCTATTGTAAAAACTGCTGAAACTAGCAGAATGATAGACTTAGCGAAAGCCATAATGGATTTAGAAGCCGTAATAGCCGAGTGCAAAAATCAATTTGATAGACTATTGATTCCAGAATCAATGTTTTTCTTAGCAAAGTTTGGACCTAGCCCCTTTACGGCCATAATTACAACCTATTTTAAAACGCCAGAAGGTAAGCCTAGAGAACTAAGTCCTAATGAAATTGCAGCAGTAGGCGCTGAGTTAGCAAACTCTGGTTCGGCGGAAAATAGCGTAGAGCCATCGCCTTTAGTGTATAAGCGAGATAAAATGATTATACTTTTAACTTATGTCAATAGATATGTTAAGAATAGACAAACTCTCGAAGCAACTAAGTTAGAATTGTTAGAACTAGGAACAAGTTCTTTTATTTCTATGAAAGCCCCGCCAATTCCTAGACAAATAAAAGTCATATTAGAGTCTAAACAATTTACTGCTCTAAATGTCACTAGTAATTCTCCTATGTCATGGAATAGTTCGAAAAGTGCTATTAGCAAACAACTATCTTCATTTCTTAAACTAAAGGCTGGGCAGACACTAGAAACTGGTCTAAAGTCTAAATTTAATTTTACATTTAGAAAAAGATACAATGACTATTTTCACCCAAGTGGATATGCTTTATTCCCATTCCTTATCTATCATGCTAAATCTATTAGTGCTGATCCAACACCTACTGGTTATTGGGGCCATGTTGCTAAGTATAGACTTCATGCTTCAAGAGTCGCAGAAAAGATGAGCGAAGTTAGGTTAGTAGAAGTTAATCCTATTACAGGTGCCCCCTTTGACAGAGGAATGGTTGTGGGCGTATATGCCGATGAGCCTTCTAATGCATTAGCAGCAGTAAGTAAAATGTATCCGTTTGTCTTAGAACTAAAATCACAAGAAAACATTAGTTTAGACAAGTCCATAGTTATTAGTGATTATACATCGAAACTAAAGGATAGTGCAGACAGATGGGCTTTGACAGGTAAAAAGAGTGAAAGAACTTTTGTTAATATCATTAGAACTACTTGGGATTGGGCAGACTTAGAATTGAAAAACGATAAAACTTGGTATAGTGCATTTAACTCTGCAAATAAAGCGAATAAAGGAACTAGAACATTCCAACAACAGCAACTATTAGACTTTCAATCAGACGATTTGAATAAAAGAAGAGCCGCACTTAGAGCAGGGACTCCCCCAAGGTCGATAAGTCATTTACTATTTGGCGGTGATGCAAGACAAATGCGTAATTGCTTTCCTATTTCTGTATCGGAGTTTTATCTACTCCCTGCGGGAACAGAGGAAGCATTACAAAGATTATGTTTAGTTAGCAAAAGTAATGCTTTGATTCGGGTCGTGAACCAGAGATTGAAGGGAACTAATGCAACAGGAAAGAAATATGCCGCCCAGTCAGGACTATCGAAAGATAAGTTTCAGTCAGAACTTAAGTTAATCAATAGCGATATGCAATTATTGAAAGCAGCGATATCGAGTCCTTATCTATATACCCTAGGATATGAGAAACTCCTAACTGGTAGTTCAATAGAGAATCTAGGTATGACTTCTACCCTACAATGTAGAATGAGAGTTAAGAAAATGTTTGAAGAAGCAAAGTGGCCTCGATCTAAAGGAGAGTTAGTTTTCAAAGCCCCCGTCAATGATGATGCGGATTCACAAGTAATGCGCGGAAAGTTTGTTGCTGCTATGAGGCAAGCAGGTAAAGTTGCTCCAGAAGAACTATCTTATTTTGAAATGCCAAATATGAAAGTAGATTATACTTATGAAGTGGGAGACAAGTTCTCATCTCCTAACTATGAAGTCGCACCCGGAAATGGATTCCCATTCACAACTAACCAATCATCAGTTAATCTTCAATTGTTTAGATACTACGATGCAGGAAAAACGAATGCTAATTGGAAGACTCTCTACATTAAGAGAGAATTGAAGTTCTCAAAAGGAGTTTATAGTAAATCTAGAGACCGAAGCACAGCGCCAGACAAATTCACTGCTATGACAGTTATTCCTCCAGAAGTTAGTAATAGAATAGATAGTGGAATAGGTGCAACCGATTACAGATCTGGTGCTATTGTCGCTGGAGGGGTTGGTCTTACTATTGGCGCGTTAGCCGCAGGATATGTGGCATTTAGAAATCGTAAGTTAGGTGATTAGAACAAGAATGCTTAAAGAAAGGTAACTCATGGGGTGTAAAGATGGTGGCTAGTCGTAATCAACAACATGTAATTGCAAGAAGTTTCGGCAGCGTCCCAAATGGCTCGATGCCAACATACTTTTCAAGTAACGAATTAGGACAATATGTTAATCCTAGAGAGTTAAATAACCCAGTAATGGGAAGAAAGCATATGGGCGCACATATGGCGCAAGTAGAAGGAACTTCACTAGGAGTATTGGGAATAGGTCAGACAGATACTACAGTTATGCTTGCACTTGGTATGATTTATGTTGGACTTGGTTTCCCAGGAGCAAAACCTGTTTCTAAACAAATTAAGAAAATTATTGATAAACCATTACCTGTTTTACAAAATTTAACACTAATGTCAGGTGTAGCAGTATTGTTATACCGACAATTTAAGGAGGCTTGATTATGGACCCAGCGATGATGTATGGTATGGTATCAGAACACGACGAAGAAGAAGATGAGACATTTGACTTATCTGGATGGATGAGTAGATCTGCCCCCGAACTCGGCTCTCCAATGATTAATGAGCCAACTGTTAGACCTAGAGGTGGCTCTGCTGCTCCTAGTGACAATGTGATGGCATCGGCTTCTATTGCGTCTGGCCCAGAACCACAATTTACTTCCCGTCCTAGAAGTAATCCTTCTAATCTTGGATATACTATCGGTAAGGAAAGCAAACTTGACATACCACTTAACCCATTATATGCTCATGATGACTCAAAGGTTCTAGGTTTTACTAACTTGGGATTGGGTAGTGCGGTCGGTCCTAGAGCAGTTGCAGCAATCAAAACTGGAGCAATTACAACTCTTATTCTAAGGTCTGTTTACAATAGAGGATTTCCTGGCCGTAGAACAACAGTTCTTGCAGGACTAGCATATCTACATCCTGTTTTGGGAATCAATCATGGGTATTTTTTGCCTAGTAAAACAGGAACCGTTGCAACGGTCGGAAAAGTAGTAATTCATGGGGCTCTCGCCGCCTTCGTCATTAGTAAATTTTATCGGGCGTGAGTATAATGTCTTACTTTGGAACTTCCGGCCCTAGAAGCGACTTCAATCGTTCTATTGGCGCAGGCTATGTTCGTCGCCTTAACTTAGATGCACAGCGCAATACTAGAGGTATTGGTTCTATTGGACAAGCCCCACTTAAGTTAAGCACCTTTAACACACGAAAAGCGATTGACAATACTATCGCTACAAGAGGAGTTAATATTAGAGACCGATTAAATAACTGGTATAATAGTAAAATAACTGACCAATATGGAGATGTTAATCAATTACTTACAAAAGTGCGGGCTTGGGAAGACCATGCAAGTAAGGTAGTTATGGTTAAGTTGCAACAAAAGGAACTTGCAGAAGCGAGACACGCAGCATTTGCTCTCGATGTTGATGAGATGTATAGGTTGAATGATATCGTTAAAGAGCAATTTCAACTAATTAGTGACGGTCGCCACCAAGAAGCAAATGATAATATCGTTACAGACAGTATCAAAGAAGCGGCTAAATTAGATAACAAATACAAAGATTCAACATTAGACACTTATATCCCTGGATATAGTAACATATTCGGAAAATATACTGGTTTAAATTTTAGATCAGTCGAGATTTCTATGCTTGAATATGCGGGCGGCAAGTTTGATGCTGATGGAAACCAGTTAAAGCCAGGTCTTTTGCAAAAGCGAGATGCTGCTCGTAAAGCGCACAAAGAGGCAACACAAGTTTTGGATAGAGTCTATATTAAAGATGTGGAAGATTGGATGGTTTCTGGACCACTTATGCGTGAAAGTAAAACTGCACTAGTAATATCACCCATGATGTTAGCCGCAGGAGTTATAAGCGGCATATATGTTATGAATAAACTCGCCAAGCGTGGACCTAGAAAGGCCACAGGAAATAAAAGCGCAGCATATGCTGTATTTAGTTGAAGTGATTAATATGAATAAAAAGCAAAAGAAATTGATAATAGCAGGAGTCGGAGGAGTAGTCCTATATTCGTTGTATAGACAGAGTAGCATGGGATTAAACGGTCTTGGATTCTTGACCTTACCCTATGAGTATGCCCCTAGTGCTCCTAGTTATTCCTATAATGAACCATCCTATAGTAGACCTATGTTTAATGAGTATTCCTATAACCCCTATCCAGTTAAGTTCGCATCTGATAATAGAAGCCCATTCGACGATGATTTCACACAAGTCCCTTCATTGTCTTCAAAGATGGAAGACGATGTATTCCTAAACATGGTTAGGCAAATTAGCGAAACTGACGGAGTAACCGTTATCGAGAATGCAACATCTATGTCCTCGACCCCCTCGTTAAATGCAGGGTCATCCCTTAACACTCTAAGAGTGGTTAAGAGCCAAGTAGACAGCGCTATGGCTTCTAATAGGCTAACTTCCGATCATGTAGCATACCTAGATAACATTAGCAATATGCTATCAATGCGAATCATCGCTTTAACCCCTGTAGAAGTAGATTCGGCCGAAAGCATTGGCGGAATCTTTTAAGTAGCGAAAGAAGGAGTAGGTAACATGCCTAGAAAAACTAGTCACCTTAACAAAATCAAGATTAAGCCTAAAGGACCCCTTGCTGACATCATCGGAAGCAAAGCCCGATCTAGACCACAAGTTGTCAAAGCGTTGTGGAAACATATCGATGATATGGACTTGAAAGGCGAAACAGGCGACGGAGTTACTGTAACTTACAAGAAGAAGTCCGGAGGAAAGGGTAAAGCCAAAGGTGGACAAGTTATTCACTGCGGAGAATGCCCACTTATGAAGAAATTCTGCGGTGGAAAGAGCAAAGTTGCTATGTTTGAACTAGCAGTCTTTATCGAAAAGCACTCCGTAGATGCTTAAAGATAGGAAATAATCCTATCGGCTCCGGCTAAAACTATGCCAATTACCATGATTAGTTGGGTAATTTTCCAACGGTAATCGACTTTTTCTGACATTTCTTCAATTTTTGAGCCGATCAGTTCTCGATCCTCGGCACTTAGGGCCAATGTAACCTG
>CETE01102527.1_pt1 | contig 10290 bp, 11 predicted proteins | sample 531241 | NCBI WGS metagenome assembly CETE01 (sample SAMEA2622336, study PRJEB7988) | marine metagenome | biome: marine biome (ENVO:00000447); feature: deep chlorophyll maximum layer (ENVO:xxxxxxxx); material: "saline water (ENVO:00002010), including plankton (ENVO:xxxxxxxx)" | depth 30 m
CCGGTGCAGGCACCTTTAACGCTTTGGCTACCACTGGCGACAATATTAGGATCGACACCAGTCAGACGCCAGCCAATTCGTCAGCGTCAGGCACCAAGGGCGAGATAGCCTATGACACAGACTACATATATGTGTGTGTTGCAACGAATACATGGAAAAGGGTTGCACTGTCTACATTCTAAGGAGGCGTCATGTTACAAGCACTGATTGGCCCGGTTACGGGGCTTCTGGATAAGTTCATACCGGATGCGGATGAAAAAGCGAAGCTCGCGCACGAGATTGCGACGATGTCGGAGCGACATGCCCAAGAGCTTGCCAAGGGCCAGATTGAGATTAACAAGGCTGAAGCGGCACACAAGTCAATGTTTGTCGCAGGCTGGAGGCCGTTTGTCGGCTGGACTTGCGGCGTTGCTTTGGCTTGGCACTTTGTGGGTCAGCCTATTGCTGTTTTTGTTATTACATTTGCTGGTGTGGACGCCCCTCCGTTACCTGTATTTGAGATGGAAAGCCTGTTGACCGTGCTTCTTGGCATGCTGGGACTGGGTGGCTTAAGGACGTTTGAAAAGACTAAGCAAGTAGCAAGGGAGAAGTAAGCGATGATTGAACCGATAAAGGCCGTTGGGAAGGTTTGTAAGTCTCGTGTCATGCACCTTACTGAGTGGCAAGCCGGGGCGATGTTTATTTTTGCAGTCGTGTTAAATATTGTCTTGGTGGCGGTTTTTGCGCTTCAGCAATGATCACCCCTGAGTTATTAGATCGCTGGCGGATACTTCCGCGAGTGGTTATGTTTGTAATGATTGTTATGACCTATCGGGTTGTCGAGTGGTTTATGGATCTGTCCGATCCGAACCCCGAGCAAGCGGCCTTGGTCAGCGTGATGACTGGGGCACTAACCGGCGCTTTCGGCCTGTTCTTGGGGCAGGGAAAGAAAGAATGAAAGAGTTTAAGTATTTCAAGCTGTCCGACTTTGACTGTCAGGAGACTGGCGAAAACGAGATGGACCATGATTTCATCATGGAGCTAGATGAATTGCGCGAATCTTGCGGCTTTCCGTTTATTATTACCTCTGGCTACAGGTCAAATAGCCACAGTCTAGAGGCAAAGAAAAATAAGCCCGGAATGCACGCCTATGGCATTGCCGCAGACATTGCGGTGCGTAGCGGCGTGGAGAGAATGACCATTGTTCAAAGGGCAATAGAGCAGGAATTTAATGGCATAGGAGTGGCTAAGTCATTTGTTCATGTAGACAAACGGCAATCTACGCCAGTGATGTGGGTGTACTGAGTGGCTCTTACCAAGATACAGTTTAGACCGGGTATAGATAAGGAAGGCACCGAATACAGTGCCGATTCCGGCTGGTTTGACTCAGATCGCATTCGTTTTAGAAAGGGTCGAGTCGAAACAATAGGCGGCTGGCAAAAGTATGTCAGCACGGCGATCAAGGGTGTGGCGCGGTCACTGTTTGACTGGGGTGCGGCTGATGGCAACAAATATTTAGGTGTCGGCACTAACCTCAAGTTTTATATTGAGTCAGGCGGTACTGTTGCAGATGTGACCCCGATCAGGGCCACCACCTCCGCTGGCGATGTGACTTTTGCGGCAAGCAACGGCTCCTCTACGTTAGTGGTTACTGACACGGCACATGGCGCGGTAGAGGGCGACTTTGTAACGTACTCAGGGGCGGCATCATTAGGCGGCAATGTGGTGGCGGCTGTCCTTAACCAAGAGTATCAGATCGGCCTAATTGTTAATGCGAACAGCTATAACATCACGGCCAAAGACACATCAGGCGCTACAGTCACAGCCAACTCAAGCGATACAGGCAACGGTGGTAGCTCTACAGTTGGGGCGTACCAGATCAATACCGGCACCAACTTTTATGTAGACAGCACGGGCTGGGGAGTGGGCGGCTGGGGTGTCTCTGCTTTTGGTGAGTCAGTCGCGATTACATCATCTAATCAGCTACGCCTGTTTAGTCAGGATGCTTTTGGCGATGACCTGTTATTCAATCCACGAGGAAGCTCTGTTTTCTTTTGGGACGAAAGTAGCGGACTTAGTACGAGAGCGGTTGCGCTGTCCAGCTTGGGTGGCGCATCTAATACGCCAGTTGAGGCGCTTCAAGTCATGGTGTCTGACATTGACAGGCACGTTATCTGTTTCGGATGTAATCCAATTGGCTCGTCAACTCTAGACCCGTTATTTATTCGCTGGTCTGACCAAGAGAACGCGGTAGATTGGACCCCCACCGCGACGAACAGCGCCGGAGGTCAGGTTCTTTCCACCGGCACAACTATTGTGGGTGCGATCAAGACTCGTCAGGAGATACTGATATTTACGGATGTGGGCATACAGGCCATGCGGTTTGTAGGCGCTCCGTTTATTTATTCTTTCTCTCCAGTAGCAGAGAACGTCAGCATGATCTCACCTAAGGCTGGGGTGGCGGCGGCTGACAGCGTGTTCTTTATGGACAGAGAGGGATTCTATGTGTATCGCGGCTCTGTGCAGAGGTTGCCATGCACGGTTCTGGATCATGTGTTTTCTAACCTACAGTTTCAACAGAGATTCAAAATATTCGCAACCACTAACCCTGACGATTCAGAGGTAACGTGGTACTACCCCGTAGGCGGGGCAAGTGTAGACATAACAAACTATGTCACATTTAACTATCAAGAAAACAACTGGACCATTGGCACGCTAGATCGCGGTGCGTTTATACATGCGCCGACCAAAGAGTTTCCGATTGCGGCGTCTAACAGTCTAACTAGCGATAACTACCTGTACATACATGAGTTTGGCCACACTGCGGACGGCGAGCCGCTAAATGCGTTTGTTGCGTCTGGCGGGATTGGCCTTGGCGATGGTGAGCAGTTTGCCGCTGTGCGTCGTGTAATACCTGACTTTACATTTAGAGGCACCACTGCGGCGGTTGATTTATCGCTGGAGGTTAAAGGTCGTGATTTCCCGCTGGGAGAAGAGACCCTGTTAGATACAGCGACAATCGTCAGTAATACGGGTCAGTTTCACCTGAGAGCCAGAACTCGGGAGATGATTATTAAAATATCCAGTAACGGAACAGACTATGGCTGGACGCTGGGTGATTTGCGGTTTGATATTAGAACGGATGGACGCCGATAGGATGGTATATGGCTAGTGACCCTTTACAAGTGGGCGGTGTTAGGTGGCCTAATATGATGCAGAAGCCTACGGGTATTGTTGCGGGGGCGGCTAATCCTGCGATGAACCCCACCACTTTAAGCAACTCACAACAACCATTAGATGCGGCCAAGGTAAAATTCCAGCCTACATCTGTTGATACCACACCCTCCACTGATGCCACGAAAGGTAGGTCAATAGACACTTATGCCTAAATACACGACATTGCCAGTAGCCAGCGCAGAGTACGAGCGTGAAAATGAGCAGGTTGCCAGAAGATCGATAGAGCAATCGCTACAAGATATATCGTCAACTGTAGAAGGCAACACAAACAAGACAAACAAGGACTCGTCACTGGCCCTGCGCCGGTTCCAGTTCTTGCTGATGGGTGCAGGCAATGGCTGATGTCATCAAGGTTCTTGGTCAGCTTAACCCGTCTGCTACAACCACAACCACGTTGTATACAGTGCCAAACCTAAATCAAACAACGGTAAGCTCGATTAATGTATGCAACAGAACATCTGGCGCACTGACCTTCAGACTTAGTGTCCATGTTGCAGGCGCAGGGGCAGACGATAAGCAGTTTATTTACTATGATAAGTCAGTCTCAGCGACAGACACATTTTCCGCTGTGTTAGGGCTGACACTCAACCAAAGCGATGTGGTCAAGGTGCATGCAAGCGGCACCGGCCTTAGCTTTAACATGTTTGGGGTAGAGACAAGCTAATGAATCAATATCCAGCAAAACCAATAATGGACGAGATGGCGAAGCATGGTCGCTACGGCGACTCTATGCTGGTCCACATGAATCCTGTCGAAGTGGCAGGCATCGCCTCCTTGACCCCGGGCGGTCTGACAACCAACCCAGTCACAGGGCAACCTGAGGCATTTGCCTTCCTTGCGCCGATGCTTCTAGGTGCCGCAGGGATAAGTATGACGCCGCTCGCCTCCGCGGCTCTTGTGGGCGGAATCACCGCCATACAGGAAAAGGATATTGGTAAGGGGCTTTTGGCCGGTATCGGTGGATTAGCCGGTGGTGCTATCGGTGACAAACTAGGAAAACTGTTTGGAACAGCCTCTGATGCGGCAACGCAGACTACATTGAATACGGGGCTTGATGCGGCAAAGACTGCGGCTCAGACTGGCATAGAAGCGGCGGCAAACACATCCTCAACGATCTCTGATGTAGGATTTCAGCAGGCTATGGAAGGAGCCTCTGGCACATTAGAGGCTGGCATGGAAAGGGCGCTTTCGGCCCCCATGTCGCCAAGCCCAATAACTCAATCTGTAACAGAGGGACTTGTTAACGTCGATGAGTTAGCAGGGGTTGCTCCCGAAAACCTCTTGAGGGGTGCCCCTCTGGATATGGCATCTCCAGCGCCCAGCATAGCGAGCAGGATAAACGAAGGCGTGAGCAATCTTGGCACCATGGGCAACCTTGGCATATTGGGCGCTTCTCAGGGCGCATTAGGCGATATAGAGATGCGCGAGCAGGCAGAGGCGCGTGGACAAGCAATGCGTGACGAGGCTGAGAAGGAGCGTAAAGGCTCCTTCAAAGACCTGCAAAGATCATACGCCGCGCATGGCATACCCACAGGTCTGTCAGAGGGAAGGTCAGAGATGAGTTATCGCACTCCGTCTCCCATGTACATGGAGGAGGGCGGGTCTACTAGCAAAAAAGAAGACGACAACCCATACGCACAGCAAAGCGCCTTCCTCGGCGATTACAGGGGTGTTGCTAGGTTCTTAGGCGGGCCTAGGGGTTACGCCGGGATTGATCCGGTAACCGTACAGCAGACACTACGCGGGCCAGATACCATTGCTCCGCCAAGAGATTACATGCCGGGGTTTGAGCCGGAGTTTAATTATTTCCAAGACGTTTCTGAGGGCATATCGATGCCTGATCGATCATACAGGCCGATGAGACAGGGCGTTATATCTCGCAGTCAGTACTTTGATCCAATTCTTCAGTCGCCCCAGTCCAACGCGCAAATGAACGAGTATCGTCGCACTTTAGAGAAAATGGACCCCGGTCCTTTGGATATCGGCAGTGTCATGGGCTTGGCCTCTGAGGGCTCTACATTGTCTACGCCGCAACAGAACGTGGTTGAGGAATATGCGGCACCGGACTTTAGTACGGCGCAAACAGAGAGGTTGAAGGAGTTGATGGATCGCGGAATGTCTTTGGAGGAGGCCATAGCAAATCAAGAATTTGCAATATCAAAAGGCTACGACCTAAATGGCGATGGCGTTGTAACTAACGAGGAGTTTAGCGAGGCCACGGCAAAGACAGAAACGAACACCGCCGACCAGACAGCCACAGGAAATACCAATCAGCCTGACTTTGTCAGCGGGTTCGACGTAGAAAACTTTGACTTTAATAAGTTTGCGTCTATGTATCCAGACTTAGCGGATTTCAACCTATCGACCTTGCGGTTTCAGGGAGGAGGTGAAGTGCCAGAGGTGATGTTGCAGACATCGCTGGGCTCGACATCCGTTCCGGCTGGCGGCATCGCTCAAGTCCCCACGGAGTTCACGGAAGCCTCAGAACAGCAAAAAAGACTAAACAAGATGACAGGATTGCCCTTTGGCGAGGAGAGTGAAGGCGTAAGAAGGGACATTCAGGCTCTTGAGGCGGCTGTTTTGGGCGAGGTGGACGAAAGTCTTGCCGAGCAAATCACTAACATGTTCGTGGAGAAGTATGGCCCGGACATTTATCGGGTTGCACGACAGTCAATCTTGAGAAGATCCACTCCCAACGCTCAGACTGAAGGCATGATTAACGGTGAAGGCAGTGGGATGGATGACATGGTTCAGGGTATGATAGGCAGTGAACAGCCTGTTGCCGTGTCACCCGGAGAGTTTATTGTTCCTGCGGATGTAGTGTCTGGTCTTGGCGAAGGAAGCTCTGATGCTGGAGCAAAAAAGCTAGATGACATGATGGGTAGAGTTCGTATGGAACGCAATGGCACAACGAGGCAGGCTCCTCCAATCGATGAAAGGAAAGTGATGCCTGCATGAACATAAGCCTAGTACCCGTTGAGCACGCCGCGTCGGCATGGAACGATGTCCGACATTATCTAGAGCCAGCGGTGGAGAGGTGCAATGGGCGCTGGACGATGGAGCATCTATGCGCCGCAATCTCTATGGGCAGTACCCAGCTTTGGGTTGCCTTTGACGAGGAAAAGGTCTGGGGAGCATTGACCACGGAAGTCACCCACTACCCCGGCAAGCGAATACTTTCCATGCACTTCTTGGGCGGAGAGGACTTCGACAAATGGTACAACCTTCTTTTGGGACAAATCAGCCGTTACGCAAAAGACCTTGGGTGCCAAAGCATCGAGGGCGTGGCGAGATTTGGGTTTTGGAAATTTTTAGAGGCTGATGGCTTCAAGAAGTCAGCGGCGTTTTATGAAAAGGAACTAGACGATGTCTAAGGGCGGCGGAAGTAGCGGACCTACAGAGTCCAAGGTAGTCCAGTCAAACCTACCAGAATACGCAGAACCGTATTACAAAGACCTGCTGGCTCGTACTGGATATGAGTCTGCTGAGCCATATACCCCGTATCCTGCGGCGCGTATGGCGTACTTTACTCCTGCTGAGCAGGAGGCTATGTCGCGGTTTACGGAGATGGGCGTTTCTGGAACATCTCCAGAGCTTGATGTAGCTGGCAACATTGCCGGCACTGTCGGCATGGGTAGCCCCTATGCGGGCACTATGCTGGAGACAACTCGTCGAGCACAAGAAATGCCGTCAATGGCTGATCCTTACGCGATTGGTCAGTACATGAATCCTTACCAGCAACTTGTTCTTGATAACCAGATGCGGGAAGCGCGTCGTCAGTCGAACATTGTGGGTCAGCAAATGGGCTTACAAGCGGCTGGGGTAGGGAGCCTCGGCGGTTATCGCGAAGGCATTATGCAGGCCGAGCGTGAACGCAACCTGAATCGCCAACTTGGCGACATCTATGGCGCCGGTATGCAACAGGCGTTTGGTCAAGCACAACAGGGTCTTGGTCAAGACAGGGCATATGCACAGCAGGCCGCTCAGCTGGGTCAGGCGGCATACGGAAACTTGCTGTCAGGAGACGCACAGCGCCTACAGGCGGCTGGAATGCTAGGTGACTACGCAAGCCAGCGTCAGAGAATGGAGATCGAAAGACTCCGCAATATGCAGGCCGCTGGAGAGACAGAGCGCAGGCTCCGTCAAGCAGGTATGGATATTGGATATCAGGATTTTCTGCGGCAAAGATCTTATCCGAGAGAGCAACTTGGATTTTACAGCCAGATGTTGCAGGGAACTCCCATATCCCCGGGACAAAGCATTTCGTCGTTCGGCATGACGCCGTCCACCATGCAACAGTTACTGGGCACGGGAATAGCGGCGGCTGGACTGTACAACGCATTTAGAGGGCCGCAGGGATGACAGCTATGAACCTTCTGGAGTACGACGAGCTTGTAAAGGGAATGAGTGACGCTCAACTCATACAGGCCGCTCAAAACCCGCCGCCGGGGTTCCCGCAGTTTATGGCCGTGCAACAACTGCAAGAGAACAGGAAGACCAGAGAAAAATATGCGGCCCAGCAAAACAAGCCATCAGATGCGACAGTGGCGGATCAGATTGTTGGTGAAGCCATGCAGGGCGGCATCATGGGCGCTATGCCGCCCCAGATGGCTATGGCCCCACAAATGCCCCAGAGGATGCCTCAGATGCCGCAGGGCATAGAGCAGGCTATGCCACCGCAGATGATGTCTGCTGGAGGCGTCACCAGAGGCAAAAACGTCATTATTCAGGAGATTCTCGCGAGAAACCCGAACCCGACGATGGCTGACTTTCTAGCGGCAGGGCTCAGCCAAAAAGATATCGAGAACTATTCATACCTGATCAACCCTAGCGCCCTTGATCGAGCTAGATCGAAGACACCGTTTGGCCGTCCCGCGAGCGAGATGTACGAGGGTGCTGGGCTTGACGCGGACATGCAGATGTTTGATCCCGCAAAAATACCCCCGGGCGAGGGTTCTAGCAATGTTTACTCTGGCGCCGAAGGATTTATGGGCCTTGGATCAATCCCAAAGGCTATTGGTAACATGTTTACACCAGAGCAACCCGCTCCGGTAGATACTGCCGCCTTCGATTTGGCAGATGCACAGTTAAACAGAATGGATCAAGATGATTACTTAAGATCGCTTATTACCGACGACGAGCGAAAGATAAATCAGATTGATATTGCCCAGCAGAGGGGGCAGGACAGGATACTCCTTACCCCAGAAGAAATCGAAATGACCAATAAGGACTTTGCTGACATTGCGAGAATGCAAAGGCCGCTTAAGGACAGGCTTGGGACGCTTAAAGACGGGATTGTTGATTTTGCTGACGACAAGCTCGACGCACTAAGGCTTGGCGCGTCTACCGCTTATGATCTTGCTGGCAGTGGTATAGACAGCCTAATAAACAGTCGTTACGGCCAGACGCTCGCCGGTGCCATGACAATCGTTCCTGACAGCATCTCCGCACTTTTCTCCGGCCCCGACCCAGAGGCCAACATAAATCAGACTGTTGATGGCTTGATATCGGATCGAGCCTCGCTTTCCCGATTTATGGATGATGAGTTTGCCGATATAGACTTTTTCGATCAGGGTATTTATGGCGGCGAGTTCAAGGGAGACCTTGGCGAAGGCGGTCTAGCAGATATTGTCAAGCAAACAACTGCAAACGACGCCAGCAGTGGCGCAAAAACAACGGATGGCTCTGCTGAGAGAGTAGACGCAGGCAACCTGCCCCTTCTTCGTGGCGCTGATGCCGCCTCAGGAAGACTTGCTGAACTGCAAGCTATGATCGACAAGCAGTCTGCCGCGGGCACTGATGCGGCCAGAGGAGCCGCTCTGGTTGCCTTAGGCACCGGCATCATGGAGGGCAAGACTGCTCAAGGCGGTAAAGAGGCGGCTAATATCTTGGCAAAAGATGCCCAAGCGCAGGGTGCTATGAAATTGCAAGGGGCCAAGATGCGACTTCAGGACGCTCGTCAGGCAGAGCGACTTGAAATTATGCGGGATGACCTTCTTGCTCGAGTCGGCATTAGTCAGAACCAGAACAACAGAACCGCATTGATCGAGGTTAACAAGGCGATAGATGCTCTTGAGGATGACCCAATGCTCAACCTCCAGATTCAGACAGCTATCAAGAAAGGCGAAGAGCCAGACAGTCCAAAATACCGCAGGCTCATGCAACTCAGGCAGGCCAGCGTGTTCTTGACCCAGCTTGTTGCTCCAGAGACAAAGCAGTTCTTTGGTCAAAGAGAAGGGCCAGATCCCCTTGAACTTAACGTTGGTGGATAAAAGCCATGGCTCGGCTAGATGATTTTCGCAGGAAGTATCCTGAGTATGATGATGTTCCCGATCAACAGTTAGCTGATGCCCTCCACGCCAAATATTACTCAGACGTTCCCCTTGATCAATACTACAGCCAGCTTGGCCTTGCCTCTGAGCCCGTAGACCCTGTTGCTTCGGAAGATGACACCACATTTCTTGGCGCCCTAGAGGAGGCCGGAAAAAGGGCTTTGGGCGGTGTGTATACAGGTGGCGTGGACTTGGTTGGCGGTCTTGGTCAGCTTGCCCCCGGCATTGACGACCAGTCTATGGTTGACATGTCAACAACAGCACGGGCAGAAACCGCCGAAGCTCTTGGCTATGACCCCGCATACAGCGAGGACTTCATCACAGAAGATGGCTTCGACGCTGACAGGTTCGTTGCTCAGCTTGGTGGGGTCATCGGTAACATGGCCCCCCAAGTGCTCTCCCTTGCCATTCCGGGGGCGAGAGAAAGAAACCTTGCCAGATTTGCTACCTTCATAGGCCAGTCGGTTTCTGAGGGCGGATTTGAAAGGCCAGAAGACCTTACGACTTTCCAGAGACTGGCAGATAAAGGCGGCGACATTGGCCTTGCTTTGCTGGAACCGCTAGGCCTTGATCGGGTTGTAAGAGGAGTTCCAAAGGGGTTTTTCCAGAGTCCAGAAGGCAATCCGTTTTTACGCCGCATCGAGTCAATGCTGAGATCGGGCGTTGCGGAAGGCGTTCAGGAAACCGCACAGGGCATTGCTAGGGATCTCAAGGCGCTTGCTATATATGACCCCGACAGGGA
>CETE01023333.1_pt1 | contig 10260 bp, 8 predicted proteins | sample 531241 | NCBI WGS metagenome assembly CETE01 (sample SAMEA2622336, study PRJEB7988) | marine metagenome | biome: marine biome (ENVO:00000447); feature: deep chlorophyll maximum layer (ENVO:xxxxxxxx); material: "saline water (ENVO:00002010), including plankton (ENVO:xxxxxxxx)" | depth 30 m
AATGTGTCATCGTAGAGCATGGGCTGATAGCCCCCAATCTGAACCGCAAGGTGGGCGAGTTGACGCCCAAGATCACCACCTCCGGCAATGGCAAGACGCTTCATGACTGCTTAATATTGGTCAATCGTTGGGTTGAGAAAAGGGGCCGATGTTTGGATTCGGAATAGATCTTACCGACATAGCTTCCAATCACTCCGAGAAATAACAAGTTGATGCCGAAACCAAACCACAGGGTGCAGATCAATGAAGGCCATCCCAGCTGAAAATCGATGAAGAAGAGCCGCAGTATCGTCAGCGTGAGAACCGCAAGCAAACTTGTGATCACAAGGATGATACCGACGCGCGTTGCAAGCTTAAGAGGGAGTTCGGAATAATCGAGTATCGCATCTTTGGCCAGTCGGAGCTTTCTTGCAAAATTGTATTTTGATACGCCGGCAAAGCGTGGGCGATGTTTAATTTTGAGAGTAGCTTGTCGCATTCCGATATGCATGAAAATCCCCTCAATAAAGCGGTTTGATTCCTTGTAACTTAAAAAGCGATTAGCAAATTCTCGGTTAAAAATGCGCATTACAGCAAGGGGGCGTGGAAGCTTGAGTCCGGTGAATACATCTAGTATAAACCAAAAAGCCTTCGAAAAAGCAGAAGCAACAAAGCTGGCTTCCACGGATTCCCTGACCCCAAAGACAAGGTCATATCCTTCCTCAATCTTGGAGATGAACCTGGCGATCTCTTCGGGCGGGTCTTGCAGATCTGGATCCATGTAGAGTAGGTAGTCTCCTTTTGCATAGGTGACTGCCGCCGTTAGTGCGGCCTGCTTGCCGTGATTGTAGGAGAGTTCGACCAACCGGATTCGCGAATCGTTTTCTATTTCATCGCGAATCAGACCGACCGTATTGTCATTGCTACCGTCGTCCGCAAAAACCAGCTCGTAGCTTACCGAAGAGTTCACGAGTTCGGTTCTTACCTGCGAAATGAACTCGAGGATGCATTCCTCTTCGTTGTAAACCGGTACGACAAGGCTTAAGAGCTTTTCCATATCTTGGCAAAATCAGAAAATGAGACCATCTTTGTTTCCAGGGCCGACTTGGTCGAGAGGAGTTTCGGGATAAACTAGGTCCATAACGAGGCGTAACGCCGAACCGCTAGTAATGGGTTCAGGTTCAGGTTCAATATTGAAGAGGAATTCGTCGATACCGTATTTTACATCACTGAATCCAAAGTGGGATCTAAATGAGTTTGTCCCTGAATATCGGCAGTTTAGTTCGAAAGGGATAATAGTGTCTTCTGATGTTGCAACCGCTTGTATATTGCAGGGTCCGATGACCTCAAAGGATCGGTTGAAAGCGCGAATCAGCGTATCGACTTGCTTCGAAAACTTTTCAGTGACAGAGCACTTCCAAGTCATACCTGAATGAAGTTCCCGCTGCAGAGTCAAAGGGCCAAGAATGTTTCCCGATCGACTGCGATAAAATGCGATTGTGATCTCCTGCCCCACAAGGTGTTCCTGAATCACGAAAGTGTCATCGAACTGGTTATCCCATTGCGTCAGGTAATAAATGTCCCTTGACCCTCTGCCTTCGCGCGGTTTAACCACGAACTGATCCCACCGATCATCGTAGGTAGACGGAAGGCAGGAATCAGCAAACGGAAGTTGAGCATTGTGAAAGCGGTTGAAGCTTTCGAATTTATCGAGGCACATCGAGGTTGTGGAAGTTGGGGACCCAACAAAGTCGGGAAGATCGTTTGCGTGCTTCCCAATGGACACAACTTCACCATCGGTTGCCGGGATGATAAGATCGACTTCTTCTCTTTTACACAGGCTTTTTAGATCATCGATAAAGCGAGGCGCAGAGTAGATAGGAAGTTGGGCGGTTTCGTCGCAAAAGAATTGTCCGGCAGTTGTGGGGCTCAGATCGGTTCCAAGGACGTAGATTTTATCTCCGTAAAACTTGCGGATATTCCTGAGGATACCTTGTCCCACATTTCCTCCGATGCCCGTGACGAGAACCTTTTTAGTTTGGTTGGGAGGCATGCTGGATAAGGGAATTCAATCCGTTTTCGAAAGAAACGGAAGGCTGGAAGGACATCTGTTGAGACCACTTGGAGTGATCATAAACGAACGAGGGTGAGCTGTCTGTGCCGGAAAAAGCGATCTTGGTTTCGGGAAAACTTTCACAGATGAGATTGGCTACTTCAAGGTTCGAATGCGATCGAGGACTGACAGCATTGAAGATACCGGAAGTTTTGCTTTTCGCCGCACAAAGTAGCATCAAAGAGGCGTCCTTTACGTGAAGGTAGTTTTGCTGTCGTTCTCCGTTTCCTGCCAGCGTGATGCGCCTCCGCTGGATGGCATCAGAGAGGATTCTTGGAATGAATGTGGAATCGTTCATGCCTTCGCCATAGAGTGATGAAAATCTCAATATTCGCCAGTCGTGATGGTGCTGAATAGCAACCTCGCCGGCCAATTTTGAATATCCGTAGGCCGAGAGATGGTGATGAGAGGTCGTTTCTTTAATCGGAAGTCCAGAGGGTGTTCCGTAGACGGATGCGCTTGACGCAAAAATTAGCTTTGATTTTGCAAAGTGTTCAGCCACCCGATAAGGCAGAATTACATTGGCAGCGTTGAGCTCAGAAGAAAACTGAGTCTTGTCATGGGGAACCGTCGCTGCGGTTAGGAAAACAGAAGCGTAGTCGTCGCTGATTGAGCCAAATTCTTCCCATGCGAAGGATTGTTGAGGTGTATGGCCAGGATTCGCAGGGGGATGACGGTTCAGGCAATCAAAGGAAATTCCACTCTCAGCTAGAATGCCAGCCAGGTGTGAGCCAAGAAAGCCTGTGGATCCGATTATGAGACATTCACCGGCCATTGCAGACCCATAAGACTAATTCTCTGCGAAAGGAAGATCAAGCGTTAGGAATGCTCAAAATGACAGAATAATAGCTGGCATGTAGTGCTAGATCTTTAAGTGAGGTTGTTGGCGAGAAAGTCAAAGTATTTGCTGGATAAGCGCGAGTAATTCCTGTCGTCTTAGAGAATAGCAGTATGAGAGTAAGAAAAAATCAAAAGATTAGCGCCTTAGTTCTGAGTGCAGGACTGGTTGTTCTCACGGGGAGCGCGATTTGCGAAGAAACTCCCGATGAACGCTACCGTGCAATCGAAGAGTTGCTTCTTAGAGCGGTTCGTGATCACCAAGTGGCTCCTGGCGACGCGGCTGATGTTATGGGATACTTGCGTGACCTGTTTGCTGATTCAGAGCGCCATTTTGAGGAAGATTCCGAGGAACGATATGACGAGAGGGCCGAACACGAGGACTACCCCGAAATCATTCATCGAGAGCGTCATGAGCAATGGGAGATTATGGAAGCGGTAGAAAGTGGGAAGATCTCCGAGGAGGACGGGCAACTCAAGCTCGAATCTCTTGAACGTCACCGGAAGCATCGCAGCATCGCTGAAAAAATGATGCAAGAGAGACGGCATATCGAAGCGGCTCTCAAGGAAGGAGAAATTTTGCCGGAGGAAGCTCGTAATCGAATGAAGGAATTGGGATTGGAAATTCGTGAAATTCAGCTGAATTTGAAGAGGGAAGAGGCCATGGGGCTGATTGGTGCTGCCGAGGAAAGTGGAAAGATCTCGCGGGAAGAAGCGGAAAAGAAGCGAGAGGCGGTCGAGAGGGGATTGCTCAGGAAGCCCCGACCGGAGCGGGAAAAGTCGGAGAAGGAAGCTGGCAGTTCTCGCTGACGAAGGTTGACTGTGGGTGTAACTGCTCGGAATCGAGCGACGTGCTGACAGCTTCTCAAGGGACGAAAGTTTTTGTGAGTATCATTCTAAATGCGTTAGGCAAAGCAGGACTCAATAGAGTATGCGTAAGGCTGAGGTGAGTTTTGCTGAGGCAATGACTTAGCTCCGGCCGCCGAATTTTGAAGCGGGGGCGAAGTGGAAGTGAAGCGGAAGTGGCAGTCCTGCCGTCGATTGAGAGGATGCTCGGGTAGTTCCAGAATGGCATGGGCCTCTCATGCTAAACACGCTCAATTTTACGCGCATTAAAATGTTAACTTGGACGCGCCGTTGCAAATAGAGGTCGATCCGTGCTATTGATCCGCGCAAACCATTTTAACCTGCTTTGTCACCAACCCAACCTTTCGTTGCCTTGAAATCTATCTTCTTTCTTCTCATCGGACTTATTTTGCAGCCTCTCGGTCTTCGGAGTGAGACGCCTCCAAATATTGTATTCTTTTTTGCTGACGACCAGACCACCAGCACGCTTGGCTGCTACGGTAACGAGGTGGTGCAAACTCCGAATATTGATGCCTTGGCCGAACGCGGAATCCGTTTCGAGAACTCCTTCGTCAGTCACCCAATTTGCTGGATCAGTCGAACTACGATCCTGACTGGGTTAACCGGGCGAAGCTTCAGCACCGCTGAAAATCCTGAGCAAGCTACCCCGAAGGCGGTTGAAAATCTTTACCCTGATATCCTCCGGGCTAACGGCTATCGGACTGGCTACTTCGGAAAGTGGCATGCCAAGATGCCCAAGGGTTTTGTGAAAGAAGATCATTTTGATGAGTTTGAAGCGATTGCCCGAAATCCATTCTACAAGAAATTGCCAGATGGCTCCCTGCGCCATGAGACAGAGCTAATCGTCGACCGGGGGATTGACTTCATTCAGCGCCTACCCAAGGGAAAGCCCTTTGCCCTGAACCTATGGTTTAATGCTTGCCATGCGGAGGATAGCGATCGAAGGCCGGGAATTGGGCATTTTCCCTGGCCTCGCGCAGTGGACGGAATGTATGAGGACATTGTGATCGCCTCACCGCGTCTCGATACATCTGAGATTTTTGAATCACAGCCAAAATTCCTTCAGACAACCATAAATCGCGAACGTTATTTCTGGAGATGGAACACTGAGGAGAAATACCAAACTAATATTCGTGCCTATTATCGTATGGTTAGTGGGATTGATAGGGCAATCGGGCGTTTCCAGGAGGCACTTGAGGAAGCGGGGTTGGCTGATAACACCATCATTCTCTATTCGGCAGACAATGGATTCCATATGGGAAATCGAGGGTTTGCCGGGAAATGGTCTCACTACGAAGAGTCCCTTAGAGTTCCCCTCGTTGTTTACGATCCTCGCGTTCCCGAAAGAGAGCAGGGGAAGGTTAGCGATGCGATCGCTCTCAACCTGGATTTACCGTCTACTTTCCTTGATTGGGCAGGCATTGAGATTCCTGATGTTTACCAAGGGCACAGCCTGAAGCCGTTGGTTGAGGGAGCAACTCCAGAAGACTGGCGAACTGAAAGCTTCCATGAACATGTCGCTGTTCGAAGCAGAATCCCTTCCTATGACTGCATTCGCAATGGGGACTTCAAATATGTGAACTATTTCGACTATGATCATGAGTTTCTCCACGATCTGAAAAATGATCCTGATGAACTCGTCAATCTCGCTGATGATCCGGAGTATGCGCCGATGCTCAAGGAGATGCGCGATCGGACACGAGGGCGAGTGGAAGAATTGGGTGGTCCATTAGCTCTGCCGGGGAAGTTCTCTTACTCGTCGCCTCTTTATCCTGAGGCTTCAGCTGTTGTTACAGAGAAGCCGAACGAGGACGGGTTCCAGCGCCTACTTACTGGCAGCCGGTTGAACAAATGGGCCGGTGATCCGGCTTTTTGGTCAATGAAGGACGGGGTTCTTACGGGTGTCACGGACGGTTCGCTAAAGATGAATCGCTTTATTACCTGGAAGGGTTCGACAGTTAGAAACTTTGACCTTCGCATGATGGTCAAGGTCAGTGAAGGCGGCAACAGCGGCATCCAATATCGGGGGCATCCTGCTCCGGATCGCGGTCTCGATATTGTGACTGGCTACCAATGCGATATCGTGGCGAAAAACCCCAATTACAATGGGATGCTTTATGAGGAAAAAGGCAGGCGGATTCTCTCTCATACCGGGGAGAAGGTCATCGTCGACAAAAGTGGCCAGCCATGGGTCGTCGGCACAATGCCGGTGAGAGATTTTGCTCCAGACGAGTGGTACGAGTATCGGGTCGTGGTAAGAGGTAATCATCATCAGCACTGGATCGATGGTCATCAAACAGCCAACCTTCTTGATTTCGATGAGAAGGGGCGTTCGCTGGAAGGTGTTCTCGCGATGCAGGTCCACGTGGGTCCGGCCATGAAAATTCAATTCAAGGATCTTCGTATCAAGCATCTCCCCGACGACCTTCCTCTCGAAAAATCCGAAGATCATCCTATACCAGCGGAAGCTTATGGTGTTCGCCCTCAGGGGAAACTACCAAAAGATTGGAAGCCTCCTGTCTTTGGTCGGCCATAGTAGGATGTGCTGAGATTGATGCGCTCTTGTGCCACGAAGTGTCCGCCAAAGGGATGTCGAAGTAGTGTTGCGAGTTAAAGCCAGCTATTGTGATGAGAATATTAAGAAAGTTTCCGATTTTCTCTTGGCGGTATGCGTAAGCTCCGAGCGATGGTTTCATTTATCTCGTTTTCAAGGTTTGTGCGGTGGGTTGTGAGCAGCCAATCAACGCTGCTGAGCCTGTTTGTTTTCGTTGTGGCAGGATCGGGATCGGCTCAAGAAAATGGATTGGCCAAGCAGGGAGAGCGCCCTCCTTTTGCACAATATCTTCCCGAACCACTTTCTGATTCTGCGTTCCAAGCGATTCGAGATAACTCACCCTTTCGCCGTACTATTCTGCTATCAGATTCGATTGTTCTGACAGGGATAGCGCGAATCGAGGGGGTGGTTTTTGCCACTTTATTTGATACGGCAACAACGGAGACACATCTAGTGACCGAAATTGTTAATTCGGAGGGTTGGCAGTTGGTTGGCCTGGCAGGAGATGAAGCTGATCTAGAATCGATCACAGCAAAGATTCAGGCCGGGGGTGGGGAGGTAGTTTCGATTCGCTACAAAAAAACGCCTCTAATAGCCATTCCCGGCAGTGGGATAGTAAACGGAAACCGGCGTTTATCTGAAAAGGATCTTAGCGAAGCGAGGGAAATGGCTAAGAATTTTAAAAATGAGGCCACTTTTGACGGCTACAGTAGAGTCACACCTGAACTGGTCAGTAGACTTTCAGCTGTTTCTTCAGAACAGAGAGAAGCTATCAACCGGCACATGATTGGCCTCAGAAACCAGGGTCTTGGCATGAGTGAGCGGCGCAAAGTCTACGACCAGCTGCTGGAGCGGGCGGCTCGCAGTCGTCGCTAGCTACTCGATCGGTAAAAGATCTAGTAAGCAATTTTGATTGGGGTTCCCACATCGAGCCATTCAAAAAGGCGTTTGGCTGGATTTCTTCCTGAGATGGGGACTCTAATACATCCGTGAGACGCTGGAAATTCGGGAACAATGCTGTAGCCGTGAATAAAAATATGCCCGGTGACCTGAATACTCCAAGGCATTGGCGCGTTGTCGTAAAGACTGGAGTAGTGCTCCTTGTTTTTGTAGGGACCAGCACGAAAGCTACCGGTGGGCGTGCCGCGGTTTTTACCTGAGCTTATCTTAGTTTGCATGACCAACCGCCTTCCCTGGTAGGCCTTTAGCTGCTGGGTGGTCAGGTTGATCTCGACTCGTTTCTCTTTGGTGGTTAAAGATGAAGAGCTTGAAAAAGAGGCATTCCCGAAAATTCGACTCAGTAGCGGAACGTCTTGGGCAGGAAGTGCGGTCGCAGCAGAGAGGCCAATTGCGAGGAGGGGGGCCAGCAGCGTGGTGGAGGGAGCTTGCATCGTAGGAACGTATGCTGGATTTCAACTTGGGTGGCAAGTTTAAGTTTCGCCATATTCGGTCAGGCACGGCAAGACTAATCGCATTTGGCCCTCTAAAATAGGCGGTTGCTAGCACGAATCGTGTCTTCGTTTTTAGTCGGAACAAAAACGGTCAAAATAAACGCGTTCTTTCTGATTTGCCCAAACTGACCTCTGTCTCAGCTTTTTATTTCTAAAATCGTGTTGTCGGCGATCCTTTTGCAAGAAAACGGCATCCAACTTGCTATTCTTGTGGTAAATTAAATTAGAAAATACCGATCATGAGAAATAAAGAACCGTTGATTCCTGTCTTGGCTGCGCCTGCTTTTGCGCGGACTCGAGGGCCCTCGGTGTTCCTCATTGTCGCAGGATTGCTTGTCAGCCAGTTCGTTCCAACAGCTGAGGCAGGGCTGTTTCAGAGGATTCGCGCCCAGCACCAGGCGCGGATAGAGGCCCGTAAGAAGCAGGCCGAGAAACCCACGCCTCGACCGGTTTACCGTTCCAGTTATCGGGATGCTCATGGCGACGCCTTCATCAATCATGCCCTGCTAGAGGTTGAGAGGGAGTCTGACCGAAAGCTGATCGTGGATATTGGTCGTCAGCGGGCCTTCCTAGTCGTTAATGACCTCATCGCCATTGATACCGCGGTCTCGACTGCCCGTCGGGGCAAATACACGCCTCGCGGCAGCTTTCAAATCACAGAGAAGGTGAAATCAGGAAAAGTCTCGACGATTTACCACGTCTACATGCCAAATTGGATGCGGCTGGGGCACACCACAGTGGGCATGCACACGGGTGACCTTCCGGGATATCCGGCTTCCGCCGGTTGCATTCGCTTGCCGCAAAGCGTGGCCCCCATCATCTACGAAAACGTCAGCCGAGGTGTCATGGTCGAGGTTGTCGACGGATGGGACGAAAGTGGGCTTGCCATTCCATATTCTCGACCTGCCGCTGAATTGTTTTCAGGGGTCTAGGGCGTTCATGGGAGGATTCGATCTTTTTTCTAACCTGCCTCGTATTCTCAACCGTGACGGTTGACGAAAAAGACAAGGTTGTGGGACTGGCTTGGGCCGACCGCGTTTCCTTCGAAGAAATCAGGAATCGCACCGGCCTGAAGGAAGCTGAAGTGATAAAATTGATGCGGCAGGAACTCAAGCCCGGTAGCTTCCGGCGATGGCGGAAGCGTGTCTCCGGACGTGCGACAAAACACCGATCACTTTGGAAAGCCCGCCAGAGGGGGCCTGATTGTAACCTAGACTAAATCACCCATACTAGGCGCTGCTAAACCGGCGAGAGGGTAGGTCCGATTCCTCCACCTCCCAGCGATGATACGCATCGTTGTATTCCGGGCAAATTCCGGTCAACTCGACGTGATTGCCATCTCCCACCAGCTCTCCGTTTTCGAGAAATAGAATCCGCGGGGCTTGCTGAAGCAGGTCGACCCGATGGGTGACCAGAATGGTCGTCCCTATTCCTTCGCGAGTGCGTTTTAGAATCGCCTCATGTATCAGGCTTTCGCTCTCCGGTTCCACAGAAGCCGTCGGTTCGTCAAGAAGTAGAATCTGCGGCTGTGCCAGAAACGCCCGGGCGAGGCTGAGTCGTTGACGCTGGCCCCCGGAAAGTTTGACTCCGTTTTGCCCCACTTCGGTCTGGTATCCTTTCGCGAGGCGTTCAATAAAATCGTGGGCGTTCGCCGCCACGGCAGCTTCGAAAATCTCCTCAGCAGAGGCATCGGGATTTCCGTAACGAAGATTCTGATCGACCGTGCCGGAGAATAGGTAGTTTTCCTGGCCGACATAGCCGATACTGCTCCTAAGAGAGAGTAGGGTCAGTGATTTGACGTCGGTTCCGTCGACAAGAATGCGGCCATCGATGGCATCGTAAAATCGGGGGACCAGATTAAGGATGGTGCTTTTGCCAGATCCGCTTCCGCCGGCAATAGCAACAAATTCACCTGAACCAACCGAGAAACTGACCTTTTTAAGTATCGTTCTTTCAGGGGTATATGAAAATGTCACCCGATCAAAATCGACGGCTCCTTTGATGGCTGATAACTCCGCAGGGGCTGCAGGACTCTCGATGCGGACGGGCTCATCAAGCAACTCCATGACGCGCGAAGCGGCTGCCCTAGCGCGTTGAAGAATGTCGCTTGTCTGCGCAATGGTTCGAATTGGACTTTGGAGACGCCACCAGAAGCCACGATAGGCAATTAAGGCACCAAGGGTGAACCAATCACTGCCCTTGAGAATGAGCCAGGCGCCCACGCCAAGCATGACGAGATTGTTGAGAAAGCCGAAGGTGGAAACTACGGGGAAGTAGGTGTTTCTCAGGCGGCTTGCCGTGACGCTGGACTCAAAAAAACTTTCGGCTTTTTCTGCGAACTTTTCCTTTTCAGATTCTTCCCTCGAAAAGCTCTGCGTTACCTGAATCCCAGCGAGACGATCCTGCAAAAAACTCCCGATATTGCCGAGACGCTTGCGGACGCCCTCGTAGACCGACTT
>CETE01038920.1_pt1 | contig 10259 bp, 5 predicted proteins | sample 531241 | NCBI WGS metagenome assembly CETE01 (sample SAMEA2622336, study PRJEB7988) | marine metagenome | biome: marine biome (ENVO:00000447); feature: deep chlorophyll maximum layer (ENVO:xxxxxxxx); material: "saline water (ENVO:00002010), including plankton (ENVO:xxxxxxxx)" | depth 30 m
CTTCTCTGGGTGGCGTATGCGTGCTACCTGAACGCCGGATTCCTTCTGCTGAATACCTAAGAGGGATCGAAAGATTTCGGAATGGCGGTTCTCTCGGGCGCTAAGCCCACAGGACGAGGCCGTTATGGGTGAATTTTACGAAAGAATAGTAAGGGTTTACCTGGGGCGCCAAGTAGCAGATCCGGAAGTTTCAATCACTCAGATGCGTGAGAATTCAGGGCTGGTCTACGACCTGCGGCGGGTTACCATCGGCATGTTACCAGTAGGTTAGGTTATGCGAAGTCCCTTAAATCGAAGAACATTCCTCCGGGGGAGTGGTGTAGCGATGGCTCTGCCCATGCTGGAAGCCATGATGCCAACTGCACGGGCAGCGCGCTCGGCGTCGGGACCGGTGAAGCGGTTCGTGTGTCTCTCTAATAACTACGGAGTCTACCAAAAGGGATTCTTTCCAGATGAGGCCCAGGCTGGAGCCGAATATGAGATGCCTGAGACCCTGAAGTCCTTGGAGAAACACCGGAAGGACTTCACCGTCTTCTCGAATCTCGACCATGGTTTTACCGGTGGTCATCAAGGGGTTCCAGTTCTTCTGAGCGGAGTGCGTCCGGTTCTGGCCCACAACTACGCTGAGGGTAATATCAGCCTTGATCAGAAACTGGCGGAGCATCACGGCGCTTCGACTCGATTTCCGTCGATGACTCTGGGTGTGAGAGAGCGTAACCTGTTAAGCTTTACACGAACCGGAGTGCAGGTGCCCTCAATTGACTTGAAGGCGGCATATCGCGCGATGTTCCACGAAGACAGCGCGGAGAAAAAAGCCTCCTCGGGAGAGCGCTTCAAGCGGCACTCAAGCATTTTGGATGTTGTCGGAGAACAGGCCAAGAGGTTGAACAGGCAGCTGGGAAAGCAGGATCAGAGGAAGCTCGAGGAGTATTTCGACTCGGTGCGGACAATGGAGAAGAAAATCATACAGCAGGAGCCCTGGCTTGAACGTCCAAAGCCAACCACCGAAGTCAAGGAACCTAATCCTGGCAACGGAACGGCAGAGCAGTTGAAGGCTATGATTGAAATGATTGCGCTGGCCTTACAGACAGATTCAACAAGGGCAATCACAATGGTAAGCGGGTTTGCCAACGGAGACTTTGGGCTGAATGGAGGCTACCACGGGTTTTCTCACCATGGGGAGAGGCCTGAGCCTGTTGCGGCTCTCAAAAAGATAGAGGGCTATCAGATTTCAATGATGTCGTACTTGATTGATCTGCTAAAGACGCAGGAAGATCCCATCAACGGAGGCACGCTTTTTGATCATACCACCGTTCTTTACGGGTGCGGTATGGCAGCCGGTACACACCAGACTAAAAATCTCCCGCTCGTCCTCGCTGGAGGAGGGTTTAAACACGGTGAGCACAAGGTTTACCCGAAGGAAGAAATTCATCGGGTGCCCGCAGCAAATCTTCTTCTCTCAATTCTGCAGAATAGTGGCGTCGAGGTAGACCAGTTCGGCTCCAGTAAGGGGACGCTTCGTGGGCTCGAATGGAAGGCGTAAGCAAAGGGCAAGAGGATCCTGGTCCCAGCCAAAACCATCCGATGTTCGTCCGGTTGTTTGCTCTCGTAATTGGCTCGCTGAGTTGGTGGTCGGGGTCGGTGGATGCGAATAATCTCGATGCCATTCGCCCGTTTTTGAAAGAATTCTGTATCGATTGCCATGGGGCGGAAAAGCAAAAGGGTGACTACCGCTTCGATACCCTGACAGCTGACCTTTCGGACATCGAGACCCTCGAGACATGGCAGAATATTCTCGATCAGCTGAATCTGGGAGAAATGCCGCCTCGAAAGAGCCTGCAGCCGGAGAAAGAGGAATGGTCGCCTGTCGTGGAGCAGCTTACACTGGAATTGGCTTCATTTTACGCGCAGGAGCGCAGCACGGGTGGCCGGACCGTGATCAGGCGAATGAATCGTCATGAATTGCGTAACACCCTGCGGGATCTCCTGTATCTTGATGGGCCGCAATACCGGCCGGATGCCGCTGGATCCCGGTTGGTGGATAATAATGGGAATGGTAGTGTTGAGAGAACGGGCAACGATCCTCTCAGGTTCTTCCCGGAGGATGAGGAGGAGGATGGTTTTTTCAATTTAGGAGATCATCTGGTGATGTCAGACTTTCTACTGAAATTGACCCTTGGTGCGGTAGAAGAAACTCTTCAACAGGCAACCGAGCTTGGGCCAAAACCAGCGGCGATGCTGCATCACTTCACCGGACATCTGATCGAGGGGAAAGGACGTAATCTCATCGAGACCGTATCGCGTGAAGTCAACCCGGGTTACGAAATGATGGCTGTTGGCTACGAGCGCTACGGACGAGTTGCGCCGACCGGTCTCCGGGGGGGAGTAGGGCTTTCGGCTAGATACCGGATCACATTGGAAGTATCAGGCCATAATCCCCGGCACCCTTGGGAGGAGACCGTGACGGTAGACTCGGAAGATCCCTTCCAGTTGTGCTTGAACATCGCTGATACGAAAAACGGAGGAATAGCGGGACCAACTTCCACTCCCGAGGTCCTGTGGTCCGTTCCTCCCGATGGCACAAAAAAGGTGTTCAGTCATGAAGTCTGGATGGATAAGACCTGGACGCCCTGGGTAGGTTGGGAAAACGGGCCTACCGAGAAAATTGTCCGCCCGGAAAAGATCGTGGAAGATTACATGCCGGCGAAGTTCTTCAAGCGACCAGACAAAAAGGCCGATAAAGAGGGACATGACAACTGGGGGATGAACATGGCGCGCCTCCTTTTCGAGGGAGGTTACCCCGGCCCTCATCTCAGGATTCACAGCCTGAAGGTAGAGCCCCTGGTGGGAGCATGGCCCCCGCGAAGCCATACCGCTCTCTATGGATCGGCCTCAGGCGAAGAAGCGGAAATCCGAAGCCTCCTCCTTTCCTTCGCTGAAAGATGTTTCCGGCGCCCGGTAGAGCCGGCTGAGATTGAGCCTTACGTGGAGCTGGTGCTTCGGCAGCAGGCCGGTCCGGTGGTGAAGGTTGCAGGCGGGATCAAGAATCTTCGCTACAGGGTGTATGAGGGCAAATGGGACAAGCTTCCGGATTTTGAGGCCCTCAAGCCGGTTGCTGAAGGTGCGCTTCCAAAGGGTTTCATCGACATCGGGGCCTCTGGAAGAAAGGAATACTTTGGGATGGTCTTTGAAGGTCTGATCGAGGCGCCCAGTTCAGGAGAGTATGTCTTTGAAATGGCGTCCGATGATGGAGCCAGGATTCTCGTCGACGGGCGAGAGGTCATTTTGCATGACGGATTGCATGGTCCTGATCTGAAAAAGAGCAAGGTGGAACTGAGCAGGGGAGAGCATGTGATCCGGGTTGAGTATTTCGCCTACGGAGGGAACAACAGTTTCCGGGCTGGATGGAGTGGAGCGAGCTCAAGTCACGTCAGGCTGTCGAAAGATCCCTTGCATAAGGTGTCTCAGTCCAAGAAAGCAGAGGAGGTAGTGCCGCCCTTTATCAGAGCCATGCAGGATGGTTATGCCGCGCTAATGTGTTCCCCGCAGTTTCTCTATCTCAAGGAAGATTCCGGGGTGCTTGATGACTATGCTCTAGCGTCCCGTCTCAGCTATTTCCTCTGGTCTTCCATGCCGGATCAAACTCTCATGGACTTAGCGGAGGAGGGGAAGCTCCGCAATCCTGCCGAGCTTGATCGTCAGGTGGAGCGAATGCTCAGGGACCCCAAGTCGGCGGCCTTCGTCAGGCATTTTCCGACCACGTGGCTACGTATGGACAAGCTTGGAAAAATGCCTCCGTCAGGTGGGGATTACCAGTTTTACAAAAATCTCAGGGTTGAGCCTTTGCTCATGAAGCAAGTGACGACCTATTTTGGAGATGTTCTTGCGCGGAATGGGCGGATTGAGGAGTTCATCGACGGGGACTACACCTTTATGAATCAGACGCTGGCAAAATGGATATATCGTCGAGAGGGGGTCCGCGGAGAGAGACTCCGCAAGGTGAAGTTGGAGGATCCGAGGCGGGGGGGGATTTTCACCCAGCCGGGCGTTATGACCGCAACTGCGAACGGGGTTGATACTTCGCCTGTGATCCGGGGCGTATGGGTTCTTGAGAATGTTCTGGGAACTCCTCCATCTCCGCCGCCACCGGATGTGGAGCCGCTCCCGACTGATACGCGAAACGCCACTACGATCCGCGAGTTACTTGACCTCCATCGGGCAAATGAGGCGTGTGATAGTTGTCACCGCAAAATCGATCCTATGGGTTTTGCCTTTGAAAACTTCGATGTGGTCGGGCGTTGGCGGGACCGCTACAAGAGATCGAATGATCAGATTGATACAGTGACCACTCTTTCAAGCGGCAGGGAAATCAGGAATATTGTCGAGTTTAAGGGTATGCTGATGGAAAGGAAGGAGCTGGTTGCAAGGAATCTCGCCAGAAAAATGCTCACCTACGCCACAGGAAGGAAGCTAGAAGCGGTAGATCGTGGCGAGCTCGATCGCATGACTGCGGAATTGGACAAGAGAGGTAACCGTCTGCGTGAACTGGTCCGATTGGTTGTCAAAAGCCAAATCTTCCTCAAGAATTGATCGCGCTCATGAAGTTGCGCTGAGTCTCATTTGGTTGGCAGGCGCCGGCACGTTCATCTAGCGTTTGAGGCGACGTTGCAAGGGGCTGATTAAATGAATCTATTTCGACTTTTTCTACTATGCTTCCTGTTGCATCCAACTTTGGTGGAGGCGCTGGAGCGTGGGCCTAAGGGTTCCATCGTCGAAAAAACGAAATCAGAGACGATCTACCGAGGGGTCGTCTTCGCGGAAGTGGACAATGGCCCGTTGAGCCTCGATTTATACCTTCCGAAGAAGAAGGAGAGCTATCCTTATCTGGTCGTATTCTTCCACGGAGGGTCATGGAGGTCCGGTTCCAAAGAGAGCTGTCAGGTGCGTTGGCTCGTGCGGCATGGCTATGCGGTAGCCAGTGTGGGATACCGTAAGAGTCATGAGGCTCAATTTCCTGTTATTCTGCATGACTGCAAAGGGGCGATTCGCTTTTTGCGAGCCCATGCGGACATCTTGGGAATCCGCACCGAGCGGATCGCGGTCGCTGGTGCCTCCGCTGGAGGTCATCTTGCCCTGCTTCTTGCTACCAGCGGAGGAGTCGAGGAGCTGGAAGGACGGGTTGGGGGTAACGCAAAGCAATCAAGCCTCGTGCAAATGGCGATCGGGATGTATGCCCCAACGGATCTTTACCATGCTTCCATGACAGCATCCGAACGCTGGGATAAACCGGCTAGTGCTCTCTACCAGCTCCTCGGAGGCAAACCCTCCGAAAAAGTTGCCCTTGTGCGTCAGGCCAGTGTGACGACCCATATCACGTCAGATGACCCGCCTATTGTATTTCTTGTGGGTGGAGACGATGAGCCTGAGAGGATAGAACACGGTAAACGTCTCAAGGTTGCCTACGATAACGCAGGTTTGGAGGCAGTGCTTGAAATCATCCCGGGAGCAGGACACGGGGGTACCGAATTCCGTGATGAGAAGCAGGCCGCACTCATCCTTAAAATGCTGAAAAGAGAACTGGGGAATCAACCCTGAGGATCCCGCCAAGGAGGGGCCGAACGATTAGAGCCCCTTGGCGTTCTCAGAAAGGTAGTCAGCAAGTTTCGAGGGGTCAGCAGGTGTGAACGCGGACTTTTCCTTGTTCCATCCAGCAGGACATACTTGACCGTTTTCCTCAAAAAACTGAAGACCCTCAATCGTGCGAATCACCTCGTCCATGTTCCGTCCAAGGGGTTCGTCGTTGATCGTCATGCTTCGGATAATTCCTTTCTGGTCGATGATGAAAGTGGCCCGCATGGCAACCCCCGCAGGGTAGTACGAGTCCCCACCATCACTTTCGATGCCATAGGATTGGCAGATCGCGTGGTTCAGATCTGCAGCCAGAGTGTAGTCGACCTGGCCGATACCTCCGCTGTCGACGGCTGTGTTTCTCCACGCGTTGTGGGTCCAGTGGGAGTCGATTGATACTCCAACAACCTCGACTCCCAGCTTCCGAAATGTATCGATTCGGTTATTCAGGCTGATCAACTCAGTTGGACACACAAAAGTGAAATCCATCGGGTAAAAGAAAAGGACAGCGTATTTCCCGGCGATCGCAGAGCTGAAATTATAATCTTCGACAATCTCCCCATTTCCCAAGACTGCTTGGGTGGTGAAATCCGGTGCTGTTTTTCCGACGAGTGTGGTCATATGTAGAATTCTTTCTGTTGCTCTTTGTGAAGTTGTCCGCTGATGGGTGTGGGCACGGTAAGGGTCCGAACCGTGGGAAAAGCTAGCACTTCCTTCGTGCATGGCAATGTTAGCAACTGTGAACAAGTAATCTGGACAACCTGCTCTTTGTTGGCTTCTGACAGCTCTTTTTCGTCTGGGTGAACTTTCCGCTCCCCTCGAGGGGTTCCAGAATGTAGCAGTTTCACAATCCGAAGAGATTTATGTTAGACGAGCAACAGATACGGGAACTTGTGGTGGCCCATGGGGCTGCCGTGAATGAAGGGCGTCCTATCAAGCGGTTGATTGAGGACGGTGAGATTCCAAGGTTAAATGGAACTACAGTTCTTGAGGGTAAGGTTTCAGATTCTGTGTTCGGCGAGAGCCTGAAAACAGCTTCCGGGAAAGCCATTCGGCTAATGTTCCGAAATAACAGAATCTCGACCCATGATGTGAATCGAGGAGCGATCCCCTTCAAGGATCAGGTGCTGGCCTTTAATCACGATCACATGCTGCGACTGGTAAAGCCGGTGCTTGGTTCTTCTCAGTTCGAGGTCGAGGGTCTTGCCCCGTCATCGACCGTTATTCCTGCGGAAAATCTGAAATTGATTCAGTTGGAAAATGTCTTGCGTCTCTACATGGCAGAAAGTTCAACCTCAACCTCTCTGTATCAACACTGGATCTCTGCAAAGGAAGAAAGTGGTTCGTCGATGAACTATGCAGGTCACGAGTTGAACCTGACGGATCTGGAACCTAACGGTGTTCTTCCCTACCTGATGGATACTCCAAGTACAAAGGAGGCCGTGGATAGAACAATTGATGCTTCTTATTTGATCGAAAACGAAATCTGCAGTGAGGGTCAGTATGCTCAGATCCGTAATTCCTCTCTCATGGCTTTTGGTATGGTTTCCCAGTATCTCAAGGAAAGAGGAATGGTCCTCGTGGATACCAAGACTGAGCATGGTATCAACGCGGATGGAGAAATCGTAGCGGCAGACGAGCTTTACACGATGGATTCATCCCGTTTCTGGCGAATCGACGAGCAGGGGGAATTGCTTTCTCGCGATGGGAAGCCGGTATCGTTTTCCAAGGAGTTCGCCCGTGGCATGGTAAAGGAGAAAGGTCAGCAATTCTCGGAAGAGCAGGCGAATGAGATAGCGGTGCGCTATATTCAGGGGCTTCAACATCTCACAGGGGTGTCTTTTGAGCCCGATCTTCGTCCCCGGGAGCAGAGGATTATTGAGTCCACTAATCTGATTCTGGATGCGCTGCTCTAAGGTAAGGCGACCGGTTGTTGTAGAGACTGCCAAGCGCTGATCCAAATACGGCGGTGAACGCCATGTATCCGCATGCCCGGTAGCCTGTTGAGAGGTTCTAGGAGTGAGTGCAGTATGTTTTTGATCGCTGGAAAATGACGCTCGAAGAGCGGAGCCTCTAGTGGTAGTCTTCCGCCTCAGACCCCACGCTAATTGACTCCGTTGTGGAGCTAGTAGTGCGGACTGCCCATAAAACCCATTGCGTCCGAAGGTATTCCGAAGGAACCTTTCGGCTGCTGCTTCTTTTGCTGAACTGATAAAACCAGAGTCCGGACTTCTCGATCGAGCATTGATTCAGTAGAATCCCGGCGTTCCATCCATGAGCTTGTATCCGGCATACCTAAGAGAAATCGAGGAACGCAAGGATCAGGGATTGCATCCTAAGCCCATTGATGACGGACCTCTCTTGGAAGAAATTATCGAGCAAATTCAAGATCCAGGGAGCGAGCACCGGGAAGATTCACTCAGATTCTTTATTTATAATACACTGCCGGGAACGACTGATGCTGCCGGAGTGAAGGCTCGGTTTCTCAAGAGAATTATTGAGGGCGAGGTAGTGCTTGAGGAGATTACGAAGACCTTTGCCTTTGAGTTATTGTCTCATATGAAGGGTGGTCCGTCGCTGGAAGTCCTCCTCGACTTGGCTCTCGGAGATGATGATGTCCTCGCGCGGGAGGCAGCTGCCATTATCAAGACTCAGGTTTTCCTATACGATAAGGACACTGATCGGCTGTCGGAAGCTTATCAAGCGGGTCACGAGATTGCCCGGGATATCCTCAAAAGTTATGCGAGAGCAGAATTCTTCACCGCGCTGCCAGACGTAGAGGAGGAGATCGATGTTGTTACTTATATCGCCGCGGAAGGCGATATATCAACGGACCTGCTCTCTCCCGGCAATCAGGCTCATTCACGTTCTGATCGAGAATTGCACGGTAAGTGTCTGATTTCTGAGGCAGCGCAGGAAGAAATTGAGGACCTGCAGGCAAATCATCCAGGGAAGAGGGTGATGCTGATTGCAGAGAAGGGGACCATGGGAGTGGGGTCATCCAGAATGTCGGGAGTAAACAATGTGGCCCTGTGGACGGGGAGACAAGCCAGCCCTTATGTGCCCTTCGTCAATATTGCTCCCATCGTCGCTGGAACTAACGGCATCTCCCCCATTTTTCTCACCACGGTGGGAGTAACAGGGGGCATCGGTATCGACTTGGATAACTGGGTTAGAAAGGTGGATGAAAATGGAGAACCGGTAGTTGATGAGAGTGGAGATCCGGTGCTGGAGCAGGTCTATTCTGTCGAAACAGGGAAGGTGCTTACCATCAACACTAGAGAGAAGAAGCTTTATGAAGGGGAGAAGGAGCTTACGGACATCTCGTCTGCGCTGACGCCACAGAAGGTTGAGTTTATCAAGGCTGGGGGGTCCTACGCGGTTGTCTTTGGTAAAAAGCTCCAGAGTTTTGCGGCTCAACTGCTGGGAGTTGAGCCGGAACCGGTCTATGCGCCATCCAAGGAGATTTCACATGAAGGGCAGGGGCTCACGGCAGTAGAAAAGATCTTCAACCGTAACGCGGTTGGAGTCTCTGAAGGAACCGTTCTCCATTCCGGCTCGGATGTCCGTGTCCGCGTCAATATTGTAGGGTCGCAGGATACGACGGGGTTGATGACATCCCAGGAGCTGGAATCAATGGCTGCAACGGTTATCGCTCCTACGGTGGATGGGGCCTACCAGTCGGGCTGCCATACCGCCTCAGTCTGGGATAAGAAGGCGCAGGCAAACATCCCCAAGCTGATGAAGTTCATGCATGACTTTGGATTGATCACTGCAAGGGATCCCAAGGGTGTCTACCACGCGATGACGGATGTGATCCACAAGGTTTTGAACGATCTTACCGTCGATGAGTGGGCTATCATTATCGGTGGGGATTCCCATACGCGGATGTCCAAGGGTGTCGCATTCGGCGCAGACTCTGGAACCGTCGCACTGGCCTTGGCGACCGGTGAGGCCACCATGCCGATTCCTGAGTCTGTCAAGGTGACCTTCAAGGGTGAGCTCAAGGATCATATGGATTTCCGGGATGTCGTGCATTCCACCCAGGCCCAGATGCTGAAGAAGTTCGGCGATAATGTCTTCCAAGGGCGAGTTATTGAGGTGCATATCGGCACTCTCCCGGCGGATCAGGCATTTACCTTTACGGACTGGACCGCCGAAATGAAGGCCAAGGCCTCGATCTGCATTTCAGAAGATGACACCCTGATAGAATCACTGGAAATCGCCAAGAAGCGTATCCAGATCATGATCGACAAGGGTATGGACAATGAGTCGAGAGTTCTGGCGGGATTGATAGGAATCGCTGAAAGAAGGATTGAAGAAATTCAATCAGGGGAAAAACCAGCTCTGACTCCTGATCTTACCGCAAAATATTCTGCAGAGGTCGTGGTTGATCTGGATGAGATCGTCGAGCCAATGATCGCAGACCCTGATGTCAACAACGAGGACGTTTCCAAAAGATACACGCATGACACGATACGGGCGGTCTCCTTTTATGGCGGTGAAAAGAAGGTGGATCTCGGATTTGTAGGTTCCTGTATGGTCCACAAGGGAGATCTCAAGATCGTTTCCCAGATGCTTCGGAATCTTGAGAAGCAGCATGGAACGGTAGAGTTTCAGGCTCCTCTTGT
>CETE01014029.1_pt1 | contig 10257 bp, 17 predicted proteins | sample 531241 | NCBI WGS metagenome assembly CETE01 (sample SAMEA2622336, study PRJEB7988) | marine metagenome | biome: marine biome (ENVO:00000447); feature: deep chlorophyll maximum layer (ENVO:xxxxxxxx); material: "saline water (ENVO:00002010), including plankton (ENVO:xxxxxxxx)" | depth 30 m
ACTAGATAGTATTAGTGTGGTTAACAATCAGGCCGCATATACTCTACAATCTGGCGGCGCGGATTTTAAACCCGGTCAGGCAGAACGCCTACTCTGTTCAGTGAACGGTGTGGTGCAAAATCCAAATGACGCATTTACTGTATCCGGTGCAACAATCACTTTCAGTGAGAACTTAGTAACAGGAGACGTGATTGATTTTATTATGGCTCTTGGCGAAGTAGGCACAGTAACTACACCGGCCAACGGTACGGTAGACATAGACAAGATGTCTAGCAGTATCATGAAAAACAACGCCATCCGGGTAAACGATACAAGTCTAACCAGCAACGTAACCATAGCCGCAGATGAAAACGCTATGGTAGCTGGCCCATTTAGCATTGGCAGTAGTGTCACTCTAACTGTCAACGGCACATTCACGGTGGTTTGATATGAGTAAATTATTTGTAGATGAGATAGCACCTAAAACTACAGGCACAAATATTATATCTCCATTTAGTACAAGCAACGTACTTGAGCAACTTGCTATGCTTTGTGATGGTGGCACTTACACTGTACCTAGCGGCACCTATACTTCAACAAACGTAACCGGGTTACAACAATTATCAACCACTAACACGACTTTAACTGGTTCAGAAATTTCATACACACCACCAGCCGGAACGGTTTGTGTGGTCTACGAATTTTGTTTTGCTATTTCTTTTGTAGATACCCACGCAATCGGACATTACAGATTTTTTATTGACGGGGTTGAAGCCGTCTACCACAGGAAATCTTTAGGCGGATACCAAGCGCAACAATTTGTTACCGCCAAATCTATTATTCCCATTGGTGGAACAGCAAACGCCAATACAGGCAGACAGTCTTCATGGACATCAGCAAAAACACTAAAAATGCAAGCTAGAGAATATGGTTCAAATAATGAGCAAAAAGTTTTTGCGGCGATTTACTGGGATGGCGCAGGCAGTAATATGTTTCAGCAACCTAGTTTAACTATTACTGCTCTAGGAGGCGCATAAAATGGCTAGTGAACTAGGCGTACAGACCATACAGCATACCAACGGCACAGATGCTATAACTATTGATAGCAGTGGGCATGTTCTTACACCAGTGAGGCCTGCCTTTCATGTTTATATGATAAAAGCTAGTGGTGCGCCCAATTCTCAAGTCAGTGGCGTCCTTGCTTGGAACGGTTCTCTTTTCAATGAGGGTACTCATTTTGAAATAAACAATAGTAGATTTAAAGCACCTGTTCATGGGTTATATCAATTTAACTTTGTTGGCTTTGAATCAGGGGCAAATGCAAATGTTCAAGCGGCTTCCGCTACCCAAGTAGCATTAGAAACTAGCACTGACGGTACTAATTATACTGCTCAAGCACAAATGCACCACTATGCAGAAGGAAACTCTCACGGAAATTGTGCCTTTACACAAGCTCTAATGTTAAATGCAAATGATTATGCTCGAATAAATGTAGTTGGTGCTGGGATGTATCTTAGCGGTAGCAGGGAGTATTTAAACTTTAGCGGTTACTTAGTGGGGTAGGAGAACAGGATGACTAGCATAATAAAAGCTGACCGCGTTCAAAGCACATCCAATGGGTTTGTTCTTCCTCCCGCTGGCGGTGTTATTCAAACGCAGTACACCCAATTTACTGGGACCAATTTTTATTCTATATCGGCGGCCACTAATACCGTGATAACAGATTTAACTGTTAACATTACGCCCGTTTCTTCATCTAGCATTATTAAAATTGATGCAATGGTGAATGGCGAATGGAGCCATCAAAACGGAGCGACAGATAGCGTTTGGTTCTTTTATAGAGACAGCACAAAGTTATCACACCCTGCGGCTGGAAACAGAACAGTAGGTGTTACACAGGGAACTTCGATTACTTATGACCAAAGTGATGGATCATCAACAGGTGAACACGTTTATTACTCTTATTTTGATACGCCAAGTAGCACATCACAAATAACATATAAAGTAGGTGTGTTTCAAAATGATGGATATGACTGGTCTTTAAATAGAACGCAAGCTGACACAGATAACCCACAGTATGAGCGAGGCATATCGTTCATTTGCGTTACAGAGATAGCTGGATAGGAGACTGACATGGCACTTACACGCATAAACAATCAGGCTCTTACCAACGTGACATCGGCTGGGCTACCTAATGTTGGTGTGTTGCAAGTAAAGCAAGCAGATTCTAATACTAAAATAATATTACAATCTGAAGTTTTTCAAGATGTTTTAACATTAAATATTACGCCGTCTGCAATAACCAGTAAATTTTTAATAACTACTTTTATAACTGGGTATTCGCAAGCGGCAAATGGTGGTGCAATAAGAATTATGAGAGACTCTACTGAGATACTTGACCCAAACAATATGAATAGTAGCAATCAACATTATTTAACCTACTTGGGTAGCACAAGTTCTTATCCAACATATAATATATCTTATCTTGATACGCCTTCTACAACTTCTGCAATAACTTATAAAATACAAATGTGTCGTTATGGCGCGAATGGTGGAAGTGTGTGGTTTAATGGCGGCGGCAATAATCAAAGTAGCACATCTTCATTTAATGTTATGGAGATTGCAGGGTAATGGAAATCTCAAGCATGATGTTCTGGAACATTTTACTTACGCTGGTAATCGCGCCAGCGTTATGGACGTTCCGTCAATTAATGAATGAAGTAAAACGCATAGATATCCTTCTCAACAGAACCAGAGAGGATTACGCAACCAAGACAGAGTTGCGTGAAGACATGCGTCAAATCAATGAGGCTCTCCATCGAGTGGAAGATAAGTTAGACCGGGCGTTAAGCAAAAGCTAAAAAAATTTTGCTGTCTTTTAGACACAGACAGACTGTGTTATAGTTGTTTATGTCTATGACAAGAAAGGAATAAAGTCACATGTCTAAGGCAAGAGATTTAGCAGATGTAATTAGTGGCCAGCATAATTTACCGCTTGGTGCATTAGGTAATGCTGTACCTAGTGGAAGTATTACAACAGCTAAAATTGCCAATGATGCGGTGAACGCATCTAAGATAGCTGACGGTGTGATAAGAGCGCAACATATTGCAGACGGACATGTAACAAGTGTTAAACTAGCGGCTGGTGCCGGTGGGATTGATTGGTCTTCATCTATACAGACAAGTGATTTTACAGCAGTAGCTGAAAAAGGATACTTTGTTGATTCTTCTGGTGGTGCAGTAACTGTTACACTTCCAGCATCTCCTTCGCAGGGAGATAAGGTTGTTATTGCTGATTATAAAGGCTCTGCCTCACCTACAAATAAGATAGTTTTAGATAGAAATGGAAGTAACATTAGAGGCTCTGCCACTAATTTTAACATTGTTTCAGCCAATGTGTCCGTTCAAGTAGTATATTCTAATGCTACAGAAGGATGGATAGCAACTTCATCAGCCAGTGATAATGCTGGTGGTGGTTTTGCTAGGTTTATTAGTGTTGGAATGGTGCTAATTGCTGGCGGCGGTGGCGGTGCTGGTCGTTATTACGGCGGCGGCGGTGGTGCTGGCGGCATGTTAGAAAATGCCTCTCTTCAACTTTTATCAGGGTCAACTTACGCTATAGAGATAGGTGCGGGTGCCAGTGGTGGCGGTCCCAATACTGCCGGTGGGTTTGGTAATAATAGTACGCTCATAGGCACTGCTGTAAATCAAGCGGCTATTGGTGGTGGCTCTGGCGGTTCAACGGGGGCTGGTGGTGCTGGTGGCTCTGGCGGTGGCGCATATTCGGGCAGTGGTGGTGCTGGTACATCAGGACAGGGAAATGCTGGTGGCTCTGCATCAGGCGGCGGTGGCGGTGGGGGCGGCAAAGGCGAAGCTGGTAACACTGATGGCAACATGGCTGGTGGTGATGGAGCTAACCCAACAGTAACTGGGCTTACATCACTTGGCCCGTTTGCTGGCGGTGGCGGTGGAGCTATGAACGCTAACATAGCATACGCTATCGGCCAAGGCGGCACAGGTGGTGGCGGTAATGGAGCGGCTGACTATCTTGGAGGTGCGGTACAAGCTGTTGCTGGAACTGTAAACACTGGTGGCGGTGGTGGTGCTGGCTGTTGGAGTAATACACCAAATGGAAAAAATGGTGGTTCTGGCAGATGTATACTTATTCTTCCTACCGCAGATTATACCGGAATAACTACAGGTTCACCAACCATAACGACATCAGGAAGTAATACCATCATTACCTTTCTGTCTGCTGGTTCATATACTGCGTAGGAGAAAGTAATGGCACATTATGCAAAAGTACTGAATGGCGTTGTTACTAGGGTAATTGTAGCAGACCAAGACTTTATAGATAATATGGTAGAGCAAGAAGCTGGCGAGTGGCTTCAAACTTCTTACAACACTGTAGGTGGCGAACATCTTAATGGTGGAACTCCACTAAGAAAAAACTATGCCGGTGTTGGTTTTACATATGATGCAGAAAGAGATGCGTTTATTCCGCCACAACCCTATGCATCTTGGAAACTTGATGAAACTTCTTGTACATGGCAACCACCCACTCCTCATCCAGATGATGGGCTTTATCGTTGGGATGAAGAAACAACTAGCTGGGTAGCGGAGTAAGTAATATGGCTAAGAAACCAAAACTTACCAGAACAAAGTCCGGCGTGGTGTACAGAGGTGAACGCTTCCCCGGCGTGAATAAACCTAAACGTGCGCCATCATCCAGCAAGAAGAAGATGAGGGTCCTCGCAAAAGAGGGCGACAAGATGCGTGTAATTGAGTTTGGAGCAAAGGGTTACGGACATAACTACAGTGCCGGTGCTAGAGCCAACTTCAAGGCTAGACACAACTGTAAGACAGCTACGTCAAAACTAACGGCTCGTTATTGGTCCTGTAAAAAATTATGGGCTGGTCCGGGCGGTAGTAAAAAGGCACCGCCCAAAGGCTCTAGGAGAAAGTAATGTTTTATGCATCTGTTTTCTTTTGTTGGGTAGCTTTTGAGGGGCCTCAATGTTTGGTAGCGCAAGATACTGAAGGACCTTATGTCGAACGAGAACAGTGCGAAACAAGATTAAGAGAAATGGAATTTACAATTCATTCACAGATACCGATGTCCACCGTGAGAGCAAAACTCTGTGAACAATTAAAAGAAGGAAATGTCTGAAAGATGAAACAACGGTCTAAGACAGAATACATCGTTATCCACTGTGCCGACACCTATGAAACTATGGACATAGGCGCGGAAGATATTCGCAAATGGCATGTCGAAGAGCGTGGATGGTCAGACATTGGATATCACAAAGTCATTCGCCGGGACGGTACTGTTGAGACAGGACGAGACATAGACGTGTCTGGCGCACACGCCGCTGGTTATAACTCTGTGTCTGTAGGCATATGTCTAGTTGGCGGCAGAGGACAAGATGATGAGGCTGAAGATAACTTCACGCCACAACAATGGGAAAGTCTGGAAGGACTAGTAGACGAATTACAAGCTAGTTACCCAGATGCAGAGGTCCTTGGGCATAGGGATTTACCAGATGTACAGAAGCAATGCCCCGCATTTGATGTGCGTAGTTGGCTGTACTCAACCCGACAATGAGGTGAAGTCATGATGAAGAAAAAAGGTAAAGGCAAGGGCGGTAAACGCTACTAATTAGAAGGAGATTGTTATGCCGAGAGGACCCGGAACATATGGTTCAAAGATGGGAAGACCCCCATCAAAAGCAAAGAAAGCTAAAGGTCTGACCGACAGACAAAAAGCTACCTTAAAAAAACATAAGGTTCATCACACAGCAAAGCACATGAAAATGATGCGTGAGTTAATGATGAATGGAATGTCATTTACGCAAGCACATAAGAAAGCGATGTCAAAAGTTGGCAAGTAAAAAGAAAATGAAGCGGCCAAATAAAATATGCGCGGCGGGTATCGCTTGGGCAAAGCGAACCTTTGACCGGTATCCGTCAGCGTATGCAAACATGGCCGCTTCTAAATATTGCAAGGACCCTAACTATGCCAAAGGCGCGAAAGGCAAGAAGCGCAAGAGGAAAAAGTAATGGGTGAATTAAAGAAATGGGTGAAGCAGAAATGGGTGCGTATCGGAACTGATGGCAGTATCAAGGGTGCGTGTGGCACATCAAAGAACAAGAAGAACCCAGACCGTTGTCTACCACTCGCGAAAGCTAGGAGCCTTACAAAGGCACAGAGAGCGGCAACAGCAAAAAAGAAGAAGGCTTCAGGCAAAAGAAAACAGTTTGTGCGAAACACTCCAGCCGCGAAGGTTTCGTCTAAGAAGGGCAGAAAGAAGAGAAAGGGCTAATGTTCAACCTTGGGAATAAGATATGGACCCGATTACAATCGCTACCGCCGCATTCGCCGCGATTAAAACTGGTGTTAGTGTGGGAAAAGATTTGCAGTCGCTTGCTGGAGATATCGGTAAGCTCTGGGGAGCTATTGACCAAATTAAGGACGAACATAATTCAGAAAAATCAAAACGCCGTGGCTCTGTTGAAGAAGAAGCTCTGCGTACTTTTATGGCTAAGAAAAAAGCTGAAGACATGGAAGATGCCCTTCGCCAAATAATATATGCCACACGCGGCATTAATGGTTGGAATGAACTGGTTAGGCTCAGAGCGCAGATAAGAAAAGAAAGATTAGAAGAGAAGCACCGCCAACAAAAGAAAGCGGAAGAAATAAAAGAAATTATAGTGGCCGGTGTACTGGTCACAATTTTTACCAGCATGCTGTGTTTCTTTGCATGGTTTGTTTGGGAAGCAAAAAAAGCTAGAGGTTAACATGGATATTTGGAAAACCGCTAAAGAAGTTCTGGGTGTTGTGGCACCTACTATTGGCACCGCTTTGGGTGGGCCGATGGGTGGCGTAGCCGCACGGACTTTGGCTACGTCATTGTTAGGCAAGTCTGATGCGACTGAGCAAGAGATTATCTCTGCGGTAACGGGCGCATCCCCGGAACAGTTAGCCATGTTGAAAAATGCAGAGCTTGAGTTTCAGACAGAAATGAAAAAGCTAGACATAGACCTCGCAAGAATAAACATGCAAGACCGAGACAGTGCTAGACGTAGACAGGCAGAGATGGGTGATCATGTGCCGTCTGTGCTGGCTATCATGACCCTCGTATCTTTCTTTGGCTACATTGGTGCCGTCACATTCTGGCCCGGCGGTATTGATGCAGATATAGGATTTATTAACATTGCAGTAGGTTGGCTTGGCGGGACAGCGTCAACAGTCGTGGCTTACTACTTTGGTTCAAGTGCAGACAACAGTCCGAAGAAGGGAAATAAATAATGGACATGACAGAGTATCAGGAAGATGCCATTGAGACAGCAATCTATCCAGACAAGGCGAAGATACTGTACCCAACACTGGGTTTGGTAGGTGAAGCTGGCGAGGTAGCAGAGAAGGTAAAGAAAGTTATTAGAGATGAAGGCGGCGTATTCACAGAAGAAAAAAAAGTCGAGCTTGCAAAAGAGCTTGGTGACGTACTGTGGTATATCGCAAACCTTGCGGCAGACCTAGACATGGAACTTAACCTGATTGCCACTATGAACCTAGACAAGCTGGCATCAAGAGCGGAGCGCAATAAACTATCCGGGTCCGGGGACAACAGATAATGGCAAACTTTCAACAAGCATCCACCTTCCTACGTTCACTAGGCCGCGCCGCATTACCTGATGCTATGCGTTCAGAAAAATATACCGAAGATGATTTCAACGAAGGTATGATGCGTGTGCTGACAGACTTTGTTCAAGCAAACTATGCTGGTAAAAAACCCGGCACATATGGTGTGGACTACCCTGCCCTGAACAGATACTTCAAAGAAGGTAACGTAGTCACAGGCAAAGGTAGTAAGTTCTCAGACGTTGGTGCGCTGAAGACAGTGTTAGGTCAGTTTGATGTCAAGGTGAATGAAGACGGTTCTTTCACTATCTTGGATGACTATAACTTTAATCAACAGGATGAGTTTGGTAATCCGATGGCTCGGCAAGCTACTATGGGTGATGTGTTCAGCCGGTTGAACCCTATGCAAGATTATAGAGGCGGCTTTACTGACCGCCTCTATGGTGCCGCTCGTATGCTTGGCGGCGTTGTTTTACCTGAAGGTGGTTCTAATTCAATCCCAATTGAAATTAGTATACCTTCGCAAGCAATGCCGGTATCCACTCAGCCAGCAACTGCATCAGTAACAGGACCTCTTTCTCGACCATCTCAACCTTCTTTCGGAGACTTGACAGCTATGATTGCTGAAGCCGCCGAGCAGTCGCTTCAACGGAAGAAAGAGGCAAGTGTGGGACCCAATATGGGGTTGCCGCTTGGCTAAGTTTGTGCTGTTTAATCTTGTGTCTAAGCCTTAGAATATAATAGCACATGCAGACAAACACCAACGGTTCAATGATGACAAAAATCCATATGTTGATTTCATTGTATGTCATCCCGATGTGCTGTGCCATCACGTTTAGCAAATAGACGCACTGATTAAACGTCCAATCCATTAGTTCATTATAAGTCATTTAACTGCCTTTCTGTCTGTGTCACATTGTGTGTCACATCAGACTGCGAAATCTGCGAAATCTGTGTGACACACAAGTTTTTACCCACTTTGGGTAGAACAGTTAAGTCATTGACTTTACTAACAAATATGGCAGGAGTGACAGGACTTGAACCTGCAACACCCGGTTTTGGAGACCCATGCTTTATTAGTAATGTATTAATCATATCAATAACTTAACCAACAGAGACCGGTGAGTGTGTCAGTCCCTGTGTCATACCTTTGATTGCGTCATGCAAAGCAGAAGGTAATATGTGTGCATATTTCTGTGTAATCGAAATATCAGAGTGGCCTAATATTTCCGACACATATTCTATGCGAAGTCCATTTGCGAGAGCGTGTGTGGCAAACGTATGCCGCAAATCATGCCAGACAAAGTCCGTTATTTTAGTGTTGTCTAGACACGTCTCCCAAGCTGTGCGATTGCTAAGAACCCGGTCACCCGTGTCCTTGTTGTAGAACACAAAACCACGAAGACAACGAGGTTGTGTTGCCAGTGTCTCCATAATTTTTGTGGCCTCATCCGTCAAAGGCACCACTCTATATTTACCGTTCTTAGAAATTTCTTTGGGTATAATTATCTCCTTGCCTTTGGCAGTACTCCGGTAGTGTTCCCACTTCATGCTGAACTGTTCGTTCCACCGCAAGCCAGTATGAACAGCAAACTTTATCTGAAGATATAGGTCTTTGCTGTCGGACTTTGTTGCCATTGATAACAGGTGGTCCAGTTCATTTTCTGTGAGGTAACGGATACGGTCTTCACTGTCCTTTAGCTGACGGGTATCAAAGTTTGCCACAGGATTAAACTTCACACGGTCAGGCTCTTCACTTACCCACCACACAAACATCTTACTCAATAGCCGGATGTCACGAAGAATGGTTGCATCCGTGACACCTTGTTCCCTGCGATAGTAGACGTATTCTTTAATATCCCTAGTAGTTATCTGGGATAGTGTGGTGGCAGAAAAGAAAGGTGATAGTTTTTTACTGCTAGTAAAATACCGGTCTGCCGTGCTTTCTTTGACGGCTCGTTGGGTAAATAAAGTCTGTCCGTTTTCAAGTGAAAGACCACAGTATTCTTTTAAGAACACTAGCATGGCCTGTGCATAAGAAACATCAGAGGCTTGCTTCTTTTGTTCCTCAATAGTTTCTAATCGTAACTTCGCCGCGAGACGCTCCGCTTCCCGTTTAGAAGTTGCTTCAGTTGCTCTTCTGTATTTAACGCCCTCAATGAAGAACTGGGCGTACCAAGTTTTACCACGTTTGAACGCTGACATTCGTACTCTCCTTTATTTGTCCAGTCTGTAAGTTTGTCTAGTTTGTATCTCCAAGTTTTTTCAAACCTAAAAGCAACCCCCTCTAGACGGCCAGCCTTTGTCCAGCTATACACCGTAGACGTACTTACTCCTAAGTACTCAGCCGCTTGTTTGGTTGTAACAAAACCTGTTGACAACATTATAATGGTGTCCTTATATTATAAAGTCAATATTGATTGGTAACGAAAGATGACTGACGAAGACTTTAAAAAACTTGAGATGCGAACATACGCTATAGATATATATCTACAGAAGGTTCGGACTTGGGTAACAGCAAGAGGCTTTTCACCACACGGCCTAGCCCGTAATTGTGGGCTTGGCCCCGGCACTTTAGCCAAAATGTTTACACCTGATTGGAACCCTAGAGCCGACACGTTACGTATCCTTGAAGA
>CETE01110902.1_pt1 | contig 10255 bp, 14 predicted proteins | sample 531241 | NCBI WGS metagenome assembly CETE01 (sample SAMEA2622336, study PRJEB7988) | marine metagenome | biome: marine biome (ENVO:00000447); feature: deep chlorophyll maximum layer (ENVO:xxxxxxxx); material: "saline water (ENVO:00002010), including plankton (ENVO:xxxxxxxx)" | depth 30 m
TCAAGTGACACCACTACATCATCAAAGTTTATTAAGAACTCTTCTTTGTCTCTGTGTTTGAGCATGAGCAAATTGGTTAGTATTACTTCCGCTTGCTCGATGCGTTTTATTTCTTTCAATTCCATTTGAATAAACGCCATGGGGTTCTCCTAAAATGCATAGATACTGTCTAACGGTGAAAGCAATCATCTCATGTATTAATAGATTATCCACCTGTACTAAAGCGCGTTTTTAATAATGCCTTTATCACATCATTAGGTGGAAGAGTTCAATATAGTTAGAAAAAGGGGTTTTTGTGTTCACGCCTGAAGAATGTCACAACTTGGCCAGAGAATACGATACTAAAAGTAAGTGTATGGAAGGGCATGCATTGAAGACGCATTAAATTACAAAACGAAAACAAAATGGAAAGAAGCCAATAATTTTGCATATAGCGCCGCACGAAACAATGATCAGTGTTTTGTTAATTCTGGACGATGTATTCTCATTGCTAGTTGCTAGCATTGCAATTAATGTTGGTAAGTTGATAAAAAAGGAAGTATCAGCATAGCACCTTACAAAAAAATAAGTTACTCACTTCGTTCACTGGGACGCATACACGAGGGCTACTTCGCATTCTAGCCCACGCGTCTGCGCCCCTTATTAAAAAGTTAGCTGGACAAAGTAATAAATAAAGGAGAAATAATGGAATATCGGCATGACAATGATTTGGAGTTCTTACGAAACATCAAATCTGAGGATTTAGAAGATCTGGTTTATTGTATTACTCATGATAAAGATGGTGAAGTTCGGTTTACTGAGGAACTAACTAACTCCAAAGTATATAAGCTCCATCATCCAAATCATACTAAGTACTGGGATTTGATCGCGGCAGAAATACAGCATTTTGGCGGCAACTCTTTCGCCAATATGTTCCGTGGAGGAAGAGGGGTAGAATACAAAGAAGTACTGATAGACGTTTGTGACAAGATGAAAGTCAATTACAACAAGTACTCTAGTGTAGATAAGATAGAAAGTAACCTTTTAATGAAAATTCTTACGGATGCACTTGAGAAAATGAGTGCTGAAGAATTAAAAGAATTAGCTCAATCTGCCGGTGTAAAAAGTACTAGTGGAATCACGCCAGAAGCAATTGTTGGTATATTCCAAACAGTATTTCGTGCTGGTGGTTTTAAGTCATATCAACTTACAGTCATTATTGTTAATGCTGTGTTGAAAGCAATGATTGGTCGTGGACTATCTTTTGCTGGAGGAGCCGCCTTGACTAGGTCAATGGCAATCTTGACTGGCCCCATTGGTTGGGCAATCACTGGGGTATGGACAGCAGTTGATATAGCTGGTCCTGCTTATCGAGTTACTATACCAGCAGTGATCCAGATTGCCGCATTGCGTCAGAAATACTTGTACGAAAGCCAGGCTGCGGAAGTTGAGTTCAACTAGTCAGCTAACAAAGCGTTTAAGACAGATTCCCAACGAATGGCATTCTTATTCCATTGTTGGGCTTTGTGTTTACGGTGCAATGGTTTCGGTTAGGTGGTCACGTTGCTCACTACTTAACTCGGCGTTATCACAGTCCGCTTTTGGCACATAAGCGAACGTCAGTTTCGATTACGCACTACCGAACCTTTGCCATACCGGTTCTACCAGCGTGATATTGTTTAGCGTAGCGTATTGCCATGGCTTCGCTTTTCCAGTTTCCTGAAAGCACAATCTCAGCCATAGGTACATCTGCCTCCATGAGCGTAAGAACTCCTCCAGTACGCGTACTATGGCAGGTAAATTTACCATCGGTGTTGATTGCCATACCTATTGCCTCATACCTCTTTAATAGTGCCTGGTATTGCATAGGCTCTTTCTGAACAGTTTGCTTAGGGGAGAGTTTGCGAAATATATAACCATCAGTAATTTTTGCGTTATCGAGCCACCTTGTCAGTAACTCTGCAGTTTCGTCAGACAAATACCCGTAGTGGCCTTCACCCGATTGATCCGTTTTGGAACGCGGGGCAAAAACTGTCTTCGCTTGCCAGTCGATATGATTGACTTCAATGGCCAGAATGTTGGATGCGCGAAAAAGGGTATCGAGTGCGACATTGACCAGCACCGCATCGCGTAAACCCAATAACGAGTCTACATTTAACACACGATTTGCTACACGCACATCATTTAACTTTAATGGCTTTGCTTGCTTTTGCGCCGCTGGTTTTTCTTTAAGCTTCCCGTTCACATAACGACTGAAAAGCTTGGAGTGCTTCCATGGGTCGGGTAACTCGCTTACGCCAATGAAAAAGCGCACCGACGCGAGCTTTCGTTTGATGGTGTGATGTTTAAGCTCAGACGCCATAAGTTCATCGAAGAACGCCTGACATGCAATCTTGGTAATTTTCCAATCACTTGCCAGTGCCGGCAACGCATGTGCACGACAAAACTTAAGGTATTGATTGAAATCAGACTGATAAGCCTTACGCGTATTCAACGACATCGTTTCCCACACCGAGTCTCTTAGTTCAGTTAAATTTTGAACCACCAGCGTTCGATGTTCTTCATTTAGCGAAAAGTCGCTTTGCGCTAACGCGATTTCACTTGCCATGCTATTAATCGATATAACTGTAATTATCTATAATAATAAAATAGCACAGCAAAGAGAGTAAATAAAGCGTTACATATAACGCTTGCACAAAATAACAATAGTAGGGTAGCTACAGTCGTGATATAAAAGCGTTATAAGTAACGCAAACGCAGGGCAGGGTAGTGAGCAACGATACGGTTTGGCAGGAATATATAGAAAATAATTTTGATAAATTCATTTCATCTTTAAAAAGCGACGATTTTATAAGTGGCGAAAAAGAAATTATAAGCGATGAAGATATTAATTTTTTAGAGCCTAAAAAGACTTATGATTGCCTTAGAAAAATAATTACTCAAGATGCCATTAAAAAGCTTCAAAATAGATTTAGAGCGCACAAACACAGAGAAAAAAGAGGAATAAAAAATCTTCAATTAAAATCACATTCTCTTAATATGCTTGATAAGTTTAAAGCGCAGGTGGGCGCCGACACATTGGAAGAGGCGATAGACTTTTTATTGTCACCGGACTATCGCGAGTATGAACACGATGTGGACCTGGCTAAGCAGCGGTTAGGCGAAGGAAACTTTGATAGCACCGAATTGATGCTCGACAGCTTTACCAAAAGACTGAAAAACTACGACAGAGAGCGCTTATCGTTAATGATCGCGCTGGCGTTCAACGAAGGCTGGAGAGCTGCAAAGCAAACAAAAAAGCGTACCGGCAATCCCCGCCAAGAAGCGCTCAACCAGTCAGACTTATATAACAGCGTAGTGAAATTAATAGCAAGGAGTAATAATGTTGATTGAAGATAACACATGGAAAATTTTTGCGCCCTACAACATATTGGTGTCGCTTAGAGGGCTAATGGACGAAGTCTGTAACCAGATTGTCGAATATAGAAACAGCGTGCCCATTGTGCCAGTACTGTGCCTGCCTACAGCCGCTAAGGAAATATCGCTGACACCGCTCATTATGCAATCTGCCTACAATCTACAGAGAAATGACAAGGCGGTCTTTTATCCAGTATCGGAGCTGACCGCTACACGAAATAAAAATGAATCAAAGGGGCGCATTGATATAGGTCTATTCAGTAAGAGACACGCCACTTTTATTGAATGCAAAGCTGTAAGAACCAGCGCAACCAACAACAACAACAACAATAGAATTTAAAAGGCGTTAAACAAAGCAACGGATCAGCTTCTCGATATAGATATGGAGACACTGCTATTCAATTCACCAAAAGATACAATTAGTAATATTCGTGCGAATAACAAGCTTATACCAATGGTCGCAATCAATGTGACATGCGATAAGAATAGGGTAGAAGATCGAGACAGTCTATTTTTGAAAAAAGTAGAATCAATTCGTGATGGTTTCCGAAATTCAATGATAGTACAGGTCAGATATAAGCCGCACTTTATTCGTTATAATGGTGACATTGATGTAAAAGTTGAGGATAGAAAGCTAATGTCTATTGGTCATGTTTTTATTTTAAAAGAAGTTTTCAAAAGCTAAATTTGGTCAGGGTGAGAGCATGAATGCTTAATTTTCACTCAACTTTCCCAACCCCGCTGTTAATACCTGTTCCAGGTACTCAGTGCTGCCATGTGCGCGCTTTTGCTTGCGAGGAATACTGACTTTTCTGGTGGTTTCTGCACGAAGCATATTCAAGGCCAGCTTCCTCGCACCCGATAATATATCAGCAGCATTGCCACGATATATTTGGCATTCGTCCTCTTTCATCGAGACATCAAGCACCCAATGAAGGCTGTTTTCTACAGCCCAATGACTCCGTACTGCATTTGCAAATCGGGCTTTTGATAACTTGGCAGAACTAATGTAGTAACGATACTCAAGGGATTCTTTACCCTGTTTCGTCTGCCGATAGCTCAGTGCTACACCAATAGTTTTCAGTTCTTTCCATTCACAGAAGTTATCCGTTAACGAACCCGCTTCCATTACATGATACGCTCTGGCTTCACTTCTTCCGTGAGCTTTTTCCAGACAAATTACTTCCTGATTTATCGCACCAGAAAGCGCCTTACGGACGGCATCATGCAGCTCTTTTTGATTTCCTTTCAGGGCCAGAAGGTAGTCACCACCACCATCAATAATTTGCTCAGCGATTTCTTTCTGGCAGCCCATTGCATCAATGGATATCAGACAGCCTTTTATGTCCAGCATAGTCAGCAAAGCTGGAATGGCGGTGATTTCATTCGATTTGCTCTGAGTTTTAATCTGTCCTAATACGACGTTATTCTCTGAGGCAAAGGCGTTAACCATGTGGATAGCCGACTGCCTGTTTTCCCGGTTATAAGAGCCACAAAGCCGCTTGCCATCAATAGCAATGAGTTTCCCCTCGGATAACTCCACCACCGATTGCATCCAGCCGATAAAACAACGCTGAAACTGCCCACTGTCTATCCGCGATATCACACGCGCTATGGTGTCATGAACCGGTAAGCCGTTCTTGAATAATCCCTTAGCGGCAAACCAGTCAAAATGCAGATCGCCAAAATCTTCGATATCTTCCCATCCTTTGGCTCCAGCGATGGACGCACATACCACCAAAAATAAAATATCAGTAAATAGATGGGCTACCTTGGCTGACTGTCTGGGATCTTCTAACTCACCAAAAAACTGTTCAAATGCGCCTGTTTCCATGACTCTCTCCGCAAAAGAGAGTATAAGATCACAGACGCTTACTATCGTCCAGAGTTGTTGGCGATTCAAACGTCAATTGAACGATTTATGTTCATGATCTTGCCCTGTAAATTTGGTGAGTCTCAACTTGTTCTGACATTTTAGATAATAGAAAGGTATCAATTACGAAGGGCTGTTGTTTACGTGAAGTAGAAGTTTGCACTCTGGGGGACAGAGATCGGCTATGAGTAAAGCGGACATTGACCACAACCAATGCGCTGGTCCGCTTCAGACAAGGAGCGGACTTTTAACGCCCAGTTAAGCCGCCGAAACGGAGTTGATTGTTTTGTGCTATACAAGCACAAAACAAGCGACGCAGTGGAGGTCGACTTGAACTGATTGTTATGCGTATTTTACTGCCCATTAGCGATTGCCTGCTTGATTATTGGAGCTACCGTAATTGGTGTAATACCCCTATCTTTGCAATACTGGCTTTGAAGCCAAACCGACAACTGCTTCTGCCCTTTACTAGCGTTACACCCGCGACAGCATAGGCAAATATTTTCTAGTGTGATAATTTTTGCATCGTTGATAATATGCTCCCAGCTGGCAGAAGCTTTTGCAGACTCTTTGTGTGACAAAAATTCATTACCACAATACACACAAGCCTTATCCCTTTTTCTTATTTCCTCTTCCATCTCTTTGGGAATATTCCAATTATTCGCCATTATCTCTTCCTAACTTTTACGCATAACTTTCCAATAACGGGCGCAGGCACGTGGGGCATAATGGCGAAGCCGCCCCGCGTGTATGCGTCCCAGCGAACGAAGTGAGTGTGTTGATTGGGTTGTTATGCATCTGGTATTTCTGCCTTGAGAGTTACGGAACCAATGAATAAAACTTCGGTTAGTGGGGATTTGGTCATATTACCTTTGAAATATTCATGAGCGCTAGAAATCCATTCTTGTCTAGGGAAGTCGAGCCATTTCGAATCACATACCAATTCAAATCGTTTGTGTTGGACATCAACGTAATATAGATTCTTAGTGCCATCCCACCATTTTTCATTCGCAAGCTTAGCTGAACTGAGATTGTTGAATAAAAAAAGTGAACCTAACCTTCTTGGCTTATCTGTATAATTCTCCAACCTTACTGACTCAAAGACTTGCTCTTTCTCCTTATCTTTATGAGCAATGGCGTAAGGCGACAAGGCTTGAGCTCCCGGGGATAAAAAATTAATAAAATCTGGGGCTACTAGAACCCCGGTTTTAACTGCTGATGCAAAATATTCTTCATTTGGGTTTCCAGCAACAATGTACATAGATCTTCCTTGTAAGATGCATAACTTTCCAATAACGGGCGCAGGCATGTGGGGCATAATGGCGAAGCCGCCCCGCGTGTATGCGTCCCAGCGAACGCAGTGAGTGTGTTGATTGGGTTGTTATATGCGCTGTTTTTAAGAGCCATTATTACGATCTATCTTTGTTGCTATTGGCCAACCATACACTACAAAAAATAAAAACCAACCAGATACAAGCCATGCATGTGCTTGTGGAAATACATTTGAAATAATCCCAGCAACAAGACCAGAAGACAAAATAACAATTATGTATCTATTAGCTGAAGCCTGTTGAGACCGTAATTCTTTAAAATAGGGGTCGAGAAAAACTAATAAAATTGCTACTAAATATAGCGGAACAGCCCACTCTATAAGTGATTTAAAAAGAGCAGCTGTAGGTATAACAAGCACAGCACCACAATACATCCATTTTCTGCTATTAAATACTTCCATTTTTCAAGCTACCACAAGCATATAACACCCCAGCGAGCCCGCGAGCGATTACAGCAGTTTGTTATGCGATTTTGCCAAGAAAATCTTGAATTGCCTGTTGGTGTTGCTGAGGGTTAAACTCATCCGGGCAGCAACAATACAGAGGATCATGATAAACCAGTCCAAGGTAGTTCGAAATGAGTTCAAATTGTCCTGTAAAACTAGAAGGCAATTCCGCATCTGTTCCTGTAGCAATTACTGATATTGGCATGCCGCGCAGTTTTCGACCAAGCTCTTTATTTACAGTGAGCAAATCAGTAAACCGATCAAAGAAGGTTTTCAACTGTGCCGACATTGAATACCAGTATACAGGCGTAGCGAATACAACAAAGTCTGATAATACCATGCGTTCAACTAACGGAATGAAGTCGTCAGAAATATTGCGACTTTTGTAATCAAAATATGAAATCGATAGCTCTTGAAGGTCAACGATTTGAGCGTGAAGGCATTCTGCAATCTCTTTAGATAGCTTTGCAGTATTACCGTTAGATCTAGAGCTAGCTAAGACAACCAGAAAATTCAAATCGATATCCTTATCGCATAACGCCCGCTTAACAGGCGCAAAATGCTTGGCTAAAATTAGGAACGAAGTGACGCAAGCCAAGCTTTTTGCGTCCTTGTTGAAGCGATTGTTAGGCAAACGGCCCCGATTTAGGCACTTGGCACCTTAAGCTCATAGCTCGTGTATTTTTGACCAAACATTGTACTTTCGAACACCCGCGATGCCATTTTTTTAAGAAATTTGTATTCAGGACGGGTGTTAAACAAATGCAAAACAACATGACTGTGACCCAACCCTGAAGCCCATACCATCATGTCTTTGAACACGGCAACACCAACACCCCAATAGGCTTCATTCAAAACTATTGCGAGCTCATAAGATTCATTTTCAAACTGGATTCCGCACCAACCAGCAACAGCCCCATTTACACGGACTCCTCTTACTTTACATCCGTCAGTTGAATCAACGCTAACCTTACTAGAAATCCATTCTGCTAAAGATTGGTCATTAAACTGGTCGTGCGTTACCAAATGCTCACGAATCTTGTCCCTATTTAAGATTGAAAGCAATTCACCCCGATCAAGATCCTGCAAATTTGTATATTCTATTTTTGTCATAGGTGGACTTAATATTGCCTAACAATTTAATATAGCGCGATTTGCGCGTTTTTCTGCCAACGCATCGCTCGCTTTTATACTTTCACTATTAATACCAAACTAGCTATCATATTGCTATATAAAGGAAAGCAGGCAACCTAGATAAAGTGCTAAAGAGAAAAAACGAGCGATTGGGTCGTTTTCCTGAATATGGGAGCGACGCAGCTTATTTAAATAAATAATTAGCCTCGCTTACTAATTACGCTCATGTCTTTGCTTACTCGTTATACCATTAATGGAAAGAGCCAACGACCGTTATACGTACACAAGGGCTGCACAGGCAGCCCCTTACAGCCTAAACTTCTATAGATTCCGATATTTCCAAAGCGTCGTCCACCTCAATGCCTAAGTAGCGAACAGTGCTCTCTAACTTTTTATGGCCCAGCAAGAGTTGAACTACCCGGAGATTTTTAGTCTTCTTGTAAATCAGATAAGGCTTGGTTCTGCGCATTGAATGGGTGCTGTAGAGAGATGTATCTAGACCAAGTTTTTCAATCCATCCGTGAAAAATGCGGTTATATTGTCTAGTTGATATGTGCTCAGCGCTATGTATACGGGACTTAAAAAGATAATCAGAGGGTTTTAATCCAGCTTTCTTTACCCAAGCCAATATCGATTCTCCCGTGTTTGGTGTTATCTCAAATTGGACAGGACTACCTGTTTTTTGCTGAACGAGATGCGTGCGCCTAAGAGCTGAGCGTCCGCAAACGACATCGGAGACCTTGAGTTTAACAAGGTCACAACCTCGTAGTTTGCTATCAAGACCAAGGTTGAACAGTGCTAGATCACGAGTCCGTCCTTCAAGCTCTTAGCGAATCCGGATACCCCATATATGTGATATCTGAAGAGGCTTTTTCTGACCGATAATACGATTTTTGTTCCAAGGTGTATGGATTTTAATTGCCATGATTTGTCTCCTGTTTAATAGGAAACATAATTATGGCAGTCCGGCCAAAGTTTATGGTTTGAATAATGGTACTGACAGATTTTTTTACCGGGAATTCAGCATTGCTTAACCATCAGACTGAGAAGCTATATGATTTCTTATATACTGCGCTTTCTTTACCCTACTTGCGCAGGTATGGCCAAAGTAAACTGCATGAAATTTTAACTATTTTGATTTTGTTCAGAAATATACTGAGCATAAAGAAGGTCAGCAAAATCCGCTTCACCAATTTTGCCCACAACCAAATCTCTGATGGCATCTGCGAATAATTCGTTATCAGCAATTAATTCATAATCATTGAGAGATAAATATTCCAAAGCTACAGCGAGACCAGTCCGTTTGTTTGCATCAGGAAGCGAATGAGAAAGTGCAATAGAGGAAGCATACTTTGCTGCTATTTCGAAAACATCATTCAAGCCTAAATAAACAATAGCATTATCAATCCTGCCTAGCGCCCCCTGAAGCTTATTGATATCAGCGGCCCCCTTCATACCAGGCTCGTTTTCGAGAATGTAGGCGTTAATCTCTATAACGCGCTCGAAGGGGAAAAAAATAAGCTCCATTACATGTAAGCGAGTTTTTCGAACGTACGCTTGTGTGTTCTTAGCACTAGCTTAGTTTCGGATTTCACGATCTGTTGCCCAAACTCACCAGAGAGGTCAAGTTTCTTTCTTGCTGGAACTTTGGGGCGTTGAACAGCTTTAACACCGTAAACTTCAATTTTTGTATTCATAAATACCTCTCATAACTAGATCGATAGTATACACCTGATTTTAGGAGAAACATATTAAGCCAAGACTATTGGTATCATATGCACACATACCAAGCTAAATTGCCTCTTCAGGCAACAAAAGACAAACAGCAGAATTTGATAACAGTCAGGAGTCAAATTCTTGTTCCAATTAAAAAGGAGCAGTTCTCCGGCAAGCTCCCTGCATTTAAAGACACCAGCTCCACAAAATCTATCTCACTTACCTTGTCAGCGTCCCTAAACCGCTTTATTTCAAAATAATAGTCTGCATAAGTAGCTCCTTTCTTTTTCAATTCTAAAAAAGGGTACTGCCTCTGAGGTATCCCCACAAATAATGACTAAAATTCAGTAAGATAAAAA
>CETE01123364.1_pt1 | contig 10234 bp, 15 predicted proteins | sample 531241 | NCBI WGS metagenome assembly CETE01 (sample SAMEA2622336, study PRJEB7988) | marine metagenome | biome: marine biome (ENVO:00000447); feature: deep chlorophyll maximum layer (ENVO:xxxxxxxx); material: "saline water (ENVO:00002010), including plankton (ENVO:xxxxxxxx)" | depth 30 m
TGACGGAACATTAGCACATCACTATGATGCAGATGGTAACCAAACTAGAGGACACCATGAATATCATTTAGTAGGTGATGATAGACCTGACTTTCATATTATTAATATGGTTAGGTTATACTCTACTGTTGGTTACAAAATTTTAATTACATCAGGTAGACCTGATAACAGAAAAGGTATTGATGTATATGAATTAACTAGGGAATGGTTAGATAAGCATGACGTGCCATACGATCATATTTTTATGAGAGCAGGTGATGACTACAGACCAGACTTTGAAGTTAAGAAAGATATTTACAATGCTAATATCTCAATCTTAGGATACAATATTGACTTTGCATTAGACGATAGAAATCAAATCGTTGACATGTGGAGAAGTATTGGAATTAAAACTTTACAGGTAGAACCAGGAAACTTTTAATGAAAGTATTACAAATGACAATGACTCAGAAACCATTTCATAATGGTATTCAGAAGTTATATAAATTTGAGAACGGTTATCGTATGAGTGTTATATGCCATGACGGTTCTTATGGTGGTCCATACAAAGGACGTGATCAACTAAACAAATGGGAGATTGCTCCTATGGACCAATATAGACACTTCATTGGCCTATCTGAATTAGGTTGGAATGATGATGTTAAAGGGCATCTTCTTTGGGAAGAAGTAGAACAATATCTAGAGGAAATAGCATGCTTGAAATAATAGGACTAATAGCACTCTTATATATGGCAATAAAATTTTTACCTAACTTTCTAATGTTTATGTTTAAATTAGTTATTGCTTTAACAATTATATATCTTGCACTTCATATATTTGCAGGATTTATATTGTGGCATATTAATTTTTAGAATACTTATCTTCGAATCTTAATCTTACAAGTGCTTTTCTTACAATAGCAATACCTGTAAGTCCCATAAAATTAACAAACGCAGCCATCTCAGATGAGGTGCCTGCGTAGTCAATGCAAGCCTTAATTATTGCTACACTCAATGGGAACATTATTATTGCACCAATAGCGGTGTCTACAGTAGCTTCGTGTAAGGCTCTTTTTAATTTACTATTTGTTGCCAATTGCCATAAACCTATCAAAGTAAACTTTTCCATTCCAATCATAATAAAATTGTTTTACTTTGCCTGTATAGAATGTGTTCTTTAGTCCTGCATTTTCTATCAATGCCTTCTCACTATCTACACAATTTATTCCATACATTTCTTCTATTACATTAGAATTTTGAACAGCAAATATAGCATGTTTATTAGCTGTCTTTAGTTCTTTTAATGGATACATCTGTTCAGCACCCATTGTTATTACTATATCAACCTTTAGTTGATTTAATTCATCAAAGGCAAATGGAATATCTAGATTCCAATGATTAACTTTGATATATTCTTCTGCTATATAGTGTTTGTTGAACACCTTAGATAGTTCTAAGGCTTCGTTATCTATATCTACCAAGTGTAGTTCTCCTACAGATAAATTTTCACATAGTAAAGGAACAAGTGGAACACCTAGCCAACTATTAAGAACAAGAATATTATACTTCTCGTCTTTCATATAGTTTTCTTCTAAGGATTTCTTTAGTTCTTCTACAAGCCATATAGCTGCGTCCATAGTATTAGGATTCAGTGCTTGTCTAAAGTCGTCATGCTTGTGTTTCATTTCATGTTCAACTTTAGCAAGTGCGTCGCCCCAATGCCTCATATTATTTAAAAAATTAAAATTTAACATCTTCTTTTCTTCCCATTGAATCAAATAAACAAACGTATGGTATCTTTCTGAAAACATGTTTTTCAGTATCGTGAGGATAAATATAACCGTGGTTGTAACTATAGAACCAGCCTATAGGAAAATACTTTATTCTTGCTACACCTTTGTGCATAAAGAAGTTATCTATACCTCTATAATACCATAGAATCTTTTCTTTGTGTGTTTTAAAATAAAGAGTTATGTTCTCTTTATCTAAGTTATCGTTCCATCTTAATATACTAGAATTTAAATCTGTATATCTATGAGGAACATGTTCTGTTTCTTTTGCCTGTGTTACTAAATCGTGCCAATGTGTTTGGCCAAAACATAAGCAGTCCTCAGGATCAAAGTTTACAATGTCATCTATATTCTTTTGTATAATAATATCTAAGTCAAAGAATAAATTCTCACCTTTTTGTCTTACAATATTATCATCAAATAGATACATTTTGTTCCACCACTTTTCTAATTTGTTTTCTTTAGGTAGTGGTATAACATTTATATTCTCATCTAATCCTTTTGGATTTTCTGTCAAACAATAAAATTTAAAATCCGTAGATGTATAATCACAACAAGATTCATATAACTTGTTTACATGTTTGGCAGAATACTTACTGCCCCACTTGACTGTATATATGTTCATTGCCAATGTGCTAATAACCTCGGATCTACTAATTGTTCTTGTTTAACTTGTCCTCTTGTTGCGTCTTCAAACGGTAACAAGTCTATATTGAAAACACAGAGTATTGGTGTTTCTCTGTATATTTCTGTTTCTAAATCATCGTCGTCCCAGCTTCTGCCTCTATTGTAAGAGTAGGCATAATCGCTAGGGAAATGATCCCAGAGTTTCTTTCCGAAATCACCCCAACGCCAACTATGATAATTATCTGTTCCATCTGTATATGTAAACCATATCTTTTCTTTATGTTTTAAGACATCATGCCATATACATTCTGCTTGATCGTCGGACCATACTTGGCAACTGCCATTAGTATATGCTCCGTGTGCTAATTTAAATCTCCGACTCTTCATCGGGCGCGGGTCTTGCCACCAACTTTTTAATTTTGTAGGTCTTTCCATATTATAGGTCAGTAAAGGCTCTATGTCGTTCTGTATAATTACGTCCAGATCAAGGAAGACGAAGCGTCCCGTCGGCTTATCTGCTGCAAAATTGTGAGTGTTAAAGACCATTGTTTTAGGCCTATCCCAGCATCTAGCCATGCCATACTTAAAGTCATCAGTCCTGAACCAATATTTAGGATGGATGGTATCGATGTCTGGAAATGGTATAACATTAACATCTTCATCCAGCCCTTCGGCATCATCTGTATAACAATAAAAATGGAAGTCATGTTTAGGATCAGTATGCCTTCTAGCCATATTCTTAAGACGGTTGACAAAGTGTGGACCATATCTATCTCCCCATTTGCTACAGACTATATTTACTCTCATTCCCTGCCCCTTGCAATAACATATTTTTCGCCATATGCAAATCCTTGCGAGGCTAATTCTGAAACCAACTCCATACACTTGTTATCGTATTCAGTGCCTAAAGGCGCTTCAACGATTAGTGTAGTGAAACTGGATTCTTTTATTTGTTGTATGTAAGTATCATGTTTATCAAACTTGCCTTGTATTACGATACCTGTATTTATTTTTAACATATTCCACCTTGTTCATCATGTATTATTCCTGGGTTCAGTTTTAGTAAGTTATTAAAATAGCCTTTGTAGAAGTCGTTTACAAAAATATCTTCTAAGGAAAAATTATTTATATTGTTTTTATCCCAGTCATATAAAATTTTTGTAACATGTTCAGGACTATCATTAGCTGTTCTAATAGTTAAGGCAATATGTTTACATGGAAAAACATTACCTTCTGAACTTAAATAAAACTGATTGTTTACTTTACCCTCGCATTTTATATGAGGATAAAATTTTATTTTTCTCTCTTTATATATGTCGTCTTGAATCCTTGTTTCTAGAGTCTCCAATTCGATTAGTTTATAGTCTGGAAGATCTACTTTAACCTTTTTGTTTATAGGTTGTTTCTCTTCTGGAACTTTATTATCGTAAACAAAACCTGAGAATTTGTGTTGTTTACATAGTCTTTTAGCTTTCTGTATGTCATTGTCTAGTTGATTTGTATGTGTATAACTCCAAAACACTCTACAACCTACATCTATGAGAGCCTTAGCATGTTCTAATATTCTTTTGTCTGGATTACCTGTGTTTATATTGAATGTTACATTACCTAGTTCTTTTAGTAAGTTTCCTATATTAGTCCACCATATCTTATCGTGTGTATCTCCATTAGATTCTATGTCCACACTAATTACCCATTCTTTTATAAAGTAATGTATGATGTCTATTACATCAGGATTGAGTGTAGGTTCTTCTCCTACAATTTTAATTCTTCTTAGCTTCGCCTTTAGTAGAAAATCTGGATTGAAGGCTTCTTTCACATCATCAAACAATACGCCTGTTTCATTCAACTCCATTTCTACTTTTTGTGGTAAGTAAGGATATAGATCTGTTTCCTTATTATACATAGAGTCTATTTCTTCTTGTGTAAAATCATCATACCATTGTGGTAAGGCGATAACATCTCCCTCTAATTTTTCTGGATATTCAGATGTAGAGTCTTGTAGGAAAGGTAATGCAGTATCTGATAACATATTCCAATTATGGAAAGCATCATATTCATACAATAATTCGTCTTCTCTTTCTTCCCATTCTTTCAATAATTGTTCTACTTTATTATTATGGAAAATATTATAACAAAGATTACCGTCTGACAGTCTAATCCTACTGTTGGTCTTATAAGTCTCTATGACGCTTATGTTATTTAGAATACAGTTTGGAGTAACAAATAACAAAGAGTCGCCCTTCTTTGTTTTCTGCATTAGATCTATTTCAATCCAATCCTCTCCATACTTAGGCACATCAAACAATATCTCATCTAAATAACCTTTATTCTTTTGTTCGTTACGACACTCTTCGTCTGACGTAAATACCCAGAACTCGAACGGGTCTTCTATTTGATTCTTAGCCTGCGTGTATAACGCATTGATTTGTGTTTGGCTATAATTATTGTCTAACAGATTTGCTACTAGGATTATCATGCCATATTCTCAAAAGTTCTTCATCTTGTAATTCATCAATTTTAATTTGTCCCTGGTTGTTTGGTGTATTGTCTACATTAAACAAACAAATTTTACATTCTTTTCTATATTTATGTGTCTCCAAATCATCAGGATGTGATTTGCCTCGGTTATAACTATACACCCAATCATATGGAATGTTAGTCCAGAAGTCTCGTTGCCTCCAGAAGTGATAATTATCTGTGCCTTTAAAGAACGTTCTGAATATTTGTTGTTCTTCTTGTAAGGCTTCCCAGAATATATGTTCACATTGATCTCTATTCCAACACATCATACTAGAATTAAATTGTGTTCCTCTTATATCAATAAACAGTCTATGATGTATGTTATCTGGATTATCCCACTTTGTATATATCATTCTAGGTTTCAATGCAAGTTCATATAAGTCATCTATATTGTTTTGTATAATTACATCTAAGTCTAAATAACACCACTTGTCATCATAGCCTAACCAATTGTGTGAATTGAATACTAAAAATTTAGCTCTATCCCAACAATACTTTTCTTTACCAAACCAAAATTTAGGATGTAAAGGTTCTATATCTGGAATAGGTTTTGTATCACACTTCAAACCTTTAGGGTCGTCAGTAAAACATGTAAACGTAAAATCTCGTGTATAATTCTTTTGAATCATACTATATAGATTATTTACATAGTGTGGCTGGTATTTAGTGCCCCACTTGATGCATACAAAGTTCATCATATTCTTTTGCTATCTCCGGGTGTCTGTCCTGTCCATTTAAAAGTGCTATTGTATATTCAGGCCTATACTCTCTTCCTGCAAACATATAAGAATATATCTCATTGTCTGGAAAGTGTTGAAATGTAAATCCTTCATGCCATAAGAATGTATCGTCTCCAAAAGGATACTTAACATTATAAAATTCTTGGTTAGTATTATATCTACGCCATACTTCTGACATATCTTCCCACATCATTACACTAGAATTATAATTAGATAAAGGATATTTATCATGGTAAGGGAAGTCATGTAAAGGTATTCCTACTTTTTCTCCCCTATCTTTCCACCAAGTAAAACATATAATAGGTTTACCTTGGTAGTAATCAAACAAATGATCTATAGGTTTTTGTATTCTTACATCTAAATCTAGGTATAATATAGTGCCTAAATCGTTTAATTGAAACAACTTTAACTTCTCCATATTGTCAGCAGGCTCGTGTTCTAAATAAAGAATGCCTATATCTGGGTGTAAATCTTTAGGATCATCCGTAACGCAAACGTAATTGTATTTGCCTTCCGTATGTTCGTATATGGAATTCACGTCATTGGCGTCATATTTATCGCCATATTTTAAAGTCAAGATAGTTTTCATTTTAAACTCCTTTTATTTATAAATAAGACTATATACAATAATTAAGAGATAAACACCATATGGCAACTATTCATAATATAGTAATAGATCAAGGAACCACGTTTTCATTAGAGCTTACAGTAACTAATGATGATGGAACCGCTAAGAATCTTGCTAATTATAGTGTAGCCGCTCAGATGAGAAAGTCATATGATGCTACTACAAAAACAGATTTTACTACATCTAAGGTAGACGCCACAGGAGTTATTACTTTATCACTTACTGCAGCAGAGACATCAGCAGTAAAATCAGGTAGATATGTATATGATTGTGAGATAACAGCAACTTCCCCTGCAGAAACTATCCGTGTGATAGAGGGTATCGTAACGATAACACCAGAAGTTACAAAGTAATATAAATATAAGGAGAAATTTTGGCTACAAAGGTAACAGTAAAACTAGGGAGCTCGAGGGTAGTAACAAGCGCTGCAACTCAGTCGCAAATTACTACTGCAACAAGCTTAGAAGGTCTAAGCGGAGTTGATACCACTGGAGTTCAAAACGGCTTTACATTAGTTTATGATGCCACATCAGGAAACTTTCAGGCTAAACCTGCAAGTGATGTAGCAGCAAACGTGACTGCCATAGATGGCGGAACATTTTAAAAACATTAATAGGAGAAAATAATGTCAACAACTATTCAGATTAAAAGAAGCACAGGGTCAGCAGCCCCAGCAGCTTCTGATTTGGTTGAAGGCGAATTAGCGTATGCTGAGGATAGATCCGGTGACGGAGCTTCCGCCATACTTTATATTTCTTCAATAGACTCTGGTTCTAGTGAAGTCATACAAAAGATAGGTGGTAAGTTCTATACAGACATTATTGATGGAGCAACCAACGCAAACACTGCGTCAAAACTCGTAAAGAGAGATTCTAACGGGGACATAATTGTAAATAAAATTCTGTTCGGCAATATGTATTCTGCCGAAGGAGACTTACCTAGTGCTTCTACATACCACGGTATGTTTGCACACGTTCACGGAACAGGTAGATTTTATGGTTCACATGCCAACGCTTGGCACAAATTATTAGACGAGTCTACATTCTCATCTTCAGGTGTATTTGTAGATGAAGATAATATGGCAAGTAATAGTGCTACTAAAGTCCCTTCACAACAATCAGTCAAAGCCTATGTAGATGCTACAGCAGCAGCTTCGTTTGACTTAGACTTTAGTGGTGATTCAGGCTCAGGAGTTATTGAACAAGCAGAAACTTTTGCAATTACAGGTGATACAGGTATCACAACTACTGCTTCTGGCAATGGATTATCCATTGATCTAGATAATACAGCAGTTACAGCAGGATCATATGGTGGATCAACAGCTATTCCTGTATTAACAGTAGACGCAACAGGACGTATTACAGCAGCTTCAACAGCAAGTATCAGTTCAGCATTAACCATTGCAGCAGATAGTGGTTCTAATGATACTGTTACAATCGGAACAGACACTTTAACTTTCGAAGGAACAGCCAACGAAATTGAAACAACTGTTTCAGACAATAAAATTAACATAGGATTACCTAACAATGTAACTATTGCAGGTAACCTAACAGTAAGTGGAACAACCACTACTGTAAACTCAACAACTTTAAGTGTTGCAGACCCACTTATCATATTAGCAAACGGCAATGACTCAGCAGACGCTGTGGATATTGGTTTATATGGTTTATATGATACTTCAGGTTCTACAGACTTATATTCAGGTTTCTTTAGAGATGCCTCAGACTCAGGTAAATGGAAGTTATTTAAAGACTTACAAGCTGAACCAACAACAACTGTAAACACAGGTGGCACAGGTTATACTGTTGGCACATTGGTAGCAAATATAGAATCATCTAGTGCTACTATTACAGGCGGAACAATTACAGGCATTACAGATCTAGTAGTTGCAGACGGTGGAACAGGCGCAGGCACATTTACAAGTAAAGGTATTATCTATGGTAACGGCACAGGAGCTTTACAAGTTACAGCAGCAGGCACAGAAGGACAAATCCTACAAGCAGGCTCAGGCGGAACTCCTGAATTTGGTTCCATCGACGGAGGAACATACTAATATTATTTAAAAGGAAATTGAAATGGATGATAAATTAATTAATGGTTACATAAACAACTTGGCAACGAAGGTTCAAGAATTACAAATGGAGAACATTTTGTTGAAAACAAGAATAGGAATCTTGGAACAAGAAGTAAAGGTTGAAGAACAACCTAAACAAGATTCTAAGAAGAAAGAAGGATAATAGATGGCAACAGTAATTAAGCCAAAAAGATCCGAGACAAGTGGGAGCGCTCCTACTACCTCAGATCTAGTAGCAGGTGAGATAGCAGTAAATACTGCAGACAAAAAGATTTATATAAGAAATTCTAGTAGTCAAATCATAACACTTGCACAGTTTGGAGAGTTTGATCAGAGTTTGATATACCCTGGCTCCTCCAATGCTGACTTTGGCTCTGTTGCAGATAACACTCAAGATGCTTTTGGCATTCAGTTATTTGTAAATTATGATTGTTTAGGCGATCATACTGCTACTACGCCATCTATTAAGTTTAGATTAGCAACAGAAGACCACGGTGCTTTAAGTTGATGATAAATTTAATTAGGAGAAAATAATGCCAACACAGGTTCAATGGAGAAGGGGAACAACAACACAGCATAACTCCTTTACGGGAGCAGCTGGCGAGGTTACCGTTGATACTACTTTAGATACATTAAGAGTTCATGATGGCTCCACTGCTGGAGGTATTAGAATTGCCAAGTTTTCAGAAATAACATCTGGAGACATTACGGCAGTCGTAGCAGGAACAGGATTATCAGGTGGTGCAACAAGTGGTAGCGCAACACTCGCACTCAGTCATTTAGGATTAGAAAGTTTATCAGATCCAAATGATGACCAGATAGTATTCTGGGACGATAGTGCTGGAGCAACAGCATTTTTAGATATAGGTTCAGGACTTGCTATATCAGGAACAACATTATCAAGTTCAATAACACAATACGCAGACTCAGATGCAAGAGGCTCTATTAGTGTAACAGATTCAGGCGGAGATGGTTCTCTTGCTTACAATAGTTCTACAGGAGTTATTACATACACAGGTCCAAGTGCTTCAGAAGTAAGAGCACATATATCAGCAGGAACAGGAGTAGGTATCAGTTCAGGCGAAATTAGTATTGGACAAGCAGTAGCAACATCTAGTAACGTTACATTTGCTAATGTAGCAGCAACAGGTAATGTAACTATTACAGGTAATCTAGATGTAAACGGAACAACCACAACATTAGACTCAACCAACTCTACAATAACAGACAGATTGATTGAGTTAGGAAACGGAACAACAGGAACACCAGCAAATGATATGGGTATTGTTCTTGAAAGAGGAAGTTCAGACAACGCATTTATGGGTTGGGACGAAAGTGCAGATAGTTTCATATTAGGAACAGGTTCATTTACAGGAGCAAGCACAGGCGATCTTACAATTACAGCAGCAGATTTAGTAGCAGCAGAAATTACAGGAACAAATGGAGACTTCAGTGGCAACATGGGAGTTGGAGGTAATATATCTGTAACAGGAACTGTAGATGGTAGAGATGTAGCAACAGATGGTAGTAAACTAGATGGTATAGAGGCAAATGCTACAGCAGATCAAACAGATGAGGAAATACAAGACATAGTAGGTGCTATGTTCTCTAGTAATACTGAAACAGGTATTACAGCTACTTATCAAGACGCAGACGGAACAATAGATCTAGTAATAGGAACACTTAACCAAAACACAACAGGTTCAGCAGCTAAGTGGACAAATGCTAGAACACTATCCTTTACAGGAGATGCTACAGGCTCAGGTTCTGTAGACGGAAGTGCAAACGTAGCAATAGCTCTTACTATTGCATCGGACGCAGTAGAACAATCAATGATAGCAGATGATGCTGTAGGTTCAGATCAAATTGCTAAC
>CETE01005486.1_pt1 | contig 10225 bp, 10 predicted proteins | sample 531241 | NCBI WGS metagenome assembly CETE01 (sample SAMEA2622336, study PRJEB7988) | marine metagenome | biome: marine biome (ENVO:00000447); feature: deep chlorophyll maximum layer (ENVO:xxxxxxxx); material: "saline water (ENVO:00002010), including plankton (ENVO:xxxxxxxx)" | depth 30 m
AAGGTGCTGGCGGTAATGTGGAAGGCTATATGGACTCAGTAAAACAGTTGCTTGCTAAAATAGACGATGAAACCGTTATCATTCCTGGCCATGGCGACATCAGTAGCAAGCAAGAATACAGCGCATTTTTAGCTATGATCTCTGAAACGTTCAACTACGTTAAGGCACTTAAGCAAGAAGGCAAAACCCTTGATGAAGTTAAAGCGATGGGCTTAGATGAAAAATGGGCTGACTGGGGTTGGAATTTCATTAGCGAAGAGAAGTGGATAACTACACTCTATACTGATGCCTAAATAGTATTGGTTACACTTTAATATCGAGCGAGTGTGCAGGGGAGTTTTCTTTACGACCCTGCAATTTCGTTAAAATGACTCTATCACTGGATTTTTGAGCACTTACTTCAAAGGCAATAGGTTAGAAAACGCAGGTTTACGAGCACCAAGTCTAGGGGCTAAAGCTGCCAAACGTCTGCTAAGCGGTTTCTCGTATTTTAAGCTCAAAGGGTAGAACTTGGCTCGCTTGTTCAACGTCTTCGCCCTCAATTAGCGATATCAATGATTCTGCTGCCATTTCTGCCATCTTACGGCGCGGGACTGATACGGTTGTTAGGGCTGGGTAAATTGAGCGCGCAAAACTCAAGTCGTTGAAACCGCAGATATCGATATCCTTACCAGGCTTGATACCTCGTCTATTACATTCCATCACCGCGCCAGCAGCAAGCTCGTCACTCACAAAAAATAGCGCATCAGTATCCGGCCATTTATGCAGTGTTTCTGAAAGAAGCTCAGCACCAGCTTGAAATGTGGCGTCGGCTCTAGAGGAAACATATCGCTCGGTGGATAACTCAGCATTGTCCAGTGCGGTTTCCCAGCCTTGTTTTCTCAATATTGCGCGCCAATCTAAAAACAAAGAGCAAAAAGCAATGTTGCGGCGCCCTTTGTCGATGAGATGCTGAGTCATAGACTGGGCTGCTAATTCGTTATTTACCCCATAGTTAATATCAAAAGGCTCGCTAGAAATATCCATAATTTCGGCCACAGGCGTCCCTGTGGCTAGCAGCATTTTTCTCGTTTCTTCAGTGTGGCGCGTGGAAGTAAGAATGAATCCACTCACGTTCTGTTGAATGTAAGATTCGACAGTACGCTCCTCGCCAAGCTCGGTATAGGTCGAGTCGCCAATCATCAGTGCATAATTGGCTTTGTCGGCAACGGCCTTCACGCCTAACATCACATCGTTAAACACGTTGTTTCCAAAAGACGGAAGCAATAACGCGATGGTTCTATTATTGTCTGAGCATAATGACTGGGCGGCGCGGTTCGGAATATAGTTTAGCTCTCGCGCTGCATTTTTGATCTTAAGGGCGAGTGATTTAGAAATGCCACTAGAATTATTAAGCGCACGAGATACGGTAGTTTTGTGAACCCCTAAATGATTGGCTACATCTGATATTTTGGTGCGAGACTTTTTTACCTTACTCATTCTTCGATCTTTTTATGTGCTGCTAGGTCCGCTAATCCGCGCGGAAGTGAGTGTTAATGTCGTGATGTTTAATTCGATATCAAAGGGCGTATAAAGTCTTCCGCCAGCTGAGAAACACACTCGAAAGTTTGTGTAACATCAATAATGAATGCGTTGTCTTTAGAAGGCAGCTCTAAGGCTGCAAACTGGCTTTCGAGCATAGCATCACCGTTAAAAAAATGCTCCCGTTGTTTTAATCGCGCACTAAGCACAGACTGTGACGCATGAAGGTAAATAAAGTGGCAGTGAGGCGCGATATCTTTGGTTAGCACGTCACGATAGGCTGAGCGCAGCGCTGAACAGCTTATAACCACGTTCCGGCCGGCGTGAATGTGTTGCTTGGCAATCATGTTTAACGTAATTAACCACTCCCATCTGTCTGCATCCTGCAGTGGTATACCTGAAGACATTTTCTCTACGTTTGCCTCGCTATGGTAACGATCTCCTTCTTCGAAAGGCATGTCAAAACGTTGGGCTAAATGCTGGCTCAAAGTCGATTTTCCAGTCCCTGAAACTCCCGAAACGAAAAATACATGGCAATGGGTCATAAGCTTATCTCTCACATTAAAGTTCAGGAGTACATCAAGAGCGAGTTATTTGGTCTCCATCTTACTCATAAATATTAGTTTGGAAACCGGTTGCGTTCAAGGGGTGATTATAATAGTGTTACCAGATAGCTATCTTGTATTAATAAATTTTTAACATTGACTGGGTTTTTTAACTTAGCTTGTAAAGGTAGCGGGTGATTTCCGTATTATGGCTTCGTCAACATGAAGACAGTGTCACTAACAGGTACCAGAGAGCACGTATGACCGATACTTTTTCCCTTCTTTTTGTCGCCATTTGTAGCATTGTGCTTCTCACATATTTAGTTGTAGTTAGAAAAGTTCATGCTTTTATCGCTATCCTTGTGGCAGCAGCGTTTGTTGGCCTGGGTACGGGAATGCAAGCGGCCGACGTACTGGCTTCCATGCAGTCAGGCATGGGCAACACGCTGGGATTTGTAGCGACCATTGTTGGCCTTGGTGCTATGTTCGGGCAATTCTTAGAAGAATCCGGCGGCATTGATAGGCTTTCGCAAACTATCAACAATAAATTTGGTGATAAGAATAGTCAGTGGGCGGTTGTGTTAACGGGGTTTCTTGTTGCTATACCTGTCTTCTTTGAAGTGGGGCTTATCATATTAATGCCTCTTATTTATTCGTTAGCAAAGAAATCAGGAAAGTCGCTTATTTATTACGGAATCCCGCTCACAGCAGGACTCGCTGTCACTCACGCTTTTATTCCTCCAACACCAGGACCTGTAGCGGTAGCTTCAATTTTAGGGGCGGATATCGGCTTAGTCATTTTGTTCGGCTTTATCGTTGGTATTCCTTGCGCCTGTTTAGCCGGCCCAATTTACGCAACATTTTTAGCGAAACGCCTGCACGTACCTGTCCCAAACCATATCATTGAAGCTTCACATAAAAAGCCAATGGAACTCCCCAGCTTTGGTTCAGTTGCGGCGCTACTGACATTTCCGCTAGTGGCTATTCTGGTGGGTACGTTGGCAAAGTTTACGCTTTCCGAAGGTGTCTTGAAGGAGGCGTTGCTATTTATTGGGCATCCCTTTATCGCCCTGACCATTGCAACCATTGCTTGTTTTAAAGTGCTAGGGAAGAAGCAAGGCTTATCAAGCGAACAAATTAGAAACATTGCATCAAGAGGGTTAGAACCGGTTGCCCTAGTCATACTGGTGACAGGCGCGGGTGGCATGTTTAAACAAGTGCTCATCGATTCTGGGGCGGGGCAGGCCTTCGCCGATGTTGTCGCATTATCGCCGCTCCCACCATTGGCAGCCGGATTTCTTATCGCAATTTCAGTCAGAATTATTCAGGGCTCGGCTACGGTGGCCATGTTAACGGCTGCTGGTTTAATGGGTCCTGTAGTGCAGGAACTGGCGTTTTCACCATCAGTACTCGCCCTGATGACAATTGCTATAGCGGCAGGCGCTACGGCCATGTCTCACGTGAACGATACGGGGTTTTGGATCGTAAACCGTTATTTTGATATTTCTGTGAAAGACACGTTTGTGTCTTGGACTTGTATGGCAACCCTAATAGGTTTTATTGGGCTTTTTCTCGTACTAATGCTTGGTTTATTTGTCTAATGTCCCAAGCGGCTCAGACCCACTTGAATCGTTTTTGTGGAAACCGGTTTCAAGCTTTTGCAGCTCAAATGGCTTTAAGATTCACCATTTGAGGCATTATTACTAAACGTCTGTATATAAAGCTGCTCTACTTTATCTCGCGCCCATTGGGTTTTTCTAAGAAACTTAAGTGACGATTTAATCGAAGGATCGTTATTAAAGCAGTTCACTTTGATGCGGTAATACAATCCATCCCATCCGTAACGCTCGTGAAGTTGCGTGACGATTTTCTCTAGCGTTAAGCCATGTAAGGGATTATTAGGTTGTTGATTCATAAAGTGCCGCTGCTTGTTCTAAATTAAGACCCTATTCTAGCACGAACCCACTTGCTGCGTATCAATGCGCTAGGCTTTACTTTCAATTGTTTCACCCGTAGGTATTTGTTTTGTGTTCGGTATCAAAGGTTGACTAGCGTCGTTCACTTTCGTCGATGGACTTCGCACTACTCTAGGCTTTCGCGGTGTTTTATAAAGCGGCCAAATAAGCTGTTCTTTCCAGTTGGCGTAAAACATCCCCTCAATACCGTATTGCGCAGGATACTGCCTGGTGATCTTAGCGGTACCAAATAGCACATCCCAAAAGAACAACAGGTTTCCATAATTACCTTTATAGTTGGTCACGCCGTCATCGGCTTTTAATCCGTGATGCGCACTATGTGTTGAAGGCGTTGATATCGTGCGCTCAATTACCCAGACTACAGGATGTAACCACCGAATACTGTACAGTGTTTTGTCCCATTTCCACTCTGCGTGTGCGCCGGTGATAACGGTAAGTTTAACCACCAAGTAAAAGGCATAGGTCCAACCCAATCCTAGGTAGATTAGCGCGCCGGAAAACCATAGCGAAGGCATAAACAGGTAATAGAAAAAGTTATTTCTGTAAATAATGCGAACGCTCATGTACTTAGCGTTATGGTGGGCTCTATGTAAGTTGTAAAGAAATCGGGTGGAATGTGAGAGCCTATGCCACCAATATTGCATCATGTCATCGAAAATCAAAAGTAGCGCTATGTGCAAGAGAATAGGGGAATCTACAAGTATTCCCTGATATTGGGGAAATGCTAGTGCCATCATTGTTGCAGAACAAAATAGAACCAGTGGCTGGGTTACAATAAATAAGAGTAACGTACCTATCAGCTCTACTTTTCCATCATCGCTTACTTCTGTCGCTTTTTTAAATAGCTTACCATTCTTCGCTTCCAGCAAAGCAAACATGATAAAAACCGCTAAAATTGCCCATTGATAACCCATTGTAATGACTCCCACCAAGAGATTGTTGAGAGTGAATTTACATTGCGTTAACATGCAAGAATATATACTTGTATAGATTTGAATGTCATGTCTTACATTCACGGCAAGCAGCAAACCATTATGCCTGACGACTACGTCGCGCTTTGTTTGCCTTTTGGAACGCTAAGAACCTATGCGGCTACCTCGACAATTCACGATAGGGGAAGTAAAAACAAAGGGCTGTCTGTTGTGGTATCAGGAGAAGTAAAGATTGGTAATTATGGCCTGGACGGCAGTTATCAAATTACTACTGTATTGCAACGAGGAGATACGTTTGGCGAGTTCACATTGTATGCATCACTTGCAAGAACGCATCACGCTGAAGCGCTAACGGAATGTAAGGTATTACAAATACCTGAACCTGCTTTTCGTTCTCTGACAAGCCAACATCCAGCGATTGCTGAATTCATCACCCGGTCACTGGCAATAAAGCTTCACTCGGCGCTGGAAAGGTTGGATGATATTCGACGCTTACCCACTCACGTCCAGTTAGCTAAGCTAATTTATCAATCGTATCTTACCTCTAAGCACGTCTTTATACCGTTAAGGCAAAGCGATTATGCTGAAAGATTGGGCGTTACCGTACTTACCGCACATAAATCATTAACGAAGCTGTATGATTTAAAGTTGATTGAAAAGCGCTACGGGGGCGTGGCAATTACCCAGGTCGAGCGACTGGAAGGTTTTCTAAAAGAAAGTTCGTCACTATTACCATTGTAAGAGTGGTTAATGTCCTCCACATGCGAGAGCGCCAAAAGACCCTCCCTCAAATTTATTCCACGCCCATGGCAACTCATGCATCAAGTATTACGCTGGCTTTAGCCCGCCTAAAATAATGTGCTGAATGTTGCTTAGCGTGCTCTCGAAGAAAGCTTGATCGCTTAAATCTTTACCGGTTACGGCTTTGATCTGCACGCTGAAATCGGCGTAATGCTGAGTAATGGCCCAAATGCTGAATATCAAGTGTATAGGATCAACAGGCTTTAGCTTACCCGCTTCAATCCATTCGATAATGACGGCGCTTTTCGCGTCCAGCAGTGTTTTGAGCGGCGTTTCTAATTCCTTTATTAAAAGAGGGGCACCTTGTACCACTTCCATGCAAAAAAGCTTAGATTCAGCTGGATTGTCCCTCGACATTTCAAGTTTTACTTTAATATAGTCGCTCAGGGTTTCTATAGGGTCTTGTTCTGCTGAAAAGCTCTGTAGGGGTGTTAACCACACATCTAAAAGGTGGGTAATAACCGATAAGTACAAACCCTCTTTACTTTTAAAGTAATACAGTAAATTACTTTTTGAGACATTCGCTAGTTCCGATACTTGCTCTACAGTGGTGCCACTCACGCCGTTCTTTGAGAACAAGGAAAGGGCAGCATCCATAATGCGAGTACGCTTTTCTAATAACGCTTTTTCTCTTCGCTTTTGCGTGGTCGGGCTAAATGCTCTCGCTGATTTCGTAATTGTTTGACCTTCAGATTTACTCACTACTTGTCTCTTCTTTACCGGAATTTCCGTGATCAGGCGCTTAGTTTACGTGGAGTTCTCGTCGCTATAAACCCATTTGCACAAATATGCACCAATTAAGTTCAATTGCACTGGACTTGGTGTTCCAAATTGAACCAATAAGTCCAATTTGGGTTGTCGAATTTTGTAAGTGACTGAAATTTATTGGTTAAATAAATTGGCCTGCTTTATGCTGTTCACTAAGTATACCGCCACTTCAATTTTTTGAATTCGGCAACCTTAAAAAAAGCGGGATAAACCGCTTAAAACGCATACAAGCAGAGGTACAACATGGATATAGGTGTATTTATTCCGATTGGGAACAACGGCTGGCTAATTTCGAAAAATTCGCCTCAGTTCAAACCTTCCTTCGATCTCAACAAAGAGATTGTAATGAAGGCTGAAAAGTACGATATGGATTTTGCGCTCTCTATGATCAAACTGCGAGGGTTTGGCGGTGAAACCGAATTTTGGGACTACAACTTAGAGTCGTTTACGTTAATGGCAGGCCTTGCTGCTGTTACCTCAAAAATTCAACTATATGCCACGGCTGCCACACTAGTCTTGCCGCCTGCAATCATGGCGCGCATGGCCAGTACCATCGACTCTATCTCTAACGGACGTTTTGGCGTAAACCTAGTCACTGGCTGGCAACGCCCTGAATACTCGCAAATGGGTATGTGGCCGGGCGATGAATTTTTCGGTAACCGCTATGAGTATTTGGATGAATACATTCAGGTAGTCAAAGAATTATGGGAAACCGGAAAAAGCGATTTTAAAGGCGAGCATTTCCAAATGGATGATTGCCGAATGTTGCCCAAGCCACAGCGAAAAATTCCACTTATCTGTGCCGGTCAAAGCGCAGCAGGCATGGATTTCTCTGCCCGTCATGCCGACTATAATTTCTGCTTTGGTAAAGGCGTAAATACACCTACCGCTTTTGCACCAACCGCAGCGCGCTTAACTGAAGCGGCTGAAAAACACGGTCGCAGCGTAGGTTCAGCGGTACTTATCATGGTTATTGCCGATGAGACGGATGAAGCCGCCATGGCAAAATGGGAAAGCTATAAAGACGGCAAAGATCAGTCAGCGTTGGACTGGATGGCAACGCAAGGAGCTGCTGATAAGAAATCGGGTAAAGACACGAATATCCGCGATATGACCAACCCAACCTCAGCAGTAAACCTGAACATGGGGACGCTGGTGGGTTCCTATGAGTCGGTGGCCTCTATGCTTGATGAAATAGCCACAGTGCCGGGCTGTGAAGGTGTATTGCTGACCTTCGATGACTTCCTTAAAGGCATGGATGATTTCGGCACTAAAATTCAGCCGCTAATGAAATCCCGTCAGCATTTGCTTAGCACATCGGGAGCCGCCTAATGTCAGCAGGTGAAATATTTGAGGTCTCAGGGTGCTTTCAAGCGCGCCAGACGGGGCAGCCCGTACTGCCAGCTAAGCCTGAACCGTTGACGTTAAACCCTGCGGAAACTGCCGTTATTGTGGTGGATTTGCAAAACGCTTATGCCAGTAAAAACGGCTACTTAGACAAAGCGGGTTTTGATGTGTCCACTACGGCGCCAGTCATTCAAAATACCATTAAAGTGCTTGAAACAGCGCGGGCTGCAGGCATGCCTGTGGTGTTCTTACAAAATGGATGGGATGCCGACTACAAGGAGGCCGGCGGCCCCGGTTCGCCGAACTGGTATAAGTCTAATGCCCTTAAAACCATGCGCAAACAACCAGAGCTTAAGGGAAGTTTGCTGGCCAAGGGTACTTGGGATTACGCGCTTGTAGATGCGCTAAAGCCTCAAGATGGCGACATCATTATTCCTAAAACCCGTTACAGCGGTTTTTACAATACTAATTTAGACAGCATGCTGCGCGCACGCGGTATTCGCAACTTAGTGTTTACAGGCATTGCAACCAATGTCTGTGTGGAATCTACGCTGCGCGATGGCTTCCACCTGGAATATTTTGGTGTGGTGCTGGCCGATGCGGCATATCAAGCTGGCCCGCCAGACATTCACGAGGCCTCACTTTTCAACATTCAGACGTTTTTCGGGTGGGTGTCTACCACCGCGCAGTTCTGTGAAGTATTTGAAGGGACGAGTTAGGTGCTTTCTTCTTAGCATCTACTAACCACGCAGACAAAAACAACACGATAAATCAGTTAGCAAGAATTGAAGTAAACCATTTATAGGCGCTAGGCAGCAACGCATAGAAAGCGCAACGAAAAGGATAAGAACATGCCAAAGAAAGCCATTATTCCAGCAGGTACATCAACACCTATAGCTCCTTTTGTTCCAGGCTCTATGGCTGACAATATTTTATATGTGTCAGGTACTTTACCGTTTGATGAAAACAACGACGTAGTCCACGTGGGCGATGCTGAGGCACAAACTCGCCACGTTTTAGAAACGATTAAAAGTGTTATCGAAGAAGCGGGCGGCACTATGGATGACGTCACCTTTAACTCAATTTTTATTACCGATTGGGATGACTACGCCGCGGTAAACAAAGTATACGCCGAGTACTTTCCAGGTGAAAAGCCAGCGCGCTACTGCATTAAGGTTGGGCTGGTAAAGCCTGAAGCCTTAATTGAAATTGCGTCTGTAGCACACATTGGGTAAGCGATTATGTTTGGACTTCCCGCGAACTGCGCCCACTGGTTTTATATAGGTGAGCTTTATGCATTCTGAAGTGCAGGCAAGCTACGACCACATGAACGGCGAAATGCGTAACAAGTTACATTACGAAATACACGGTCTGACGTCGCCCGACGCACCTACGATTGTGTTTAGTTCAGGGCTGGGCGGGGCAGCTAAATTTTGGCAGCCGCAACTGGGTGACTTTGCCCAAGACTACAGAGTGATCACTTACGATCACTATGGCACCAACAAAAGTGTGGGTGACTTGCCAGCGAATTACAGCATTTCACATATGGCGGATGAACTCGCTGCACTTCTTAGAAAACTTGAAGTGCAAGCGTGCCATTTCGTCGGTCACGCGCTGGGTGGTTTGGTGGGGCTTGAGCTTGCTTTGTCTAAACCTAAGCTTTTACAAAGTTTAGTGCTGGTAAATGCGTGGAGCAGTCCAAATCCGCACACATTGCGCTGCTTTAATATACGCAAAGCGTTATTGGCGGCAGGCAGAAAGGACATGTATTTGCAACTTCAGGCGCTGCTGCTGTTTCCGCCTGATTGGATAGCCGCGAATGCCGCTCACTTGGCAGAGGAAGAGGCGCACTTACTCAACCATTTCCCTAACGAGGAAAACCTGCTCGCCCGCATTGGTGCCCTTAGTGCGTTCAATATTGATGAGAGTTTGCACGCCATCACCACACCAACGTTAGCGCTTGCCAACAAAGACGACACCTTGGTGCCGTGGCAGCGTTCACAGATGCTGGCTGAAGCTATGCCCAACGCCGAATTGTCGGTCATGGAATACGGCGGGCATGCATCAAGTATTACAAACACAATTGCGTTTAATGAACTGCTGCGCAGCTATTTAGGGCAAGTGGCCTAACGTGAACATGACACTGCATCAGGCTATGAGGTGTTTTATAGCTGATGAGGCGTATGCATTGTAAACAAGCTGCAAAGCTACAGCCTCAATGACGTAATGGCTAAAAAGCGCTAAGCGCAAAAACCGAGAGCATAGCGTAGCGCTTAAAAGATTTGATCAAACTGGAATGAATTTAAAATGACTGATACACAAAATACAGAGTTTA
>CETE01016811.1_pt1 | contig 10217 bp, 6 predicted proteins | sample 531241 | NCBI WGS metagenome assembly CETE01 (sample SAMEA2622336, study PRJEB7988) | marine metagenome | biome: marine biome (ENVO:00000447); feature: deep chlorophyll maximum layer (ENVO:xxxxxxxx); material: "saline water (ENVO:00002010), including plankton (ENVO:xxxxxxxx)" | depth 30 m
TGGTACAAATCAATTAAGCTGGAAAATTAGGTCAGATCCCAGAGTTAATAGCCGTGAAAGATTAAATTGCCGACATTTAACAAAAGAGGATATTGAGGATCAAATAGATCTAATAGTTATAGATGTTTCATTTATATCACTGACCAAGATTTTACCGGCCGCACATACAGTAGGTTCATCAAATTGTTCAATCATCACATTAATAAAACCTCAATTCGAACTGAGTAGAGATGAAGTTTCAAAGGGCGGAATTGTCAAAGATCCAGAATTACACCAGAAGTCTGTTAGTAAAATTGTTAACTTTGCAACATCAGAACTACAACTAAACCACGATGGGACAACAAATTCGCCAATCACTGGAACTGGAGGAAATGTTGAATTCTTGGCTCATTTCATAAAAACCAGATAATTCATATAACTATTTATAACTTCTTACAATATATGTAACATAGAGTTTATAATTTAATTACCATGATTCAATAAGCACCCTATTTATAAGCATGATTAAACCTGCATTTGTAATATTTGTACTGTTATCCAATTTAATTTCGGCTTCAGAGCCTATTAATATTGAATCTAGAAGAGAGCTATTCATAGATGATTTTCTAATCGAATCTCTGGAAAACGCTGAGATACGATTATCAACTCCTAGAGACGAAGGTCCTGTGCATAAGTTTGATAAAAGTTGGGAAGGTCCTTTTTGTGGTTATTCAACAATTATTAAAGATGGTGGTAGGTATTTGTTATACTATCGTGGTCTCCCTAAGTCCGGTAAAGATGGAAGCGAAGATGAAACAACATGCATAATCACATCTACTGACGGCATAAATTGGACTAGACCTGAGCTTTCAAATTTTCTCAAAAAGAAGTATCCACGAAATAATATCATATTAGCTAATGCTGCTCCAGTAACCCATAATTTCTCCCCTTTCCTAGATACAAATCCAAACGTTATACCTAATCAAAAATTCAAAGCGCTCGGAGGAACAGAAAAATCAGGTCTTATCGCTTACAGCTCAGAGGACGGATTTCATTGGAAAAAACTCGCGGAAAATGCGGTCTTTAAAGATGGGATCTTCGATTCACAAAATGTTTCCTTCTGGTCTGAACATGAGAAATGCTATGTATGCTATTTTAGAACATGGACAGGAGGTGGTTATAGTGGATACAGAAGTGTCAGCAGAACAACCTCAAAAGACTTCTTTAATTGGACCATTCCAACCAAAATGAATTTTGGGGATACACCCTCTGAGCATCTATATACAAATCAAACTCATCCATACTTCAGAGCCCCTCAAATATATATAGGTATTGCCGCGAGGTTTATGCCAGGACGCCGAATTTTATCAAAAGATGAGGCTAAAATTATTGGCGTTAACCAAAGTTATTTTAATGATTGCTCTGATGTGGTTATATTAAGTTCAAGAGGGGGAAATTCATATAAAAGAAAATTTATGGAATCCTTTCTCAGGCCCGGAATTGGATTAGAAAATTGGGTCTCAAGATCAAATTACCCCGCTCTAAACATTGTACAGACATCATCTAATGAAATGTCATTCTATGTGAATCAAAATTATGCTCAGTCATCGAGCTGTCTTCATCGATATTCGCTTCGTATTGATGGTATTAGTTCAATTTATGCTGGGTTCAGGAAAGGCACCGTGATCACTAAGCCATTTATTTTTAAAGGAAAGCAATTGCACATGAATTATTCCACATCTGCTGCTGGAGGTATTAAAGTATCAATTCTAGATAATTCCAAATCCCCTTACAAAAGTTTTGATATTGGTAATGCAATAGAATCCATAGGAAATTACATTGATCGAATAATAAAATGGAAAAATATCAATGATTTAAGTTCGCTTGAAGGAAAAATCGTAAGGCTTAAAATTGAGCTCAAGGATGCCAACCTTTATTCATTAAGATTTAACTAATCGAAATTATTTTCTATTAAGTCTAATAAATAAAATCACACCTAAAAGTGTTATAGCAACTGTAGGTAACCACATTAAATATTGAGCAATAATTTGGTCCTTCATATTGTCAGCCAAAATTATTCCAAGAAAATAAATACATGCTACAGCTAAACTTAAAACAAAGCCGCCATGCGAATCTTTCCTTTGTTTGCTAATACCAAGAGGAACTGCCAATAAACCAAACGCAAAACAAGCTACTGCAAAAGAATGTCTTTTTTGTATCTCTGTTCTAATTTCATTCGATTTCTTTTCACTTAATTCACCATCTTCGTTCAACCGATTATATAATTCAGTAGTCTCAAGAAGGCTTGGCTTAAACTTCTTAGGATTATTTCTAAAAGTCGATAGGTCCAAGGGAATTGTCGTTTCCTCGGCACTTAATCCAGGGACCAGGTTTGTTAAATCTTTTGGATTTTTGTTGTTCTTTATAATTCCCTCAGCATTACCTAATACAAGCAACAACTGATCATCAATTTCATTGTATTCAATTATTGCTTCCTCAGATTTCAGGTATCTTATTGGATATATATCATCATTAAGTTCAATTAGTTCAAGGCCAATTAATTTATTCCCAAGCCTATTAGCGGTATATATTCGATAGTTTGGAAATGTAGTAATAACCTTGTCCGGTATTATTAAAGCCAAAGGGTCCTCAATAGCCATGTTGTATAAGGTCATCTTCATCGCTGCCTTTCCCTTTGGAGCAATCGTCGTATTTATGTAAAAACTTAAAACGCAAAGCAAAATAGATATTATAAAAACCGGCTTAGCTATCTGCAGCATACTTAAACCTGACATCCTTAGCGCAAGAATCTCATTGTCTTTAGACATTCGTCCGAAAACAAGCAGGACACCCGTAAGAAAACTCCAAGGAATAGTGAATATTAATGAGTATGGGAATATATATACAATAAATTGAAGTACAGATGTAACAGGCAAATCCCGATCAACCAGTAATTCGAATATTTGCTTAAATAAATTTCCTAATACAAAAATTAGACTCAATGCTAATACGCAAAGAGTTGTAGTCGACAGGATTTGACGGCTTACGTATCTAAAAGATTGACTAAAAATTATAGCCACTCAGAACAATATAGCCTAAACAGCTAATCTTCAAATTTATGATTTAAGACTCTGCTTTAAGTTTTTCATAAAGATCAAATGCTTCATCTGCACCCATCCCCTCATGCACGACTCCCCTAACCGCTTTCATCATTGGCACCGGAGCATCTGCTTGGAAAATATTTCTTCCCATATCAACTCCAGAAGCACCTTGTGCACATGCATCATAAGCCATTTGAAGTGCATCTCGTTCTGGTCTTTTCTTACCTCCGGCAATTACTATGGGAACTGGACAACAGCTAGTAATTGTCTCAAACCCTTCATCAATGTGATAACATTTGACCATATGGCATCCTAATTCGGCCATAATCCTCGTAGCCATTCTAAAATATTTGGCGGTTCTTTCCATTGCTCGACCTACAGCAACAACTCCCATGACAGCTATTCCATACCTTGAAGCTGCATCAATGAGATTAGTCAAATTCTGAAGAGATTGTCTCTCGTGTTGACTCCCGATGAATACTTGAACGGCTAAAACCGATGCATTTAATCTAACGGCTTCCTCAATGTCCACAGCTAGATGCTCATTTGAAAGAGGCTCATATCCCGGACGTGTCAATTTAACTGTCTTCCCATCATTTTCCCCTTCCCATTCATCAATTGTACTTACCATACTCGTTCCTCCAGATGCTCTTAATGCTATAGCCTTCTGCGTGCTAGCGGGTATGATTGATCTTTGTATACCCCTTGTTAACATCAGACAGTCACAATATGGTTCTAACGGCAATATGGTTTGATCAACTCTCTCGAGACCTGTAGTAGGTCCCATGAAATAGCCATGGTCAAATGCCAACATTATAGTTCTCCCTGATTCAGGATTGAAAATATGTGCTAACCTGTTCTGCAAACCCCAATCATATTGGTGAGAACCTTTAAGGAAAAATTTAGGAACTGTTTGTTCTGTATCTGTATAATATTCTTTTTGTTTTTCTGCGGATAATCCGTCTAAATCAGCCATGATAATATTTTGTTTACTCTTGGTTATTATTTTATTGGTTTATAAATTCTGACATTGATTTCAAAATAATTGCAACAGAACAGGCTCCTGCGTCTGGATGTCCTAATGACCTCTCCCCTAACGTCTTTGCCCTACCCATTGTTGCAATCATCTCCTTGCTTTCCTCCTTACCCCTATCGGCTGCCTGAGATACTAAGCTAATCAATTCGTAAAGAGGTAATGAAATATTTTTTGAAGCTTCCTGAGCGGCAGGCTCAAGTGCATCAATCATTGTTTTATCACCAGGAGATGCACCTCCACGTGATTTCACACCTTCATTTGCTGCATTTAAAAAGCTTTTTAAGCCATCCGAATTAAGCGTTTCTTCTCCATCAAGTGCCTTACCACCATTCCTAAATAGTGTACCAAACAAGGCCCCTGATGCCCCCCCCATGGAACTCATCATTGCCATTCCCGCAGATTTAAATACGTCTGAAATTTGATTAAAGGAAGAACTTTCTATTTTCTCTATAACGGCTTTCATACCTCTCTCCATCCCAAGACCATGATCACCATCGCCTAAATTCCTATCAGCATCAGTGAGCAACGGCTCAGAATCAATGATTGATAAGGCAACTTGCTTTACCATTTCAATAGTATCACTAAGATCTAAATTTTCCTTACCCATTTTTAAAGTTTAGTATAACAAACAGATTCACAGGGCATATCCCAATATTTTTTTAATTCATCATTTAGTTTTGTTATACTAAATGAAATTCCTGACATTTCTTGGCAAGTAACATATGGACCTATAGCTGTATCATAAACAACAATTCCTTTTTCATTTAGATATTCTTTTGCTTTACGCAAGCAAATAAGACATTCCATCATCGTTGTTGCCCCAAGGCTATTCACCAACAACAATATCTCATCACCTTTGGACAGCTCTTCGATTTCAGTATCATTAATAAAGTCTTCAATTATTAAATCCAACATTTTTGGCGTTAGATCATCAGCTGTTGTCATAGGAATTTCTGAAACTCCTGGTTCACCGTGTATGCCCATACCTAGACCAATAAGATTTTCATCAATTTCAAAGGTCGGCTTTCCTGTTGCTGGAATAGAACCAGGGGCCATTGATACTCCAACAGAACGTGTATGCAGGACAGCAAGCTTTGCTATCCTCTCTAAATCTTTTAAGTCATTAACTGATTGTGAGGCTGCCCCAGCAAGCTTTACAATCAAAACCAAACCTGCAATACCCCTTCTATCTCCTTTGTTTTCAGGAGGAGCCGAGCAAACATCATCAGTAATTAAAACCGTACTAACATTAATTCCGGAATCAGAGGATAATTCTGCACCAATATCAAAATTCATCACATCTCCAGCATAATTACCATAAAGATAAAGAACGCCATTTCCCCTATCAACGGCCTCAGTAGCCTCTAGCACAATATCTGGTGGAGGAGCAGCGAATATATCACCACATGCAGCGCCATCTGCAAGATTTACACCAACTAAGCCATGATAAATTGGTTCATGACCTGCCCCCCCGCCCACTAACAATGCCACTTTATTATCAGCTATCTCATTCTTAATGATAGATCTGGTGCCAACTTTTTTACATTGACCATCATAAGCTTCAACTAAGCCATCTAAAAGCTCATCCGCCACTTTTAAGGGGTCATTAATTAATTTTTTCATCTTTTGAGTAAATAATTAAATTTTGATAAGATTAAATCAAGTTGATTACATCAATATAATTTAATTAATTCTTTGTTTATTTCGCATAGCTTAACTAGATTTCGTTGAGTTCTCAGTATACAATAAAATCTGTGTTTAAAATTGTATTATCCTTTATTCTTGTCATTTGCATAATCAATGTCAAAGGGCAAAATACGGATGAAAAGGAAAAGGTCATCCTAAGCATTCAAGACTTACCTGCATGGACCAGTGCATTATCGGCGTATAAAGACGGCCTCTCTGATGTTGCAGTAGAAAAACTAGAGAAAATTGAATCAAGATCAGATTTATCTTCTACTGACAAAACAAGAGTAAGAGCACTTTTAGTTGAAAATTTAGTTAGAACTGGAAGATATCAAGAAGCTTTAAATACGGCAAAAGGTGATGAGTTAAACTTTTGGCGAGGTATCGCTCTTGCGTCACTGGGTAAGATAAATGAGGCAAGGCCTTTACTAGATAAATATATCAAAAACAGTAAAGACCCATTTCACTCTAGTGCTGTTCTAAGTATTTCATCCGCTTATGAGTCACTCGGCATGCTTGAAAAAGCTTTGAAAGTTATTTCTACCTCGGTTGAAAATTCAAAGACTAATAAAATTAAAAACAATATAATTAATTTCAAATTGGCAACCATCAATCTCCTCATAGGGAATTATGATGACGCTATCGAATCAACCAATACGATTAATTCTTCCTCAAAGGAAATTAACAATCTAAAACTTTTAATTCAATCAAGGGCCTTTTTTGCTCTAAGCAAGTTCCCTGAATCTGAATTATCAATTAAAAATATCTCTGTTGGCATTGAAAATAGAACTCCCAAAATTCATACCGCCCTCGAAAACCTCAAGTTCAACATTCAAGTAAAGTTAGAAAATTTCCAAAACGCCATTGCTATAATTCGATCGGCTATTGAGAATGCTCCTATCGGATGTGATAACACACCATTCTTTGAAAAATTATTGAGTTTATCTGAAAAGGAACCAACCCAGGTTGAGTCATTACTCAGTACTTGGACAAAATCTGAAGACAATAACCTCTCACGTAAAGCCCGTTATTTTTTGATTAAGTTAAATTATTCAAAAGACATTGAAAAATCAATTTTACTACTTAAGGAAATATCTGATGGAGAGGATTCCATTTCATTAAAATCAAAAATACTACACGGAAAAATCCTAATTATTAACAAAAGTTATCAGGAAGCAATAGAATTGCTAAATAGCATCAATAACGTCGCGCAAGATCAATACAGCAGTTCAGAAATTAATTTTTTATTGGCTGAAGCTCATAATAAGAACAGTGATATAAGATCAGCAACCGAGAGTTATTTAAATGTTAAAGATCCAACAAATGAAGATTCCGCGAAATTCAATGCAGCCCTAATTGAGATGTTGAACAACGAAAAATCGGACAACGAACTAGACAATCAACTCATATCTACAATTCAAAATAATAACATTAAAGGTAATGCTTTATTGGAAAGAGGACTATTGTTGGCGTCCGATGGTTCTGGAAATGCTAAATTTTCGATAGAACAATTCATAGATCAATTCCCAAAGCATGAAAGAATAGCAGAAGCTCACCTAGCAATAGCTAGCTTATTACTTCAAGAATCCCCAACCAATTATGAAAGAGCTAATAAATCTTTAATCACCGGTAAAGCCCATGCAGTAAAATCCACTGATAAAGAAAAAGCTGATTATTTAGATTTTTGGATTAGCGAAAACTCCTCGGAAATTGGTGCGATTGAAGTTAAAGGTAATTCATTTTTAGAAAAATGGCCCAACTCTTCTCATTCACCTGAAATCAGAATGAGATTGGGTGAAATTTTTTATATAAATAAAGATTACTCAAAAGCTTTGTTGAATTTTGAAAAGCTATATACGAATTATCCAAATTCAGAATTGGCAATCAGATCAATGTATTTTGCCGCCCATTCTGCAAAATTAACATTATCAGAAGAAGGAATTGAGAGAGCCTTGAATCTATTTGAAAATGTAGCCAAAACCAAAACAACATTGGCTCCCAAAGCCATTCTGGAAAGCGCTCAAATCAAATTGAACAAAAATTTGAAGACTGAGGCAATCGATTCACTAGACTCATTAATAGATTCTAAAGTTCCAAATACAATTAGAATAACAGCTCTAATGCTTAAGGGAAAAGCCCTTTATGAACAGGGAGCTCTAAGTGCAGATAAAATAACAGATGCAATCAATGCATTCGATATGATTCTCTCGATTGACAAACTTAGTACAAGCTCAAGAAATGAAGCTATTTTTCGAAAAGCCAAGTCATACGAATTTATAGGACAAGACACAAAATCATTAGAGCTATATTATCAAATCCTTACAGCTCCAAGACCTCCTCTAACTGAAAATGAAAAACCAGAGATGAATTGGCATTTCAAATCAGGTTTTGAATGCATTAGAATATTAACTAGTAGGAATAACAATCAAGATCTTAGGGCGGCAATAATTATAGCCGACCAGTTAGCAAGCATTAACGGTACAAGATCACCTGAGGCTAAAGTTATTAGTGAACGATTAAAGCTGGAGAACTTTATTTGGGAGGAATAGAGTTATTCTATTCTGATGAAAAAAACAGATAAAAGGATTCACCTAAACTCAAAAGTGTAATCGTTGCAGTTAGCAATGAAACTAAAGTAATGACAGCTGAATAAATTAATTTTTGCTTTAGAATTTGTCTCTTGAAAAAGAAAGAAGACAGAAATAGTAAAACTAAGCAAATGAGCAACTTCAATGAATCATAAATAAATGTGTTCGAGGGATAACTCGTACTACTTACAGATTTAAAATCGATATACGCCCAACACAGAGTCAATAGAAGTGAATTTATGAGATATAAAATTATAATTTTAATCCGATTATTCATTAATATATCACTGGTATTTATTTTACTCGATTAGTTAAATACAAATTTCAAGTCTTCATTATTCAAACCCCTCATATCCGGTACTTCTTCGTCTATAGCCATATTGATTAGATTTCTTTTTTTATCCTGCAGGGCGAGTATTTTTTCCTCAACAGTATTGTTTGTTATCAATTTATAGCAATTCACAATTTTTGACTGTCCAATTCGATGAACTCTGTCGGTGGCTTGATTTTCCACAGATGGATTCCACCATGGATCAAAATGTATAACCGTATCTGCGGCAGTAAGATTTAGCCCGTATCCACCTGCTTTGAGAGATATAAGAAAAACTTTTGTGCGATTATTAAAATCTTGAAAATCCTTCACCATTTGATTTCTATCGTTGCTCTTAGTTCCTCCATCTAATAAATAACTCGGAATAGATTCATTTTTTAATTCTGCTTCAATAAGTTTAAGCATTTTAACAAACTGAGAAAAAACGATCACTTTACTTCCCCCGCTAATACTATTTTTTATCAAGTTCATCAAAACATTCATTTTTGAAGAACTAAATGAACGGTCTTTAGTATTCTTAATCAATCTCAAATCACAACACACTTGCCTGAGACGAAGCAATAAAGTCAGCACTTGTATCGTTTCATTTCCCTGAGGAGACTTGTTTAAATTTGAAATTAATTCTTTTCCGGAAACTAGAAGATTATTGTATACACCTCTCTCCTCCAAAGAAAGGTCACAGAAAATTGTTTTTTCAACCTTATCAGGGAGCTCTTTTAGAACATCCTTCTTCAATCTTCTTAAAATAAACGGTGACACCCTATGCCTAAATTTTGATTGTTCCCGAGCGTAATAATTTTTAAAGTTTTCTTTAGATCCAAGGTAGTTTGGATTCACAATATTCATTAAACTCCATAAATCAGATATTTCATTCTCAATAGGAGTCCCACTCAAAGCAATCTTGATATTAGAATCTATACTTTCTAAAGCTTTAAATGTTTTTGTTAAGTCATTTTTAAAATATGACGCCTCATCGGCAACAACCATAGAAAATTTTGCTTTACTGAGTTCCATAACATCACTCAATAAGGTTCCATAGGTCGAAATAACAATATTTGAATCCACTCTAACTCCACCTCTGTCAATTCCATGGTAAAGCTGTATGTTTGTTTCTGGTAGAAATTTTTTAACTTCAGTCTTCCAATTATATATTAGAGAAGTTGGACAAATAATTAGGACCTTTTCTTCATCTAAATTCATTGATGCAATGAGAGCTAAAATCTGGACCGTCTTTCCTAAACCCATTTCATCAGCAAGAATAAATCCACTATCCATCATAATTCTTTTATTCATCCAGACAACACCTTCTTTTTGATAAGACTTAAGATTACCGTTAAAATTTTTTTCAAAAAATTCATTAAAAGGATTATTAACTTCAGGCAATCTGAAACCAAATTTGGATAAGCTATCCTCTATGTATAGTGCCTCCTTACCCGAAACACTTCTAAGAACTTTATTCCCTAAAATTCTCTGTTTTGTTTCTGTGGATCCTAGTG
>CETE01071533.1_pt1 | contig 10209 bp, 6 predicted proteins | sample 531241 | NCBI WGS metagenome assembly CETE01 (sample SAMEA2622336, study PRJEB7988) | marine metagenome | biome: marine biome (ENVO:00000447); feature: deep chlorophyll maximum layer (ENVO:xxxxxxxx); material: "saline water (ENVO:00002010), including plankton (ENVO:xxxxxxxx)" | depth 30 m
AGCTGTCTGAGCGTTATTGCGCGCCGAAATATTCAAAAAATCGTCGGAGTCAAGCGCTGTATCTGAACCCAAAATGAGGGTTCCTCCATTGACAAGAAACCCGCCGGAGGAATTGTTGCCAGACAATAGAAGCGTGCCGCCGGTGGCTTCATTGTTTGCCGCTCTCATTGAGAGATCCCGGTCAGTCCCGTCATTAATAATGTTGCTCGTAATCGTGAGCTCGGCTGAGGTGGGATCAACATCTGGATTGTCGTGGACGACAAATGTCCGGTTGGCTCCTGTGACCTGAATGGTTCCTCCGCTAACGGTGGCTACCGAGGCGTCACTGTTGTTGGCCCGGTCTTCGTAGTTCATCCCTGTATTGAGAATCAGCGTGTTATTGCTCCCGATGTTAACGAAGGCATTCCCAGCTTGCCCGGTGGTATCTCCGAGGATGATCAGGCTATCAAACTGCTGAGTATCGGTATTTACGTTAAGCGTACCGTTTCGAACCTCCATCACTCCGCGTCCGAAACTACCGGTAACGGTTGCTGTTGCCCCATCCTTAATGATCGTCCGCATGACATTCCCTGTGCCAGCCTCTACCTGACCATTCAGGAGCAAATCTGCTCCTCCCACAAGAAAGTCGACTCGGGTGGCATCACCCCGCGTCAGGTTTCCGTCGATCTGCACAGAACGACCATCTGAAGACCCAGCCAGATCGCCAACTTCAAAACGTTGCACGCCAGCTGTTGTTGCGCCGGTCCCAACAGCGATATCTCCGGTGAAAATGATTTTGTTGGTGGTTGATTCGGTGTCGATCCGGAAAGTTCCGGCAGATCCATCTCCAATCGTGATATTCGCGGCTATCGTTTGGTCGGCAGCAAGGTCCGAGTCGGTGTCGACTCCGCCAGAGCCGGCGAAAGTTAAAGTGTCAGCTCCCGCTATGCCGATGGTGTAGGATGACGTGGTATTTCCATTAAATATGAGATGGTTAATTGACTGGCCACCCTCCAGGTTAATTGCTGCTGTACCTTGGGCGGAATTAAAAATCGCGTTGTCCGCCAAACCGGGGAACGAAGCATCAGCAGTCCAGTTGGTTGGAGTGGACCAAAGGCTGTCCCCACCTCCATCGTCCCACGTAAAATCGGCGGAGAAAAGGTTTGAAGGGATCAGAGCCAAAGAAAGCAAAGTGGCAAAAGATGCTTTTAATGGTCGATTGAACAGGGCGTTAGGGGTCATGAGTTGGCAAGATTACGATGAACTTGTTTGCGGCAAAATATATGTAACGCGCGAAGTTTGAATGGCTATAGGGAGGAATCCAAGGAAATCTTTTGCAAAAAATAACCCATTTGGGGGGGTTAGAGAATTTAACCCAGTGAACGGAAACAATTCTTTGGTGCGCAGCGGACTACTACCGATCTTTCACTTGTTTCGGGGACCGTCCAGTAAAAGGGATCCAAAGAGGCATAAGTGGTGGGTTTTATCCGCGGTCAAATCTATTGGTCGAGGAGAGACCTAATGAGAGAAAAGTCTCTGTTTTTGGCCGAAGCGAGAGGCAATTCCTGTTCGCTCTGTGAGAATTTTCTGCGATGTTTAATGGCGACTCCGTGCTGACTCATCAAAGGGTCTCAACTTTCAAACAATCCATGACGGCAATCACTCAAGAATCAAATGCTGAGGTGCTGGCTCCTGCCGGTTGCTATGCCTCGTTGCAGGCGGCAGTCAGTGCAGGGGCGGATGCAGTTTATTTTGGATTGGCCCAGTTAAACATGAGAGCGCGCTCGCGGCGTTCGTTTCACCTGGTCGATCTTCCGGAAATTATGGAGCGTTGCGAGGCTGGACATATCCGCGGTTACCTGACTCTCAACACCCTGCTCTACGATCACGATATCAAGCTGTGCTACAAGCTTCTCGAAGCGGCCGCGAAGAATGGAGTGAATGCGGTGATTGCGTCTGACATGGCATGCATCATGAAAGCCCGTGAACTTGGGCTAGAGGTGCACCTGTCGACCCAACTTTCGGTATCCAACTACGAATCGTTCAAATTTTATGCCCAGTTTTGTGATCGGATCGTGTTGGCTCGAGAATTAAATTTATCGATGATTCGCAAGTTGCGTGAGCAGGTGCTGGCGGATGATCTGCGGGGTCCTTCGGGGCGGGTGGTCGAGATTGAAGCTTTTGCTCACGGTGCGCTTTGTGTCGCAGTTTCAGGACGTTGTGGGATGTCGCTTTTCACCGACAACGCTTCCGCTAATCGTGGTGCTTGCGTTCAAAACTGTCGAAAGGAGTATATTGTTAAAGATCCTGAGACCGGCAAGGAGCTCAAGGTCGACAATAACTTCGTGATGTCGCCAAACGACATCTCGACTATTGAGTTTCTCGATCAGGTGCTTGAAGCCGGAGTTCACACTTTGAAGTTGGAAGGGCGCGGCCGGGCTCCTGAATATGTGAAACTCGTCACGCGCGCCTATCGCGAAGCCGTCGACGCCGTCCATCAGGGTTCTTATTGCGAGGAATTTGTGGCGAAGCTTCTGACCGACATCGAAAAGGTTTACAACCGCGGGCTTTCCGATGGCTATTACCTTGGGAGAGAGCAAGGCTGGTCAGGTAGCCATGGATCCAAGGCGACTCATCAAAAGACCCTCAAGGGTCAAGTGACTCATTATTATTCTAAACTCGGAGTAGCTGAAGTCCGGGCGACAGCTGATGTCAAAGTCGGCGACGAATTTCTGATTATCGGAGAAACCACCGGGGTTGTCGAAGGGATTGTGGAAGAGCTTTATCTTGATGCTGGAAAGGTTGAAGAGGCTAAAGCCAAGCAGGTCTTCTCTGTTAAGGTCAGCAATAAAGTCAGAAAGAATGACAAGTTCTTCACCATGGAGCCGGCAGCCGTGGTGGCAAACTGAGCAGAATCCATCATCGAGAAATGTTTCTCAAAATCGCCCATAAAAAACCCGAGTGTATCGGGTGCATGCTCTGTGCTGAGGTGGCGCCGGAATACTGGGCGATGGATGAAGACGGCGAGGCTCAATTGATCAACGTCGCCCGTGAGGATAAGACCTTCCAATATGGAGAGGGTCTGGAATCAGACCGGGAAATTCTCAAGGAAGCCGAAACTGGCTGCCCGGTGAACATTATTCGGGTCGAGTAGCGCGCTCACTTGTGGACACGCGAGGCAAATTTTCGCAAAATTGTCTGCGCTCTCCCGTATGAATTTTCGCTAGCGACCGCAGCCGAAAACCAGTTGGCTGAAGATTCCTGATTTAAACATGAAAATTACAACGATTATTTCCTCTCTTATCCTGTTGCTGACTTTGGGCAACGCAAACGAAATCGCTGAATCCCAACAACAGTGGATTGAGGTCTACAAGAAGCAGGCCAATATTCCGGAAGCGGGGGCGATGTTAATCAATCAAGACGAGGAGCCTGATTTGAGCGACGGGTTCATCGATCTCTACAATGGGAAAGATCTCAAAAACTGGGAGCCGAAAGGTGGTAATTGCACTTTTGAGGCCAAAGATGGCTACATTGAAGGCACCTGTGTGCCTGGATCACCCAGCACTTATCTTTCAACGAAGAAGAACGACTACACCGATTTTGTATTCACGGCAGAGCTGAAATACATCGTTGATGGAAACACCGGGATCATGTTTCGAGCAGGCGCCAAGCCCGGCAAAAAAGCAGAGACTGTCTTCGGCCCTCAAGCGGAAATGGAAGCCTTCTCCAAGGAGCGTTACTGGTCGGGTGGAATTTACGGACAGAGTGCCGGCGGTTGGATTTACCCGATGTGGCTGGATGCTCACGAGGCGACCCGGAATTCGATGAAGAGGAGTGACTGGAATCGAATCACGATCAAAGCCGATGGAAAGACCATCAAGACCTGGCTAAACGGTAGGCCGGCGGCCCACTGGACAACTGACGAATACAGCAAGGGATTCTTTAGTCTGCAAATTCACTCGGGCAAAGAAGGACAGATCCAGTTCCGAAATATCAAGGTCAAAGAGCTGAAGTAAAGCCCAGTAACCGCGAAGGCAATGAAAAGGTTGGGACTTCTAATTATCGGACTGGTTGTTTGCAACCTTTCACTGGCTGAGGAGCGCCCTAACGTGCTATTTATAGCGATCGATGATCTTAATGATTGGATTGGTTGTCTCGATGGCCATCCCCAGGCTCTGACTCCAAATCTTGATGAAATTGCTTCGCGAGGAGTTCTTTTTGCCAATGCCCATTGTGCGGCGCCAGCCTGCAATCCTTCTCGCGCAGCGGTTTTTAGTGGAATGATGCCTCATCACTCGGGTGTCTGGGGCAATAAAAGTGGTTCGATTGGGAAGTTGATGCCGGACGCAACCCTTCTTCCCGTTGCGTTTAGGGAGGCTGGTTATCGGACGTGGGGAACCGGAAAAATGCTTCACAGCAGCAAATCGGGCCCATTCGAGGACTATTATTCGGTGGAGCAGCGTTGGAGTCCTCTGTCTTCAAAAATGGTGAAATATTCAAAGAAAAGTCTCCCAAGCAAAAGTACTGATGACCCACGGCATGTGGTCGAGCACGGTGGAAAGACTTACGTGCTCCCCTTGAATCGGATGCCATCGGATCGCAGGCCTCATACGAATGATGGTGAATCACACGACTGGGGTTCATGGGATGTGCCAGATTCCGATTTTGGTGATACTCAGATCACCGATTGGGCCATTGATAAGATAAATGAGGAGGGAGATCAGCCTTTCTTTCTTGGGGTCGGTTATTACCGACCTCACATTCCGCTGTGGGCACCGGCAAGGTTCTTTGAACGCTTTCATGATAATCCGGGGAAGTTACCTCCGTTTAAAGAAGATGACCTCGATGATTTGAGTGAGGCGGGCAAGCGTTGGGCCTTGGAACCAATTACAGCGGGGAGTCATGAAACGACTGTGAGGTTTGGTGAATGGCAGTCCGCTGTCGAAGCCTACCTTGCCTGTGTGACATACGTGGATCACGAAGTTGGCAGGCTTCTCGAGGCACTTGATCAGTCCGGACATTCTGACCACACCATTATTGTCTTGTGGTCAGATCATGGGTGGCACCTTGGTGAAAAGCAGCACTGGGGCAAATGGACGGGTTGGGAGCGGTCTACCAGAATACCCCTGATGGTTGCGCCTGCGAAGACGATGGCAGACGAATTTGCGGAACCGGGGTCGAAGTGCGATCAGCCCGTGGGGTTGATCGATCTTTTCCCTACTTTGACTGATCTGTGTGATGTTGAAGCTCCCGGTGAACTCGATGGAGAGTCGTTAGTGCCCCTGTTGAAGAACCCACGGCAAGACACGGGAAGGCTTCTCTTTACTCTCTTTGATCCCGACAATATTTCAGTACGTGATTCTCGCTGGCGCTACATTCGTTACGCAGATCAGTCGGAAGAGCTCTATGATCTGAAGAATGATCCGAATGAATGGTATAACCTGAGTGAATCACCCGAGCACTTCTCTGTCAGGAAGAAGATGAGGGCTAGCGTGGGCGACTTCTTAGCGGAATGAAGCTGATTCGGTCGCGATTCCGACCTGACAGCACCTAAAGTCTGCAGGCCTGACGCCGACCACAATACGGGGTCTTTTTACAATGCCCTTATTGTCTCAGACTGTGAGACCTCTCCATCAAAAGCGGTAACGATGATTTTGCTGCCCGGATCGACATCGGTCAGGCCCTTGATGGGAAGACTGCCGTCGCTGAGGCTCCGAACCCCTCGGATAGGTCGGCCATCGGTATGGACGAATCTAACGTCAGCATTTGCTAGTGTTTTAATTTTAGGCAGCTTGCAGGCCACGGGTCGTCCGCTTTCCGATGCCTTCTCTGAGAGTGAGCCGCCGCCGCGCGGTGATTCTGATGGAGGGTCAATCATGTTTCGAATGCGTAATGCAATAGTCGGATCGGCTTTGTCAGTATCGAATTCCATCTCAAGAAAATTCCAGTAGAAGGGCTCCTCGGGAGGCTGGGGGGTGAGTTTTGGATCGCAATACTCCTTGTGGTAGAGGGCGGTAACCTTGAGTGGACGCCCGTCGAAATCCTCCATCTCCGGGCCAAATCCGGGTATCACGCGGCGACCTCCGCTTCTTCCAATGGGACCGAAGCTGCACTCAATGATATTATGCTCCTGGTTTTTCATGATACATCCGTTGTGAACATCGCCATAGACGGTCACGACACCGTCACGCTCAGCAAGAAGTTCGATAACTCGATCGGCTCCGGCTTTGACCCAACCGGCGTAGTCCGCTGCGACACGATCTCGCTGATCAAAAGGGCTTTCCCGCTTTCTGTCGCCACCCCAGATAGTATGAAGGCCACTGAGACCAGTCATTGCAATGACGCGTGCGGCATCGGTGCGAATCACCTGTTGCAACCAGGCAAACTGTTCCTCGCCGAGAAGAGCTCGCGTTGGATCGGTGCGATCGTAGGCATTCTCGATGTCACCCCATCCCCATTCTTTCCAGATTTCCGTGTCCTGTGACGTTCTCCAAAGTCGCGAGTCGAGCACGAGGAAAGTAAAATCCCGGTTGGGCATTTTCCAGGCCCGCCATTTCTTTGGGTTTTTGTAGGGGTCGACCTCTTCGGCTCCGGTGATCAGATGGTGCACGATCTGGAAATTGCGGCGGATGTAGGATGGATCCTGGCCAAGTCCTTCTCGATGGCGAATTAAGAGCTGCTCCGGCCCCTTGATATCGTCCATGCCGTAGTCGTGGTCGCCCGGGTTGATGACATTCCAGTGCCTCATCATCTGCCAGCGACTGGTGGGACCAAAGATCGAATTTGCGACGACTTTGTAGGCGTCATCAGTGCTCGGTGGGTAGAGGACCAGTTCCATGTACCAGACATCGTCCTCCCAGACCATGACCTGGAAGTTGTAGTCCTCGAGGTGCTTGTAGGCCTCCACAGTTGGCTGGTCGCGAATCTGCCAGTCATCACTCCCGCCAAGAATCTGGAGACCGTTTTCAGTCCGTTGCTGGAGGCCGCTGGTGATGGCGTGACAACTAAGGCCGCAAAGCTTGTAGGGCGCTTTGAGCTGAGGGAGACGGCCGACGTAGGTGCCCGACGATGGGACATCACCGACCATGCCGGTGCCCGGTCCGCAGGCATCAGTGCCGATGCGTCCATCAGCGGTAACGTCTTTGCCGTCTTTCCAGATAGTGTAGTAAAGCGTGGCCTCGGCCGGATTCTTCGGAAGCGTGACGAGGATAGACGCCGTATTGCGGCGCCACGCATTATTAACGATGTAAGCCGACCCTGATACGGCAACTTGCTCCCAACCGCCGGCAGGCTTCTCGGAATCAGACACCCTAATCTCCACCTTTTTTCCATCGGAAGCGAAGACACCTACAAAGCGAACCTGCCAGTCTCCACCGACTTGAGTTAGCGAATCACCGAGGGGATAGCACGCACAGCAATCCGCGATGCCGATGTTGAGTGGTTTGTTTTCCTTGGCATCGATGGAGACACCACTGATATCGAAATCGATTAGTCCGCGGCCGACGACGCCAAAGTAACCGTCGGTAAAACGTTGAGGGATACCTGTGCGCTTGAAGCTGGATTGCTCGCCGTTGGATTCGAGTATTACCTCAAGCGCGGTGAAGCCGTTGCCTTCTTTGGAAACTTTCAGCTTAAGGGTAAAGATTTTGCCCGGTTTCAGGGCAGTCGCCTCTACTGATTTTGGTCCTTTGCGCGATTTGCCAGTCCAGTTACCGCTGCCCCTCCCTGAGGCAGGCTCCTTGACGACAGAAAGTGTGTTGTTGTCCTGCCAGCCGATTAGGGTCGTCTGGCGTTCTTTCCCATAGCTTTCGAAGAGGTTCTTGCCGCCGATGGCGATGCCAATAAAACCGTTGCCGGGTTGATACATTTTCCAGTTGGCATTATCGCCCTCTGCGACTGCGGGACGATCGGCGTGATAGGTGCCTTGAATGGTAATGCTGTAATCGCCGCTCAGCTTCCAGTCGCGGCGCCACAGGACTCCCTGTGGCAGGGATGGGTCGTACTCCGTTTCGAGGGCTTCACCGGTATTGGTTTCCGAGTGGAAAGGAAACCCGGTGCGTCGGGCCCGATCCCCGTAGTTTTTAAGACGTCGGCGCAGGGTGCCGTTCTCTATTTTCCAGTAGCCGGGATTCAGCGATTCCCATCCACTGCCATGGTGAAGGGAGTCAGCCCGGGCGAAGTCATCGATGAGAGTGCCAGGTAAAGCGGCTGCCTTAGCGGTCTGGCGAAGGGCTGCGGCAGGTAGTGCTGCCGCACCAGCGCCTGCAGCTGAGGTTTTGAGAAAGTTCCGACGTTGCATGGGGTATGGTTACTTCTCATCAACTAACTTACGAAGCAGTCCAAATGAAAGACTGAATTCAGGGCTTTCTCGAAATTCTCAAAAATCTCGGGGTGGATTGGCGACTTTGTTCTCCGGAGAACTCAACTCGAAAATCAGCGTTTCCGGCGGACAGCTTCAAGCCGGTAAATAAAATCTCATCCTCATTTTCTCCGAGAGTCCCCGAAGCGGTTGTTTCACCCAGGTGAACGGTCACTTCGCGTTCTCCAATGGGATTGGCCCATTGCACATTTGCTGTGTAAGAACCCGCCTCTGCAACGGTGACTAGCCACTTTCCGTTGGAACCCCAACCTTGATCCGTTCCCACTCGCCAGTCTTGAATAGAGAGATCAGAGACCATCTCGTAATCTGAACCAACGATGATGCGTGGTGGCGCATAATTGTCGGGGCGGGTGGAAGAAACATCGTCATACCAGTTCCGGTAAACCGTCTTTAACTCGGCGAGTTTCTCGGGCATCTCTTCGGCCAGATTTTCCGCTTCGGCCAGATCGTCAGTGATACGATAAAGCTCGAACGGCACTTCCTCGTTCATGATTTCAGACCCGAAGCCAGTGGGATGGACCAGTTTCCAGTCCTGGGTGCGAACGGCCATGTGATGGAAAGGAATAGGCGCATCGCCCCGATGGGTCTGCAGAACGAGGGCACGGTCAGGCCAGTCATTGGGCTCACCTCTGAGCAGCGGCAGTAGATTGGTTCCGTCAATCTTTACGTCCTTTGGGAGTGCAGCTCCGCTCGCTGCAGCAAGGGTGGGGAGCATATCAATGTGGGCAGCGATGCGGTCGTTCACGTGACCTGCCTGAAACCTCTCCGGCCAGCGTGCGTAGAACATTGTGTGGATGCCCCCCTCATGGACGTGAGACTTCATGGCACGGAAATCGCCAACGTATCGCATTGTGTTGGGGCCGTTATCGGTAAAGAACATCATGAGGGTGTTGTCCTTCTGGTTGCTTTCTTTGAGGTAGGCCTCCAGTTTGCCGACGTTCTGATCGATGTTTTCAATCATAGCGAAGACGCGGGCGACGGTGTCCTTGTGCTTATCGCTTTCTCCGCCGTTGAGAATGGGGGTGAGATTGGTTGACTGATAGTAAGCAAGAAGGTCTTCGGGCACATCGTGGTAAGGGCCGTGAGGCGCATTTGGGGGAAGGTAGGCAAAGAAGGGTTTGCCTTCGGCTTGGCACTGTTTCATCCACTCGATCGCAGCATCGAAATAGACGTCGGTACAGTAGCCTTTACTCTGAATCTGTTGGCCGTTATGAAAAAGAATAGCGTCAGTGTAGCGCCGCTTGTTTTCGACTGGTTCCGAGGGTTGTGCCAAACCGCCGCCGCGGTGAATGAGGACCTCGTCGAAACCCTGCTCCTGAGGGCGCATTGGGTAATTGTCACCGAGATGCCATTTCCCAAAGATGCCTGTAGCGTAACCGGCTTCCTTCAGCATTTCTGCGATGGTGACTTCTTCGGGTTCCATCATAGATCGCCCTTTGAACGTATCGATGCAGCGAGTGCGTTGATTGTAGCGCCCGGTCATTAGGCTGGCGCGAGTGGGAGAGCAAACCGGGGAAACATAGAAATTTGTCAGCTCAGCGCTTTCTTTGGCAAATTTATCGAGATGTGGTGTCCGAATGACGGGGTTTCCGGTCACACCCAAGTCTCCATAGCCCATGTCGTCGGGCATTATTATAATTATGTTAGGTGGTGCCGCAAAGCTGCTGAAAGGGAGGGTCAGCAGGGTGGCGAGAAGGAGCAAATCGTTCTTCATGGCTGTTATCTTGACGGCTGATTCGCAGGCCGTCGTTGGCGGGTTTGCGGTCTGAATTTCTCTCAACTCGACTAGGTGGGACTGAAAGTCGACTCCTTATTAGTTGCATGTAAAACGAACAAGGCCTATCGCCTAA
>CETE01041745.1_pt1 | contig 10195 bp, 8 predicted proteins | sample 531241 | NCBI WGS metagenome assembly CETE01 (sample SAMEA2622336, study PRJEB7988) | marine metagenome | biome: marine biome (ENVO:00000447); feature: deep chlorophyll maximum layer (ENVO:xxxxxxxx); material: "saline water (ENVO:00002010), including plankton (ENVO:xxxxxxxx)" | depth 30 m
TGTGGCGGATTATGTAGTTTTTTAATAACTTTTATATCGGGTGTTTTTTTTCTTATAACTAATGTAAGAGAAATTGATTACTTTTTAATTAAACTAATTGGAAGCTTTTTTCTTGGATCTATCGCCCTTCCTGTCTGTTCGTATTTATTATCAAGTTTAATTATATATGAAGAAAAAGGAGGGGTAAGGTGAAAGTACGACACCACAGACCTTCAGGTAAAATTGTCATAATTGGCATATCATTTATAGTCTTTCTTGGATTCATAATTCTTCTCTCTGAAATAACTGAGCTTCAAGTACGTAAACAAGATGGCTATGAAAAAATGTTTAAAAATCAGAGTGTAAGAAGAGTTAGAATTCCTGCAGTACGTGGAAAAATTTTTGATGTAAAAAATAGATGCTTAGCTGATAGCGTTCCTAATTATTGCATTGCAATATATACACATGATCTAAGATCGCCTAGATCTGCAATAGCAAACTCATTAGAACTTATACACGAGGTATGGAGTCGTATTGGTATAAAACCAAATATTGATTATGTTGATCTAAAACGTCATTTGAGCCTCACGCCCGAAAAACCATTAAAAATTTATGATAATCTAACAAATGAACAAATAACTAGCTGGAGACAGGAATTTGAAAAATGGACAGCTCCGCCAAAAAATTCTTTTAGAAGAAAGCGTGTTCCCGGTTTAAAATTAGGATACCCTGTTGAAAATAAATCAATATTTATACAAACATCTGAACTTTTATCAAAAAGAACTTCTACAGCCGCAAATACTCTTGAGTTAATATACGAAATTTCTTTAAGGACAGATCTAGAACGAAAAATAACTTTACAAGAAATTAAAAATCATATTTATGCCAGAAGAGCTTTGCCTTTAATTGCTTGGCAAAATCTTGAAATGGATTCTGTTTTAAAATGGGCTGACTCATGCTCATCACTTCGCGGTACAGATGTTATTTGTTATCCTGATAGAAGCTATACAGATGGTAAAAATATTGCTCATTTATTAGGCTATACTCTAAAAATTCAGAATGAAAAAAATTCATCTGATGTCGGAAAAATTCATTATGATTTAGCCGGTTTAAGTGGCAAAAAAGGATTAGAAGGAATTTATAATGATATTTTATCAGGTACTCCTGGATACCAGATACTTCAGGTTGATGCTGCTGGGTTTCATAATCAAGAGCTACAAATTACAAAACCAACTGCTGGAGGAGATATAAAACTTACAATAGATTCTGAAATACAGAAAATGTGCAATGAAGCATTAAACTTTAGGCAACCTGGAGAGAAAAATAAAATCGTTAAAGGAGCTGTTGTTGTTTTAGATCCAAATAACGGAGATGTTCTTGCGCTAGTGAGCTCCCCTACTTTTGATCCAAATAAATACATGAAATCGTCTAAGTACAGACAAGAATTGATGGCTGACCCCAACTCGTCAACATTTCAAAGAGCAGTATTTGGGCAATATCCACCAGGAAGTACATTTAAGACAATCACATCCCTAGCAGCATTAAAGCATGACATTGGTTTTTATAATTATCAATATGATTGCCAAATTGGCTACAAGGTTTCTGGAAGAAATATGCGTTGTTGGATTCATTCCCAAGGTGCCTCACATGGATTATTAAACCTTAAAGATTCTTTGATGCGCTCATGTAATATTTATATGTTTGAAACTGCTCAGAAAATTGGTTATGAGCCAATTTATGCGATGGCAAAACAGTTTGGTATTGGCCAATACGCAGGGCTATTTCCTGAATTAAATTCAAAATATGTACATAAAAATTTAAAGTATGGCAATCTACCAAAAGAATCTAAAAATCCTATAGATCTTTGTAATCTATCCATTGGACAAGGACAGTTGTTAACCAGCCCATTACAAATGGCAATGGTAACTGCTGCAATTGCAAACAATGGAAAACTATATAGACCAAGATTAGTAAAAGAATATCGGAATAATCCTGATAAACCATTTGTTGAAAACCCAACCTACTTAATAAGAGAAATAGATGTTAATTTAGATTCATTTGAACTAGTTAAAAGCGCAATGAAAGATGTGGTTATGAATAGAGATGGAACAGCGCCGAAAGCTAACATTAAAAAAATTGCAATTGCCGGCAAAACAGGTTCTGCCCAATATAAGAAAAAAATAAATGACAAAATTTATAATCAAGTTTATGCGTGGATGATTTCATTTGCACCATATGAAAATCCAAAATATGCAATTGCTATGATTGTTGAAGATGGAGTTTCTGGAGGACAAACAATAGCTCCACGCCTTTCAAAACTATACAAAAATATATTCAAATATGACGGATCAATAGGAGAAAAAAAATGAATCCGTCAAGAAAAAATAATATGGACTGGGTGCTTCACATAGTAATTTTTATTCTGATCACAATAAGTATAATTTTTATTTACAGCGCTCAGTTCCAATCAATAAATGAAATTGGTTCAATTTGGTTTAAACAATTAATTTATGCAGGACTTGGTATTATTATTTATTTTCTTGCAGCTTTGCTGAATTATAGAAAACTTATTAGATGGGCTGGATGGATTTATTTACTAGCTATCTTCTTCTTAATTTTAGTTTTTTTATTTCCAGAAGTTAATGGTTCTCACAGATGGATTTCGTTAGGAGGTTTTACTATCCAACCTTCTGAATTTAGTAAATTAGCGATTATTATAATGCTATCATCTTTTGCTTCTGCTCCCGATAGAGATTTGGATACTAAGAAAACCTTTTTTATAAGTTTGCTAATCATTTTATCTCCATTAATTTTAATTATTTTAGAGCCTGATTTAAGTTCTGCATTAATAGTTTTACCTGCAACAGTTGCAATTCTTTTATATGCAGGAATTCAACGAAAATTAATTACTATTACAAGCGGTATATTGGTAATTTTAACGATTTTAATATGTTTATGGATTAAATACGAATCTCCAAATCCAAAAGATACAACATCATCAAAAATAATTTCATTGCCAAAATTTCCCTTGATGGAACCATATCAGAAAGAACGAATTAAAGTTTTTCTTTCTGATAATTATGCTAACTCAGATGCGGGATGGAATAAATTACAAGCACAAGTTGCGGTTGGCTCTGGAGGGTTAAGAGGAAAAGGATATTTAGAAGGAACACAAAATATGCTTGGTTTTTTACCTAGAACTGTTGCGCCAACGGATTTTATTTTTTGTGTAATAGCAGAAGAAACCGGATTTTTTGGAAGTCTTATTATTTTACTACTATATACCATACTAATTGCAAGATGTTTAAGAACATCATGGAGAGCTATTGATGAATTTGGAAGGATGATAGCCTTAGGGTTAAGCGTACTTTTTTTCAGTCATATTTTTGTGAATATTGCCATGACTATTGGGCTACTACCAATAACAGGACTACCGCTTCCTCTTATGAGCTATGGAGGATCGTTCATGATTAGCACTTTATTAGGATTAGGATTAATTCAAAGTATTTACCAACGCAGAGAACTGCGATAAAGGAGAAATTATGTTAAACAAAATTAAATCATTTAAAAAACTAAATAAAATTACGAAAGAAATTATTATTAATATCGAGCCATTGGAAACTCGTGTAGCAATTCTTGAAAACAAAAATTTAGATAATTTTTTATTAGAGAGAAAGGAAGACAATAGAATTGTTGGAAGTGTTTTTAAGGGAAAAATACAAAATCTTGAAGATGGTCTACAAGCTGCATTTGTTGACATTGGTTTGAAAAAGAACGCTTTCATTCATTATTGGGACATGATTGTAGATGATGCTTCTAGGCTAGAAAGAGAAGAAGGCGTTAAAGCAAAAAAAGGAAATAATAAAAGAAAAAGATATAAACCTGGAGATATGGCCAAAATATTTCCTATTGGATCAGAAATAATTGTTCAAGTTACAAAAGATGCTATTGGTACAAAAGGACCAAGAGTAACTGCTAACATAAGTATTCCGGGAAGATTTTTAGTTATGATGCCTGGATTAAATATGACTGGAATATCAAGAAAAATTGATGATGCAAAAGAAAGAGGAAGGTTAAAAAAAATATTGTCTAAACTTCCAGTTCCAAAGGGATTAGGCTTAATAGTTAGAACAGCTGGTTCAGGTGCTAGAAAAATAAGTTTTACAAGGGATGCAAGAACATTATTTGAGGTCTGGAAAGACATTGAAACAAAAATTAAAAATGATCTAAGTCCGTGTGTTTTATATAAAGAGCCAGATTTAGCAGAACGAGTGGTAAGAGATTATTTAACAGAAGATATAGATAGAATTTTTATTGATAACCAAAAACTATTCGAAAACACTAGAGAGGTTATTCATAAATTTTCAAGAAGATCTAAAAATTGGATTCAATTGTATAACGGAGACACTCCAATCTTCGATCATTTTAATATTGAAAAGCAAATCGAATCTGCTTATCGAAGAAAAGTATGGATGAAATCAGGTGCTTATTTAATTTTTGATGAAACTGAAGCATTAGTTGCAATTGATGTAAATACTGGCAGACATAAAGGGGCTAACACACAAGAAGAATCTATCCTACAAGTTAATCTTGAAGCAGCAAGTGAAGTTGCTCGACAACTCAGACTTAGAAATGTTGGCGGTCTTGTTGTTGTCGATTTTATAGATATGAAATCAAAAAAAGATCAATACGCAATTTTTAAAGCATTAAAAGACTCTCTAAGAGAAGATCGAGCTAGAACAAACGTATTACAAATTTCTCAACTTGGTTTGCTTGAAATGACAAGGCAGCGAATGGAAGAGAGTATTTATACATCAGGATATGATGATTGCTCTTACTGTAATGGCAGAGGTCAAGTGAAGTCAGCGCTCTCAATGAGTGTTGAGATACAACGTCGTGTTAGTGAATGTATGAGAAAAAATACGGGAACAAATTCAATTAGAGTAACTATAAATCATCAAATTTTGGATAGGTTAAGAAGCGAAGATGAACAAACTTTGATAGATCTTGAAAAACAATTTCATGGTCATTTAACATTTGTGGCAAACAACGATTACCATGTTGATGAATTCACCATTACAAATGCTGATGATGATAGCATTTTATTTAGTACAGCTGAAAATAAGGATTAATATGAAAATTAGTAAGGAGTCATTTGGCATCACTAAATCAGGACAATTAATAACTTCATATAAAATTAAAAATTCAAATAATATAGAAGTAAAAATTATCAATTATGGAGCTACAATCACTTCGATATTGACTCCTGATAAAAATAACGCTTTAGACGATATAGTACTTGGTTTTGATAGTTTGAAAGAATATCAAAGTGACAAAAATCCATATTTCGGCGCCACCTGCGGTAGATACGCAAATAGAATTAGAGACGGGAAGTTTTCAATCGAAAATAATAAATTTCAATTAGCAAAAAATGATAATGGTAATTCTTTACACGGAGGAAAAAAGGGATTTGATAAACATATTTGGGATCATGATGTTATTGATAACAAAATTGTTATGAAAAGATTAAGTCCTGACGGCGAGGAAGGTTTTCCGGGAAATCTTGCTGTTGAGATTTATTATTCTCTTTCTGAAGCGAATGAATTAAAAATTGAATATACAGCGCAAACTGATAAACCAACAATTGTCAATCTTACAAATCATAGTTACTTTAATCTTTTAGGAAGAGGAAATATTTTAGATCACCGAGCAAGAATTTATGGTGAAAAATATACAGCAGTTAATGATATGTCAATTCCAACAGGAGCTCTAAGAAATGTTGAAAATTCTGAAATGGATTTTCTTAAGGAAAAATCAATAGGAAAAGATATTAAACTAGTTCAAGGGCTTGGTTATGATCACAATTATTGTATTATTCAAAAAAATAATTCGATTAATTTAGCTGCTGAAATAATTGAGCCATACAAGGGAAGAACTTTAACTTGTTTGACCTCCGAGCCAGGATTACAGTTTTATACTGGAAATTATTTAAATAATTTATCAGGTAAAAATGGAATGATTTATGATAAACATAGTGGATTTTGTTTAGAAACTCAACATTATCCGGATAGCCCAAATCAGCCTAGCTTTCCATCATCTACTCTAAATCCGGAAGAAGATTATCATTCTATTTGTATATATAAATTTGGGGTTAAAAGTTGAAAAAAATTAATATTTTTCTATTTATTCTGATTATCAGTATGTCCGTATTTTCTGGGATAAATTATAATTATTTACTTAATAGATTTGATTTAACATTTAATTGTAAAACAAATACTTTGTATAGATTTTGGGAGAGTCAGAACTTTGACGAGTGGAGCTATAATTATTCATTTACTTCTGGATTAAATACAACCTCATATGATTTGACGTTAAACTATCAGACAAATAATGTAAAATTTTTTAAGATTGATGAAATTCCTCCGCCCCCTGAGAGAGAATGGTTTACAAATTATAACGGTTTAAGAAACAATAAAGAGTCTCATGGTCATTTTATCCTAACTTGTAATGATGGGGGATTTTTACAAGTTGGAGAAAGTGGCTCACCTTATGATTCCGGAAGAATTTTAGTAATAAAAACCGATTCTTTTGGAAATCTAGTATGGAAACAAGAAACTGATCTATATTTAAGCGGGAGATATAATTTAGGAAACAGCTTAATTGAAGTAAGCGATGGATATATTATTTTTGGAGCTCAATCCAATGGAGGAAGTAATACTCAAAATAGTATGATTGCGAAATTAAACAAATCAAATGGATCTGTAGTTTTTATTCATAATATTGATAATGGTGGATCTGACGCATTTGAACATGGGATAGAAACTCAAAATGGCTTTATCGCAGTCGGATATAATTATGCGGAAGATCCAAATAATACATTTCATACTGAAGGAAGAGGATTAATAACTTTTCTTAATATAAATGGAATCAAAACAGGAACTATAAATATTAATAACTATTTAGCACAGGCCTACAGAATTTATGCGGTAAGCGATGGGTATATAATTAGTGGACAAACCGCTGAAACGCTTCAGTTTGGTGTTGTTAAATTGTCATTAAACGGATCAATTTTATGGTTTAACGACTACGGCTTCGAATCAGCTGATGATTCATCAGATTATGACCACTGCTTTGGAATGGCTGTGGGAAAAAATGAGGAGATTTTCTTAACTGGTCACACCCAATATTTGTATGAACCAAATGGATCTGCTCAAAGTAATAACTGGGATACATTAACGATTAAACTTGACAAAAACGGTAATGAAATTTGGAAAATAAGAAAAGGTAACCCGAGAGGTTTTGATCCCAGATTTATTCATGATGAAGCCTGGGGGATATCAGCTACTCCTGATGGGGGTTGCATAATTGTTGCCGGATCAGGCGATGAATATAGTTACTCCGAAACAAATAGTAATGGTAATTCAAATCAATGGGTTGTTTATGTAATTAAATTTTCTTCAGATGGAATAGTTGAGTGGGAAAAAGTATTTCAATCACAAAACGAAACAGAAGGATTTGATTGGGCAGGAGAAGATATAGCACTGACTAATGATGGAGGAGCAATAATTGCTGTTGATAATGGAAAATTTGGATTTTTGAAAATTTCATCTTTTTAATTTAACTAAAGAAAGGAAAATAAACATGATCGATCTTGAAGGGAAAAAAGCACCAAACTTTAACTTGTTAGGCAGTGATGGAAAAAATCATTCAATAAAAGATTACCAAGGTAAAAATATAGTAATTTATTTTTATCCAAAGGATAATACGCCTGGTTGTACAAAAGAGTCTTGTGGATTTAGAGATTTAAATAATGCTTTTAAAGATCACGAAACCATTATTTTAGGAGTAAGTAAGGATGGGTTAGACTCTCATAATAAATTTATTGACGACTTTAATTTACCATTTGTTTTATTATCGGACCCAGATACAGAAATGATGCAAAAATATGGAGCTTGGGGGGAGAAAGTTCTTTACGGAAGAACTTCTATTGGATGCATTAGATCAACTGTTATAATTGATAAAGAAGGCATTGTTATTAAGCATTGGAAGAAGGTTCCCAAGGCTGACGCCCATCCTCAAAAGGTTTTTGAATTTGTTCAATCTCTCTAGTCTTCTGTCGATCAATAAACTCTTTAGCCAAAGATCTATATGAGGCAGTACCAATACAATTTGGATCGTGTTTATTTATTGGCAGACCAAAACTAGGAGCTTCGCTTAAACGAACATTTCTAGGAATTAAAGTTTCAAATACAATATCACCAAAGTGTTTAATTACCTCTTGGACTACTTGTTGTGACAAATTCGTTGAAGGATTATACATTGTCATTAAAATACCACTAATTTTTAGATCAGTGTTTGCTGCATCAGCGACTTGCTGAACAATATTTTTCATTACTCCCAAGCCTTCCAAAGCCAAGTATTCACATTGCATAGGAATGATTACTTCATGCGCAGCGTTTAAAGCATTCATAAATAAAATACCCAATGATGGTGGACAGTCTATAACAATGACGTCATAGATATTTTTAATTAATAAATGCTCAAGCGAAACTTTTAGTTTGTATAAATAATCATCATGCTTTGCAATAGTTATTTCAGAACCAGCCAAATCAAGCTCTGATGGAATAATATCAAGATTTTTTACCTCAGTACCTTTTATTTTTGATTCAGCTGTATGCTCACCTGTAAGCACAGAAAAAATACTGGAACCTGGCTCTTTAATTAAACCTAATCCACTTGTTGCATTTGCTTGAGGATCTAAATCAATCAGAAGAACCTTTTTATTTTTTTCAGCAAGACATGCAGAAAAATTTATTGCTGTTGTAGTCTTACCAACTCCACCTTTTTGATTTGCTAATGCTATGACTAATGTTTTCATAACATATAGTTTAACTCATAATTAATGATGCTTAAACCAAAAATTGCTGCTGTTTCTGTTCGTAAAATTTTTGATCCAAACGTTACAGGAACTACTCCATTTGACACCATCAGTTCTACTTCATCATCCGAAAAATCTCCCTCAGGTCCTATGAATAATGATATTTTTTTAATTCTTCCCCAATCAATATTTTTAAATGTCTGAGTATTTGATTTTAAAGATCCTACAACAGATACATCATATCCTTTAGTATTTTTAATAGCTGTTTCTAAAGTTATCATTTTATGTAATTTAGGAATCCATCTTAATTCAGACTGTTCCGCAGCGGAGGTAATTATTTGATTAAATCTTTTATATTTTTTTTCGTCATATATTTTTTGCGTAAACGTTGTTTTTAAGGGAAAAATATTTGAAACTCCAAGCTCAACTGATTTTTGTAATACCATTTCCCATCTATTTATTTTTGGCATAGCCTGATACAAATCAACTTCAAATAAGGGTGCAGGTATTTTTTCATGACTGATTATTTTTAAAATGATTTCATTATTATTAATAACTTTTACAACAGAAATAAAAACGTCACCTCTTCCATTAAATAAAGTTACTTTTTGCTCAGCTTTAACTCTAAGAACATTTTTTAAATGATGAGAATTTTTTTTATTTAAAACAATATCTCCACTACTATTAATGATATTTTCAATAAAACAATTTATTCTCATTCATTTTCTTTTATTTTTTTCTTACGTTTATAAAAAGCTTCTGACTCTTTTTTAAATCTTGATGTCTCATCAAATATATCGTCACTTAATCCTGAACATATTTTTTCAAAAGCTTTTTTATCTTTTCTTCCAAGTTTAGATGGTACTTCAATATTAACGATTACATGTTGATCACCTTTACCGTATCCATGAGCCTCATCATTTATACCCTGACCTCTTAAACAGAAGGTTTTTCCATTTTTTGTTCCTGCTGGTATCTTTAGCGATACATCTCCATGAAGAGTAGGTATGGTTACTTGTCCGCCCAATAAAGCAATATGAAAGGGAACAGGTATTTCTAAAACAATTTCTAAATCACTTCTTTTAAAAATAGGATGCTCTCGAACATGAAAAACAATTATTAAATCACCTGGAGGACCTCCTTGATAGCCCGTATCCCCTTTACCAGCAATTCGTTGTCTCGAACCTGTTTCAACTCCAGCAGGAATCTTAAGCTTTATTTTTTCTTTTCCAGTTGAATCTTTTCGGTTAAATGTCAAAGTTCTCATTGATCCAAGTGCGGCCTCTTCAAATTCAACTTGTAAATCATATCTTAAATCTGAACCTTTCCTGGGACCAT
>CETE01021865.1_pt1 | contig 10189 bp, 16 predicted proteins | sample 531241 | NCBI WGS metagenome assembly CETE01 (sample SAMEA2622336, study PRJEB7988) | marine metagenome | biome: marine biome (ENVO:00000447); feature: deep chlorophyll maximum layer (ENVO:xxxxxxxx); material: "saline water (ENVO:00002010), including plankton (ENVO:xxxxxxxx)" | depth 30 m
CTCATTATACTTACTAGATGATTGTAATTTTTTTTGTTTCATTTCTTACCTATACTTCTTAAACTTTCCATAACTTGATCTATATCAGGCTCTTTGCCATTTGGGTCATACAAGCATTTATACTTTTTGGGACACCAAGACTCGATCATCATTGTGAATGTTTTGTTTCCCCCTTGATATATACAAGCCTTTTTATTTGTATACTTTGATGTAATTCTTTTCTTTAATCTACAAGTTGTATACTTTTTTTTTTAATTTTACCCTGCCATATTTTTTGCTGTATTGTGTAATCTCTAGGTGTAAACTTATAATCACCCCTTGCCTTTTTAATCCAAATACTAGCTATTAAAACTGCAAATCCACCTATTAATGCTACGCAAACAATCCATCCTATAGCTTCTCCTATTTGTCTTCGTAGCTGTTGTTGCTTGTAAATTGTTTCTTGTCTTTGTTTTCTTATCTTACCTTCCATAGCTAACAAATCATTGTATGCCTGTGGTCCATAAGTCATATTTAAAAATATCTTTAATTCGTATCTTTGTTCTTCTAGCTTCTTTTTAGCTGCATATGCAGCGAGAGCCGCTTCTTCTATAGATCCAGCCTTAAACAACTTGCCGAAAAGGGGAGGATTCTTTGCTTGTTTCTCAGCGTTGTCAATATCAGAGACAGCTCCCATCCATCTACCTATGTCCCCACTCATCTGTTCTATGTCTCTAGCTGCTGAAAACCCCTGCTTAATGGCATTGAAAGCGCTATTTGCCACTGACATAGCAGCGGTAATTGTTAATGGGTCCATATTGTGGTTTCCTTATTTGTAGCCGCCACCTGCTTTCTTATAGGCTTTAGCCATCATCTGTGCTTTTCTAGCAGACCATTGGCCGGGTCTACCACCCTTGCCGCCTGCTTTAATTCTGTTAAATATTCTTTTTCTAAGTCCGGGCTTGGTATAATTACCAGCTTCGTTAACTCTGCTTTTCTTAACTTTGCCACCAGCTTTCATGCCATTGGCACTTCCGTCATCTATATTCTTTGCTGTCCTGAGTATTTTTAAGTCACCAGCATCTGTTCCAGAAGATATAAATCCCCCAGATTTAAGTCTCATAGGTTGTTTCATTAAGCTCTCCTGTTTACTTTTCTAGCTTTACTAGTTCTTGCAAAAGATCTGTTTATTGACTTTGGCTTCACTGTGAGATTCTTTTTCTTGTTATCTCTAGGATTACCATTCTTGTGAGCAACGTCTTTGCCGTCACCCTTCTTAACACGACCAGCAGTCTTCATCTTAGATCTAGCAGTGTTTCTACCAGCTCTACGTTTCTTCTGATCTGTTTGCTTGTGGTAGTTATCATACTCACCACGATAATTACGTTTTGGCATTATCCTCTACCCACTCGTATCCGTATTTACTCTGCCACTCAACATCAGTTGATATCAAGGCGTTGCATGTAATACACTGTACTTGTTTTTCTTTTGTATCTTTTAATGCTGTTTTACATATAGGACAGACTTCTTGTTTTTTCATATTGCTCTTGTTTTACCCTTCATTGCAATTCCATCTATAGGCTTTGTTCTTTTTATCTCTCCACCCATAGCCATTCTTCTTGTCATTTCTGTCATACCCATGCCTGCTGAAGGGCTGCTAGGCTGCATTTGTGGTGACGAAGCACTCATTCTAGCGGCTTTTTTCATTTTAGCTTTTTTTCTTTTGGGTCTGGCAATAGCTGCTGGTAAAACACCTAAAGCACCAGATGATGCCAAAGCACCCATTCCACCTTTACCAGTTAAAGCTCCAAATACTGGACTTGTTTCTTTAAGAATTTTTCCTATATTTTTTTTCATTACAGGTTTCTTTTTCATACGATTACCTTTCATCTGTTGTTTCATTGATGCTCTACTAATCAACACTTCCACCTTCTTCTAGCTTGCCTTAAACGACTATTAGGATTCTTAGCTGCTTTAGGAAACTTTTTCATTTGACCTGCAGATCTGGCACAGAAAGACTTACGCCTCTTTGCAGCTTTGCTGCCGGGCTTTACTTTTCCTGTAACTGCTGTCTTGAGTTTAGATCCGGGATTGTCTCTACGGTATTTTGCAACACCTTTTGCGGTCATGCCTGCACCAGCTTTGGTGGGCCGCTTATGCCCACCGCTGATAGTGTGACCTTTCATAGTCCCTTTTTTTGTAGCCATTACGATAAGAACAAAGTTAACTTATTCCCAGACCCTGTAAAAGCATGTATGAAAGCACCGCTTTCTGCTAATATACCCTGATCTGGTATGTTCAAAGTATGTAATCCTGTTGGAAAACTTTGAACTAATAAGTCTGCTCCTCCTGATCCATCTTTGATAGTCACTGCGCCTGCAGCGTTTCCAAAAATAACTACTTGTCTTATTCTTGTTCTATCTGGACCAACAACAGCAGCACTGTCACCTTGGTTAAAGTTAAAGGCTTTTACGTCTGATCGACCTGCCATTTAAGTCTCCTGTAATTAAGCCTCGTAGCCTATTAATTCAATTAACAGCTTACCTGCAGTATAGTCTGCATCTGTTGTTGCACCTAATGTTAAGTACAAAAACTCATCTGCAGCAGGCAATCCAGTAAAGTAAACCTTTGTACCTAATGCAGCATCACCAGCGTTTACAAGAAGTGTTTCTGTTAAGTCTGAAATAGCACCATCCTCTACACCTGTACCCTCTGTAGCTGAGTGTACATTAATATCAGGATCACCACCTGTAGGCGCTTCAAAACATTCCATGCTACCAGCAATAATAGTTCCGTTTTCTGCGGCAGTGATTTGCCCTATGTGACAAACGTTAGATGTACCATTAACACCAATGATATCGCCATTTGCTGTTGATCTTAATCCTGTTAAATCAATTAATATTCTTGTTGTGATTATTCCGCCTTGTCTCATAACAGAGCTTCTGTAAATAGTTCCAGTACCACCTGTGATACCAGTTCCTGCTTCTGTAGAAAGTTTATTTGCGTCTAAAGATGCAAATCCACTTGAGTTTATGCTGGATTGAGTTGTGAAAGCTCCGGTTGTAGCATTCTTGCTTACAGAGGTAAATCCGCCTTCAGAACGTACCGGACCTGAAAAAGTTGTATTAGCCATGTATAATCTCCTTGTCGTGGCAAATGTCTGCTAATGCAGTCAAGGGTTAAAATAAGGGAGCCGGAAAGGAACAGCTCCCTTTAGGGGTTTATGCTCCCGGTGAACCAAACATTCCGAGAGGATCTGACACACCAAATGAGTATCTCTCACGGGCTTTGTATCTTACATTACCTGTGTTGAAATCCCCATCCATTGATGTAGACATAGGTGTTCTCACGAACATCTTCATTCCGTTAGGAACATCAGTTGTCAAGAAAAACGCATCTGTATCTGTTAAATAGTGATTAACAGCAAAACCCTCTGGAATAGATCCATTGGTTCTGATTGCGTTTAAGTCGTTATCTGCTGTTCCAACTCTTAGCTCTGATTGTAACACTCTAGTTGCAACAAACATTAACGCTGGTGGAACGATAAGTTTTCTAGGTCTTGCTGCAATTAACAAGCCTCTTTCGTCTACGAAAGCTGCAATGTCAATAACCGCTTGCTCTAGAGATGTCTCATTCAAGTCAGCATTTGTTGTCAATCTATTTTTATTGTTACCGCCAGCCACTGTTGGGTGAGCTGTGTTAAACAATGTTACACCATCGCCACTAGTGAATGTATCAAAGCCTGTGTTAAGCAATGAAGCAGCTTTAGTCTGCTTTGTGTAAGCCATCGCTCTTGCTAGTGCTTTTGTATAACGAGCAGACAATGAATCATAAAGATTATCTTCCATTGCTTCTTCTGTTATTGAAAAGCCCATAGCCACAGTTTCGTGGTTGTACCTTGAAGTAAATGACTCTTGTGCAGAATCATAAGAAATAGCAGAGCCTTCTGGCTTTACTGGGGCTGCCCCAAAACCAGATAACTTTACTTCTTCTTCAAAACTACGCTCTGAGTTTTCTACTTCATATATTTCAGTATGTTCATCTTCATACTTCTCATACTCTAATCCAAACAATGCGTTTAGACCCGGTAATAACTCCTTAAGGAGTTGCGCTCTTGAAATAGCCATATTACAACCTCCTTAAGCTGCGCCACTAGTTGATGTAAGCTGATGATAATTGAATTTACAAACCAATATTGGAAAGTTACTTCCTTTTTCATCACCTAAGTCACCGCCTAGATAGTCTATTATTTTAATGCCGTCACCTGCATTTGTAGATATTTCAGAAGCATCTAATGATACTCTTGATATACCTAATGTAGTGTTTGCGGCGCCCTGTACAACTGGTGCATTCTTGCCATAAATGTCTCTTTCGTTTGTGAAAGATCCATCAGCTTGTATTGTAAATAATACATTAGGATCATCTACAACATAAGCCATAGCATCGGATGCTACAGTGCTTGCTGGAAAGTGCTGACTAAAAGTCAACTGATTAGTATTTGGATCTGTAAATCGGCAACCCATGAAAATACCACATAAGTCAGTTGCTGAACCATCCATAGTACCTGTCATTTTTGCAATAGTAGTTGCATTACTGGCATTTACTAGTTGAACGATATCGCCCTTAACTATAGCTGTACTCTCACCAGATTTAATAGGGTATTGTCTAAAAACCTCTAATGAACCTGTGTCGAATCTACCGATAGGGTTTAATCCAAATGGTGCTGCTGTGCTGCTCATTTTTATACCTCTTCGGTTAATTTGTTAATATTACTTACGAAGTGCGTGTGCTTTTCTCTGGTTTGAGAACTGGCATACGGGGGTCGGATTCCTTCATGTAACTATTATCAACAGCCTGCATCTGTGAAGATGCTTGGTTTTGTTGAAAGTCCCTTCTGGCATCCATGTTTTCCTTGGAGTTCTTACAAAGTAGCAATCCTCCAACCTCTACATTACCTGCGAATTTAGAATCTACATCAGGAAGTATTTTTAGCTCTGGATGGTCTTCCAGTTTTACTGGCTCCCAACCTTCACGAAATTTAGATGAAACATTTGTCATATCTGATTGACCGAGAGCAGATGTTCTTATCCAACGATATTCAACACCTTCTTGGGGTGCAGGGTCAGGTAAAGCTGATGGCCTTTGCCAAGTTGCTTTCCTTTTTTCAGAATCTCTAGTTGTTGTTTCTCTAGATTCTCTGTCAAATACGTTCTCATCCATTTGTTGATTCCTTCAATAATTGTTGCGCATATTGTTCAGGGGTAAGCCCAAGTCTATTTGCGAGAGAGATTTGGGTAGAGGTCAACTGCACTTTGCGTGGTTTTTTTGCACTTCGATTAACCGGGGCAACCACGGTACCAGCAGATCGTTGAGGTGCGTCTACCTCTTCTGTCTCAACATCCTGCTTGTTAAAGTATTCTGGGAAATGTTTTCTCATTCCCTCATCAACTCTTCTATAATATTCATCTGGCTCTAATACTGGGTTTATCTTTGCTTTTACCAGTTTAGAATGAATACCATAAACATATCCTGTCATATCTTCATAGCCGTCTTTATTAAACCACTCTGAGTTTTGCTCCAACCATTTTTTATCAGCCGCTGTCGGCTCATACTTTTCTTTAGCCTTTGGTTGTGCAGTCTCTTTAGGGGCATCAGAAACATCTTGTGTTCTGACCGGAGGCTTATAAGACTCTACTTTAAATTGTTCGTTCTGCGCTCTATTTAATTTTTCTTGAGCTTCTAGTATCTTGTCAGGATCTCCTGACTCATACGCTTCTTTGTATTCTTTTTTAGCTGAGTCTATTTCTGCGCCAACTCTTTTCTTGGCCTGCTCAACTAAAACACCTTCACCATCATCTAGTGTTTTTCTTAATTTTTTATTCTCATCTAATAGTTTTTGAAGATTAGTAACCGCTTCTTCTTTTTCTCTTTCAGCGGCTTCTTTTAATCTTCTTTCTTCATGATATTCGTACTTAATCTTGTTAAGTCTTTTTTGAACATCTTTGCTGTATTGTTTTATTTCTTCGTCATCAGGAATATTATCCTTTGGCGCATCTTCATTCCTGACTTTGTTTTTATCTTCTTCAGGAACATCGTCAATTATTTCTACTTCTAGATCTAATTCTTCTTGCTGCTTTTCTGCTGTATTATCACTCATACTCTTATAAATCCTCTTGGGTCGTCAACAACTGCTTCCACAGTGTCATCATTAATTAAACGAAACTCTTCATTCTTAACTTTAAATCTAGTTCCAGAATAAGATCTAAATATTACAAAATCACCTTTTTTGCAGTATGGACCATTAGGAAACTTAGATTTATCCAGATATGCATCTGGCCCCATTTCTACAACGAGACCTACGATGGAAGCTGTTTGTTCCATTTTTGTTAATGAGTCTGGCATATAAACACCAGCTCCTGTTTTTTCTTCAACCTTTGGGATGGCTATGAGTAATCTATAACCTTGTGGCTGGGGAAGTTTTAATTTTAGCTCTTCCTCATAATCTACTTTTTGTGCAGAGTACATCTCTGGTTCCTTGTGCGATAATTCTATGGCTTATCGTTACCATGCGGGTTTATTCCCGTTACTAGTTTCACTAGTCTAGTTTAAATATACACACCTATTGACATTTTGTAACCCCCTAATCGTCAATAAATTTCTTTTCTGTGTCTTGCAACAGTTCTCTGGCAATGGACAATCCTTCCATTTTTCCGACAAGTCTTTGATATTCCTCGAAGTTTTTAGGTCTGCCGGATGAAATATAGTCAGTGATAGCATCCATTTCCTCCTGAACTTTTTTTATTATTGGTGTATATATGGTTTCATTTCTAGCCATCTTTCAAACTTTCATTAAGTTCAATAGCTAGTTTTGTGCCATCTTTCGTAGCCTTGTTTCTTTCTTTAGCCACTTCTACAGCAAGTCTTGCGCCTTCTCTTTTGTTTTCAGATTTAATTCTTTCCATCTGGATATCCTCGTTATTGTCAGCTTTCATCTTCTCAAGCTCTAACTTGGCGTTATCAAGGTCTATTTTATGCTGTAATTCTTTTTCTTTTATCTCTAACTCTTTTCTTTGTATTTGAGTTAAAGGATCTTTTTCTAGTTTTTGCTGCTCCATCTGTTGTGCTTCTTGTGTGTTCTTAGTGAGCAGTTTACCAGCAGCCTCTGCCGTAATTCTAGAGAGTTCCTCTTCCACATCTTCTGGTAGAGGCTTGTCTTCATCTGGCATTGGAACGCCTAGTCTTTCTTCTATTTCTTTTCTATACTGAAACGCCACATGTTCTGTTATGTGAGCTGTCATTGCCGCTTGTATTGCTGCAGCAAATGGTGACTGTCCAACTATTTCTCTCAGTTTTGGGTCTTCAATAGCGGCTCTGTGAACTTGTATATGTGCTTCGTGATCCTGATACTTAAATGCTTTTACTGGCTCTTGTTTTAACATTGCCATATTTTCTGTTACAGGGTCTGATGGTTTTATATCGTCAGGTAACTTAATTATTTCTTTTGCCTGATCTATTCCCAATACTTCTAGCATTTGTCTGTGTAATTTACCCATATCGTATAATTGCGGTGCCTGCTGGGATAACTGTAATGCTGATTGATATTGCATGATTCTTTGAGACATAGTTGCTGCATTTGGATCTGATACTGGTATTACATCTACTCTCTCATCAAAATCTTTTGTTCTTGAGAACTCTCCTTCCATTTCATAAACATAATCAGGACCCATGTAATCTTTTACAATATTAGATAATAATCTAAGCTCTTTCTTTAGCGCTGCATGTAGACGGGCCTGCACTCCTGACATGACTTTCATTGATCTTTCCATCAATGCAAGTGTTGTGCCTACTGGGGCTTGTGCGTTGATGTCTCCGACTTGTATATCGGCAACGGAGCCAATCCTTCTCCCCTCGTCAACGATATTTTGGAGCAACTGGTAGAGTACGGAACTTGGTTCTTTGTAAGGTATGAAAGTAATAGCGTCACGAATCGCACCACCCGGTACATCAACGTCACGGAACTCACCCGGCATGAGAGGCGAATCATCACCTTTGATACGAAGACCCCTAGCCTTAAGACCAGCCGGTAAATTAGAGAGTGTTCCTGCATCGATGAGCTGTCTGAGGATTGAAGTTGCACTTTTTGCAAGTCCCCCGATGAGGTGTATAAGTCCTGTACCGTAAAAGCCCAACCCGGGGAGGTACCTATAGTGGACAAAGAATTGTCTTTTTCTTTTCTTTTCATCATCTTCATAATAGTTTCTCCTGATGGATAAAATGGTTCTAGATGACTTTTCTATTGTTATTACATGTGGTCTGGCTATCCCATCTTCTTCTTGAAACGGTTCTGGTAACTCAATGTCCGCATGCATTTCTAAAAGTGTGTGCCTATCATCATCCTCTAAAACGCCACTCTCACCATCTAAATCATCATATTTTTCTTGTATATCTGTATACTCTGGCTCTGGCTCAGGCAGCTCAACATCTCTGTAAAACCCATTATCTTGTAGTTTTGCGACTTCGTTTTGTGTCTTTTTCATGACATGTGTGTATCTTTCGCATGTCATTAGATCTGTAACGCCATACGATACAACAAAGTCCTCTGCAGGGACAAACATAGCACAAGGTCTTTCTAAGAGAGGATCATAATAAACCTTTTTAAAAGCTGACCCTGCAAGAGGAAGTTTGAAGAGCATTTGCTCTGTTTCATCACGATACTCAGTCATCTCTTCTGTTAAGAGATAATTCATTTCGTTTTCAACTCTCTTTGCCTGTTCTGTCTTTTCTCTAGATATCTTGCCTACAGTTTTTGTTCTAACTGGTCCCTGAGCAGGGAATATTTCTCCCATAGCTTGTGCCTGAAATCTAACAATAGATTCCGTAAGAACAGGATGAAATACACCAGAGGAACCTGCCCAAGGTTGTTGTCTCTCTTCTATTTTCATTCCTAGAAGATCGAGTCCTTTTACATAACTCTTTGCCCATTCACTTCTTGATTGTTTGTCTGATTCAAAACTAGATAGTAAATCATTTGCTAGTTTATCTAGCTCACTATCTTCTATAAACTCTGCTAAATTGCTATCAAACTCAGATGTTTCGTTATCTTCTTCTTTTCCGAAGTCTATTATCATGCCACCATCTTCTGTTTCAATAGACACCGCTTCGGGATTTACTACCTCAACTTCTACCTTTTGTTCATCAGTAGGCTCTACTGGTCTAGGCCCTATGTCTATTGGTGCAAGAGGTTTTTCTATAGCCATGATATGCTCCTATTTCATTCTCTCTAAAATTCTATCAATCTTTTCTTCAAGCCTGTTTATTGCAACGGTGACATCATCACGCTTTGCGTAATCTTCTCTGGTTTTATTTAATAAAATATCTATTCTTTTAACTTCTCTTGATTGCGTTCCCAAAAACCATCCTCCACCTAGAACAATAATACCCATTAATCCGTCAATTATATGTACCATATCCATCAATAATACTCCACAGGTCTTCTGTATTTAGGTTCATCGTCCCAGTCATCCATAGTTGTTCTGATCCAACCACCTTGTCTAAATCTTAACAGCGCCTGTGTTGTTGAGTCTACTAAATCGTCATGATCTCCAGCAGGAAAAGACGCACATTCCTCAATAACCTCTTCTGCCCATCTAGTCGGTGGGTACCAAACAACCCCACTTGCAAATAAATCTGTCACACTGTTAACTCTTGCTATCTTATCCTGTCCACGGCTCGGTGTAAACTCCGTAACTGGTATTCCCATGGCTCTAAGCTCAAAAATCAAGGGCGACCCTGCTGCTTTTGCTTCAATAATCATTTGATCTGGCTCAAATTCCCAGTATTTGTCATATGCTGCCCGTTTTAAATCAGGAAATTCAAGTTTTTCTTTAAATGCATCAATTAAAATTAGATTTGGTCGTGTTTTGCCCTCGTCATCCGGCCCGTGGAAGACGCCCCATGTAGTGCAGGCGCTATAATCCGCTCTCTGTGTCTTTAAAAACGCTGTGTCCCATGACTGTATTATCGAGTCGCAAGGTGGGAGATCGTTTTTTGTCCATTCTCTCCACCATTCACGCTTAATTAGCGCTCCTTCTTCCGATGTGGGGTCTTGCTGGTACTGTGCGTTCCATTTTGATACGGGTAATTCTGATTTTAAACTGTCTAGTTCTTCTTTTTTCCAAAATTCTGGCCACAAAGCCTCACCTGATGGCAT
>CETE01063142.1_pt1 | contig 10189 bp, 8 predicted proteins | sample 531241 | NCBI WGS metagenome assembly CETE01 (sample SAMEA2622336, study PRJEB7988) | marine metagenome | biome: marine biome (ENVO:00000447); feature: deep chlorophyll maximum layer (ENVO:xxxxxxxx); material: "saline water (ENVO:00002010), including plankton (ENVO:xxxxxxxx)" | depth 30 m
GCTTTATTCTGCAGAGTCTCCGTCCTGATGGAACGGACGTAGCGAGTACAGATTTTGAGGAGGCCTTGATCGTGGCGGCACAGGATTCAGTTCTCGGGGAGTGGCTTTCGGCTGAACGCCGCCGGGACGCCGTCATCGCAGAAGCTTTTGAGGATGTTCCAGTTCCCCCTGACCTGATTGATGAAATTCTGACTCAGGTCAGTTTAGAGCGGGGAGCAAGAGCTCCTTCAGAGGAGGTGGTAGCGAATGACGCAGGCCCTGCAGAGGAACGGTCTCTACGTCAGTCGGAGCCTCTGACTGTAACATCAGATGGAAGCCCGATGACGGTGTTGAAGGTTGAGATTGCAGCGACCGCCAGTGGTTCTGCAATTCCGGGACCTGCCCCGGGCTATATTGACTACGGAAAGCGCAAGGAGGGCATCCTGAAGGTTGTTCTCTTAGCTGGGTTGCTCGTGGTTGGCGCCTTTGCCACCTTCGAATTGACCTCCAGTAATCTTGGGCCCACGTCTGGTGAGACGGGAAGAATTACCTTGCGGGAGCTCGGGCAGGGAGCGCTCTTCGCGATCAGCCAAGAGCTGCCGTTTGAGCTTCAGGGAAATGAACTTTATGGCTACCAAGATTGGCTCAGGGCGGAAGGCGGACCTCGGGTGGATTTCAAGGATCTGCCCGGGAGGATTTCTGGAGGGCGCCTTCTCGGGTGTCGTGTCTCTACGATAGGGGGAACTCGCGCATCTCACCTCTGTTTTGACCTTGAGAACACTCCGGTTCACGTCTTCGTGGTTCCAACTATGCCAATTAAAGATTCTCCTGCCGGATGGCGGGTTGCTGCCGATTGTTGGACCTGTCCAGAAACTGGGTGTGCTGTTGTTGCTCAAAGGAGCGAGAGCCGGATATGGTTTTTCCTGAGTGCGCGCGAGGAGAAGTCGCTGGTTGATCTGGTCAGGGAGCCAAAGGGCTGACAGCTTTGTGTGGAGTTACTCAGTTTTGACTTCGCGGCCTGCTTACACGCCATGTTCCATCAGGGTAAATATTCACTTTGATGTTCGCAAATAAGGCAGAGCAGGATCCTTTATCCGAAATGATGGTGTTGACTTCCGGGGGGAGGGTGTCGACCGGGTATGGTGTGAAAACACTTAGAAAGTGAGCAGGCTTCCCCGGGGAGATCGGACTACAGGCGAATGTGGTGATGTTAGGCTCAAGGTCCTGTGAGGTATTCTGGCGGAGCTGGCCATATTTGCGCCCTGTCTCCGGGTGCAGAGTAAGGCGAATCCGCTGATGGGACTTCTGCCACCATGCGTGTTCAAAGGCAGGGGCATCGAACCAGAACTCCGTTCGGAGGCCTTCCTTCTGACCTTCTTCGCGCGCCAGATGCCATATTGGGCCCCCGAGGTAGCCCTCTCCGAGTCCGGAAGAAAGGGTGTAGGTGTCCGATACGATCAGAAATCCTTCCCTGGTCAGGACGCTTCGCCGAATCCACTTGCTTCCTTTTCCGTAGTAGTTGTTCCAGCCAAATTGACCGTATGAATCCCCGGATGGGGTGCTTTCTACTTTAAGGGAGGAGGTGATCAGCTGGATTGTATTCTTTCGGATGGAGTCCCCATTCTCTGCCCTGTCAGGGTGCAGGGGGAACGGATTCTTCCCGTTCATCACGAGAAAGACGTCGAGACTTTCCTCGCCGGTGCCACCACCTTTCCCAAGCATACTGTATTTTCCAGAGCTGTGGAGAAATTTGGCACCATTGGCAACGTATTCATAAAGCTGTCCGGAAAGGCTATCGAGGTGCTGGTCTTTTTTTGGATAGAGGAAATACGAGACAAAGGGGGTCCCAGCCTTGCGGTTAGTTCCAAGGTAAAGACGCTCCGGTATTTTGTTTTTAAGGGAACTAAGTAGTCCGATACGAGCGGTGTCCTCCGGAACCGTAGGGCGAATAGACCTCTGGTGGAACCAGCTGAAGCGTTTAGAATAGGCGGTGCTGAAGGGGTCCTTCGCGTTTGTTTTCGGCGGGACTCCCCCAAAAACACTTTGTGTTGCGGCCCACAGATAATGACCATTACGGTAGTGTTGGGCGAGGCGATACCAGAAATGGCCGTCCCGTCCCGGGCTCTCAACACGGTAGTTGCCAAGATTCCAAGGATCACGATAGAGAGCCGCACGGTCCGGAAATACCGGACTGCCACAGTTTGGGCCGCCGCGGAGTCCTCCTCCATGAATGAATCCTAGAACGCGCTTTCCCACGGCGTGAATCAGTTCGGCTTCTGTTTCAATCCAGTCCAAGGACTCAGCGATATCGATCATCCCATGAAGGAAGATTGGACCATAGGGAAAATAGTTCCACTCCGTCCAATCGCCGAAATCAGCAAGGTGTTTCCAAATCCGGTCGATCCAGGCACGCGCCTCGCGAGCCTGAGGTACTTTCGGGAAGAGCTTCAGGGCCATCGCGATGCCGCCGGCGTTTCCGAAGGAATGATTATCTGCCGATTGTGAACCCTTGGTAAAGTCGAGGAAGCGGCTACTCATGCTCTGATACACAATCTTCTTGAAGCGGCCTTGCTCTTCTTCAGTGAGCATTCTCTGCTTAACGAGCTCCTCGTAGATACGCATTCGAGCTCCTCCACCCCAGCCGCCATGATAGCCGCCACCGTGATAATCTCTCTTCAGGACCGCTCCGTCGGGTAGCTGCCGCTCCACTTTGCTACCGGGAGCGGTGGTGACGAAAAAGATGAACATGAGCTCCTCCTCTCCATTTGTCTCGAGTTTGGCGTGCCAGTCGAGAATGAGAGCACGGAATACGGCTTGGAGGATCAGCAGTTCATTCCGGTTGCGGCGGTTTCCGTCGACATAGCGGGCGCGAAGGCGGTCCCAGACCCACCACCCCCGGGAAAAGGAATAGCTTTTCCTCTGAGATAGTTCGTCACGAAGAGCTTCCGCCATGGCGATGATATCCGGAACTTCCTCGTAGCTGGGCCGGGGGTGCCCTGCTGACAATTCCATTTGGGAAGCGGTGAGTTTTAACGCACTGCCGGGCAGTGAACTATATAGGAGGGAAAAAAGGATGAGCCCGGCGAATTTCATAACGGGACACCAGAATGTGAGATGCAGCGAAATCGGAGAACAAAAAACTGCCACGGAGAGGCAAGCCTTGCAGGACAAGTCCGAGTTCGTTTTACGATGAGCAGGTTATTGAGGCTGGTTCGCTTGAGAAAGGGGACGGGCAATGGTATGGGAAAGGAGAAATATGGGATATGCAGACAGAGAGTATTTCAGAGACGGGGAGCGCACCTCCTCGGGACGACTGACTCGTGCTCCAGTTGTAAAGTGGCTTCTGATTCTCAACTTGGGAGTGTTCGTCTTAGAGTTTTTTGGCCTGAGGAGTGCGTTTGAAGCTCTGGGCTTCTTCTCGGTTGAAAAAGCGATCCTGAATTTTCAGATCTGGAGATTCATCACGTTCCAGTTTCTTCATGCGGATTTTGGGCATCTCCTCTTTAACTCCATTGCGATTTATTTTTTTGGTTCGTTTGTCGAGCAGCAGCTTCGAAGCAGAGCCTTTCTTACCTTTTACCTGCTCTGTGGCGGAGCTGGCGCTCTCGGATACAGTGCTCTTGTTTCCGCCAATCCTGCCTATCCGGACGTCGGCGTGGTGGGAGCATCGGGTGGAATCTTTGGTATTCTGGCTATTGCGGCGCTGATCGCTCCGGATATGCGGGTCCGGCTCTTTTTTCCTCCGGTGACCCTGACCATGCGGCTGCTTGCAATTATTATGCTCGGGTATGGGGCACTCGTGATTATCTATGGAGGCAGGAATGCGGGGGGAGAGGCTGGGCATCTCGGCGGAGCGCTTGCAGGATTTTTGATGTGGAAAATTCCCGCGTTCCGCCAGTTTCTGCACAACCTTGCACGCCCTCGGGGTGCACCTGCGAGGAAACGAGGAGGGTTTGGAATTCGTATTACGAAAGAGAAGAAGAGCTACACCCGTAAGCTTGGGCCAAAGATCAAGAACAAGGAAGAGGAAGCCGACGTGGACCGGATTCTTGATAAGATTAACGAGCATGGCCTGCAGTCTCTTACAGAAGAGGAGAGAAAGCTGCTTAGTGATTCTGGGAATCGGAAGCCTTAAGGCAAGCCGTCGATCAGGAACGGTCGCTGAGTCAGGTATGATATGTTTTAAGACTCTCTTTTCACCGCGGTTTTGCTTTCAATTCCCGCGTGACTGATGAGGAAATGATCAATTGCGTGGCTCCTGAGCGCCAGATGGAGAGGCTCCGGGCGATCATGCACCGGTTACGGGCACCGGGGGGGTGCCCATGGGACGCGGAGCAGTCTCATGCCAGCCTGATTTCGAATTTAATTGAGGAGACCTATGAAACTGTCGACGCGATCCAGCGCGAGGACTGGATACATCTTGAGGAGGAACTGGGGGACCTGCTCCTGCAGGTGGTCTTCCATGGGGAGCTTGCTGAGGAAGAAGGGCGCTACAACCTTGATGATATAGCGAGGGGAATTTGCGATAAGCTGGTGAGGCGACATCCTCATGTGTATTCCGATGGCCAAGCCGAGGATACCGGTGCGGTTCTGAATCGATGGGAAGAGATTAAGCGCGAAGAAAAAGGAGATGAGGCAATGCCTTACCTTCACGGGGTTGGGAAGGGCCTTCCTGCCGTCCTGCGGGCGGCCAAACTGCAGAAAAAAGCTGCCAAGGTGGGTTTTGACTGGCCAGACCCCGCGGGGGTTTTGGCCAAAATTGAGGAAGAACTTGAGGAGGTGAGAGCCGAGTTGCCTTCCGATGGTGCCGCAGCAACACCTGCTCTCGAGGCTGAAGTGGGAGATCTACTTTTCTCCGTGGTAAATCTAGCCCGCAAGCTCGGGGTCGATCCCGAGGCCTCACTTGAAAGCACGAATACAAAATTCGAGAATCGATTTGCGGCGATGGAGAAGGAATTACGAGGGGCAGGAACCTCCCTTGAGGATGCCAGCTTGGAGGAGATGGAGAAAGGCTGGACCCGGGCGAAATCGTTACCAGCACCAGAGTAGGTTCAGGACCCTGCAGTTTTTTCCCGGAAGGACTGGATAATGGAGAGAGCGTCTTTCTGTAATTCCGGGGTGAGGGGACGAGGAAGAGCCGCTTCCATCACGATGACGGAGTCTTTCGCATCGATCAGCACGAGGTAGTAGGTAAACTTGACAACCCCGTCTTGCGCAGATGCTTCTACGGGAACCACTCCGAAGATTGCAGGTTTGCCATCGAAGTTCTCCTGCTTTTGCGATTGAACTTTGGCACTGAGCTTAAGCCCGGCCTTTTCAAAAGCTTTGATCCTTCCCGTGAGGGTCCCTTCGAGGTCGGCTTTTCTCTCCTTAGCTACCGGGAGTTGGTAGGTGGAAAAAGAACCTGAACCACCCGGGGCATCAAATCGCAATAGAGCAGAGCTCTCTCCTTTTATCGGCGATTGCTTCCATTCAGCAGGAATCTCGACGGAAAAGCGACCTTTCGAGAAAGAGATCTTACCTGCCTGGAGCCCAGATCCAGCGGTCAGCCAAAGAAGGAGAACCAACAGAGAGAAGAGCTTTTTGGTTATCACCACTAAGCGCCTAAGGGCGCAGGACAGGGATGGCCAGAATTATTTTGAGATCCAGAGGTGGAGCGAGCGCCCGATGAAGAACAAAAAACCCCGCGGGTGACCGCGGGGTTTGTAAAACATGTTTGGAGAAGGGGCCGTTACTCGCCAAGTGCGTAACGAACAAACCGACGAATTGACAGGGTGTCACCAAGTGCTTTTCCCGTTGTCTCAAGCAGTGCGCTTATAGAAACATCAGGATCCTTAACGAAGGCCTGCTCCAGCAGGCACCGCTCGGCGTAAAACTTGCCGAGTTTTCCTTGGGCTGCTCCGTCAATACGCTCTGCGGGGACTCCGCGGGCTTCCAGCTCCTTCCTCGCTATTTCTTTTTCCGACTCAACGAGGTCAGTGGGAATATCGTCGCGGTTGATCCCCGCAGGTGCCAATGCAGCAATGTGGAGGGTCAGGTCCTTGACGAGGGTCTGGAAGTCATCGTTTGACACGGTGTCGACATTTTCGCACCCGACTTCCAGCATGACACCGACCTTGCCTCCGAGGTGAATGTAGGAGCCGACCAATCCTGATCCTTCCATGTCATAGCGTGTCATCCGCCGGAATTGAAGGTTCTCGCCGAGTTCAATGACCTTGGACTTGACGAAGTCCTCGATGCTGCCGTCGGCGTGAGGAAGAGCGTGAGCAGCCTCCACGTCGGTGGCTCCAGACTCCGCAACGGCGGTGACCAGCTCAGAGACGAATGCCTGAAAGTTCTCGTTCTTGGCTACGAAATCCGTCTCGCAGTTAACTTCTGCAAGAACACCGTGTTTGGCGTCCGGTTCAATTCGTGCGGCAACAATACCTTCCTTAGCAGAACGGTCAGCTTTTTTGGCGGCTTTGATTGCTCCGGCTTCCCGGAGTTTTTTGATGGCAGCCTCGATATCTCCATCGGTTTCCTGCAGCGCTTTCTTGCACTCCATCATACCAGCATTGGTGCGGTCGCGGAGTTCCTTAACTTGAGAGGCGGTAATAGACATTGGCGTCGTAAGCTTGGTGTTGATCGGTTAGGTTTAGCCTTTCCCGGCAGAGCTGGATGGAGCTTCTGCCTGAAAGGAATGCACTCTAGCCCTTGCTGGCGACCACGATGGAGTCCACAAGGTTCTGCAGGATAATCCGGACTGAGCGGATCGAGTCATCATTTGCAGGAATGGGGTAATCGATTACGCTCGGGTCCCCGTTAGTATCGATGATTCCCACAATGGGAATCTTGAGCCGTCGGGCTTCTGCGACCGCGATGGATTCCTTTGCGGTGTCGACAATCACGACAGCCTGAGGGGGCTTATCCATTTCACGAACGCCCTGAAGGTTCCGAATAAGCTTGTTTTTCTCGCGGTTAAGAGCGGCCAGCTCCTTCTTTGACATGGCCTTATACTCTGGAGCCTTTTCGATGCCCTCGAGATATTTCAATCGTTCGACAGATTTGCGAATGGTTGCCAGATTTGTCAGGGTGCCACCCAACCACCGGTGGTTGACGTAAAATTGTCCAGCAGCTTGAGCGGCTTCACTGACTGCCTGCTGGGCTTGCTGTTTACAGCCGACGAAAAGAATCTTCCGCTTCTTTGCTGCCAGCCCGGAGATAAAGTCCGAGGCCTTGTCGAGGCAGCGCACGGTTTCCTCGAGGTTAATGATGTGAATGCCTCCTTTGTCCCTCATCAGGTAGGGGCGCATTCCCGGGTTCCACTTGCGGGTCTGGTGTCCGTAATGGACTCCCGCTTCCACCATGTCTTTTATTAGGTCGTTTATCATTTCGGTGTCTTCCGTTGATTCACAGAAGCTCTGTTGTCAGGAGGCCCACCGCGTAGTTACACCCTTCGGCTCTCCGTTGTTCTGCGGCGGTGTGAAGAAGGGGCGGGGGAAGTAGGCAATTGAGACCCCCTTGGCAAGGAATTTCCCTTAAATTGCAGTCTGGGGCTGCGAAAAGGGAAAGGGTCCCTCTGGCAAGGGCCCTGCTGGTTTGAATCTCCCGGGCCAAAGTCTACACTGGCTGCCATGACCAGAAAGGCTGAGGGTAGGGAGGCCCACGGGACAGCTGGATCCCCGCAAGCACGGGGGTCTGCCCATCTTGTAGCCCTGCGATTGGCCCTGCTCGGGGGAGGAAGCCTTGTGCTGATACTCTCTTCGGTGCTGTTTCTACGCGAGATGTCGGATCTTGATAAGGCGACGGTTGCAACAACGGGTATTTCGGAAATCGCCTGGGTGATTTGCTGGCTGGTAGCCGTGGTCCTTGTGGGAATTTACTCGATCCTTCTGGTCAAGCACAAGAGGCGCTCCGATGAAACGCCATTTCCTTCCGAGGATCTCAAAAATATTCTCATAACTTTTGCAGTCCCAATGGGGATTGGAGGGATCTTGGGGTTCCTGCTGGTGATCTTTCTGACAGCCGCAATCGGGGCAGCCTTGTGGGTCATTTCTTTTGGAATAGCTCTGCTTGCGGCCAGCAGGAGAGTGCCAAGATTTGTTACGCGTCTAGGATGGGTAGTGCTTTCGGTCGGCGTTACGGCCATCGCGTATTCATGGAGTGATGGAACACATCCCCTGCCTCTGGTTGGGGTTCCAGAACATCTGGAAAGCCCAATGCTTGAGGCGAATCTGATCATGGGCGTGTCCTTTGGACTTATTCCGATTTGTTACAGTGTGTTTTTTATGAAGGCCTGTGGAAGGTTGCGGAATACACGCGGATAGAAGTTAGGATTCCCTCTCCAGACGGGGGCGAGGTCCCAGTCTGATTCTTCGCTGGCGAACTGGTGATTCAGGGTTAGGGCCTGCTTAATCCATGCGGGCAGGCCGTAAAGAAGGTGGGCTTTTCAGAACGACGCTCCTGGAAGTAGTCTCAGAGGCGGTCTCCAACGTGTGCAATCGCCTTCGTTCGTCATTATCTCACCCCAAAATGAGGTAGGTTGGCCAAGTCTCTGTAAATTCCCTTTGATCCGCTGCTGTAATTGGTCGAGGCTCGCTGCATATTCCCGCCTTAGCCATGTCGAGATTTTCCGCATTTCTGTTGCTCCTAGTAATTTCTTCTCCTCTTTCCGGTGAACCGGAAAAGCTGAGCGCGCTCGACGTGCAGCTTCTCCTTGAGAAGATCAAGACCCTCAAGGAGGGGTCACAGAAGGCCATAGGTGCCCGGTATTCCACTGCTCATTCCGCATTTCGATCCGCAATTCAGAGTGATTCTGCAGCCTACGCTCTATTTGTTGACTGTACGGAGAAAGTAAAGTTTGAAGACGAACAGAAGAGCGGAAGCGAGTTTCGTGATTGGAAGAGGCGCCATAAGGAGCGGTCAGATAGCCCAGCTTTTCGTCGTGCCCTCCGGCATCAGTTGAATTGGCTCCTGCTCACTCTCGAGGCTGCTTCTGAGCCGAAGAAGAAGGATGAAATATGGTCAAAGGCTCTTGACCATATCGATACGATCCTGAAGGACGCGGAGGATCTTGAGGGTGCGCAAACCATGCTCCGCCAGAACGTTTTGGGAACGGTCTTCGCCGAGGCCTATTCCGTCGATAACATCGATATTACCGATTGGCCTGGTTCCCCTCTACAGCTGGAAGCCGTTTATGAGGGACTGGTTCTGCCTTCCCTGCGCAGCACGAAGACTTTGACTGAGCTGGGACAGGCGTGGGACAGGAGAATTCTCCATGAGGGAAAGATGATAGAGATATGGAACAAGCCCAAGAAGGGGCTTGGGCGCCCGGAGCATTCCGCTCCCATGGAGAAGTTTCTGGGAGTTCGGCGACCGCAGTTGCAGTGGAAGAAGGAAATGGACCTGTTTGGCGTCGGGGACCAGAAGCAAGCCTCCCTCCGCATGCTCAAACATATTGAAGCCCACGCGTCCCACCGGGATATTGCGACCTGGATTACGGAATTTCAGGCGGCGGTGAAGGGACAAGTTTCCACTCCAGCTGAAGAGGGTGCCGGAGCCTCCGATCCTTCTGGAGAACCCGGATCCTAGGCTATTGGGAATGATGAGAGCGGTGACCCTTCCTCAGGGCCGCCTCCTGCCTTGAGCTTCGGGGGCTTCTGTCGCTTCTACTTCGCAGTCTCTGAGATAGGCAAAATGCTGCCCGTCGATCAGTTCGAAGGCAACTTTCCCTCTGGCGGTAATCCAGGTCTTATCTGCAATTGTCGGAAGAGAGGCGCTGAACTCGAGCGGAACGCCTAGCACCTGGGCGTCAGCGGCACAGCACGTCATCACGACCCTGTAGAGGCGCTTGCGGTTGTTGTCGGGATTAAGACTGGGTTCCTCCTCGATAAGACGACCTTCGAGTTGCGCAGGGAGGCCATCATAGATCTTCATGATTTTTTCGTCACCGGCTGACCAATACAGCTCGGTAAGCTGAAGGAGAAAATTGCCCTCTGGGGTCTTTGGGGTGCGCTTCTCAAGAAGCTCACGAGTAAATTCGGTATTGTAGGTGGAGTAGAGGGATTTCAGAGTACGCTGTTTGTAGAGGCCCTTCCACCGCAGAGCCTCCTTGGAGTATTCATGCTTGGTAAATCCGGTGCACAGGATCACCGGAATGATCATCAGGCAGATTGCGGCAATCGGATTCTGCTCGTGATGATCATGCTCGTGACTGTGATCATGCTCGTGA
>CETE01147021.1_pt1 | contig 10158 bp, 16 predicted proteins | sample 531241 | NCBI WGS metagenome assembly CETE01 (sample SAMEA2622336, study PRJEB7988) | marine metagenome | biome: marine biome (ENVO:00000447); feature: deep chlorophyll maximum layer (ENVO:xxxxxxxx); material: "saline water (ENVO:00002010), including plankton (ENVO:xxxxxxxx)" | depth 30 m
GCACAACGAGCCGTTAAGAGCGGAGAACCATCGGAATAATCTTTGACTAAAACACAGTCACAATACCGATGAAATGAAGAAGGAACAAGAAAAACCTAGCATAACAAAATGGTTATGCAGGCCAGTGTAATAAGAAATGATAAATAAACCTCGCTAGACGAGTTGAAATACAGGATTACACTATCAATCCACGGTTAAAATCCGGCAGAAGCCATTGCGTGTCTGCGTGGTGAAGAGTAAGTCCAGTTAAGCTGGACCCTAGAATGAGATATTAGGTTGAGATAGGTTCGAGGGAATCGATACGAGGTTTAGCGACTTCGTATGCCCAACAATCTTGGTGGTATGAGGGGCACACCTTCATCTAGCGAATGACTTTAGGAGTTTTCAACTCCTACAGCTAGACGAGGGCTCGAGAATCTGGAAACGGATTACGGTGCCAGTAAATTACCAAAGTCTCATTTAACCACGGTCATGGTTAATTCGGGGGTTCGAATCCCTCCCCGTCTGTGAGGCGGGATACCATGACCCTAGGTAAATAATTTGTTTTAGATGCCAACATACAATACGATCTGAGAGGATAACTTGCGGGTATTGGAGAGTGCAGAACACTCTCCCCAACGCCCGTACTCTATGACGATCCAGATCTAGAAGTTCGCAACTTCTAGAAGGGAATTATTGTATGTCTGCGAGTATGAGGATCATCCTGCATGAGATCAGGATACCTACGCCGGTGAGGCGACCATACTGAACTATCTCAGGCGATACTATTAGCCGCAGTAGATCAACTGCACGCTGTCGTATCATGGAAGGGAGGGATGTAAAAGAACGATCTAGTTAACGAACTAGATCATAGAAGGGTAGTGATTCGAGAGAAACCGCTGTTGGTTAGCACCAACAGCTTATGGTGGATCTTGGATCCGTGGATCCTTGAGAACGAGAGAAACTGCTGCTGATTGACACCAGCAGCTTAAGGTGGATTTCGTATTCATGGAATGAGGAGGGCATTACAGATAACACTGTAGTGCCCTCTTTTTTTATTAGAAAGATTATGTTAATGGAAACACTGATTTTGATTGTAGCTATGCTACTAGTTTTGAAGAATGTAAATTGGGCAAGATCATCAGCAGTCGGTCATAGCAACCGTGCACTGGTGATAGCCTGTGAAGATGAGCTATCAAAGCTCACTGAAGAACAGCGAAAGTACATCGAGAATGATCTAGGATTTCATATCCGGATCTGCGGTGTAGGCAAGGTAAATGCTGCGCTTTGTGCCATGTGGCTACGAATGTGCGGTATTGATACCATTGTGAATGTGGGGACTGCCGGTTCTCACATATACGGAAAGGGAACACTTGTAATCCCCAACCAAGCTGCACAGCGGGATATGGATGCGACTGACATTATGCGTCAGTTTATTCCAGATTACCCAAAGCATAGAACTCCGTTTGAGGAGTCTATCTTCAAAAAGATCGACCTAACTCACTGGGTAATACCAGATGATGTGAGGGTCGTCGTGGGTTCCGATGAGAACCCCGTCACCTGCTGGACAGGTGATAATACCCATGCTTATACAGAAAAGAGCGACATCATGGATGGCGCTGTTATTGAGATGGAAGGCTATTCATTTGCCAAACTATCGATTAATGAACATCGAAAGGGAACTTTCCAACAGAAAACCCTTTTGATCAAATGTATCTCCGATGATGGAGATGAAAATGTCGGTGAACAATGGGCAGAGAATGCAGACGGAATCCCTTGGGATGATGTCATTTCTATACTTGATGCTAACTATAACTGAATAGCATGAGATAACTAAGACCACTGCTCCCGAAGCAGTGCGAGTGCGAAGGGTAGTGCGGGTCTCGGCCCGCATCTAGAGGACGATTTTTATGAAAAGGAAATCAGCGAGTAAAAAGAGAAACCAAGTATTGAAGGAAGAAATTATAGGGCTTAATCAGACGATAGCCAATATGACAGACAACCACAGAGAGGAGCTACGAACTATCCGTGAGATGATAGAATGCTCTTATTCACGATGGATGAATACAGTCACTTCTTCAGATGCTTTCAAACAGATTCAAAGAGAACACCCCATGTTACAGTGGGGTCAACCTTTGAGACTACATGCAATTAAAGGATATGCATTGCCACCAAAAGACTACCCCAATGGTAGACTAGGGTGGATAGCCGATTCGTTGTACTTTGCTACTAGGACTGGACAAGATAGACATTCTTACCGGTTCTATAAGGAGTGCAAAGAGATGGGCTTGTTGGTAGGACGCGATGATGCAGACTATATGTTTAATGAACCGACACCTTGGGAGGTGTCATACATGAACGCCAATGAAAAGCATGTTCATCGATGGCAGTTTGGAGACGAAGAAAGGAGAAAGAAGATTCTAGCCTTGCTTGAAAAAGCACATGGCGATAAGTCTTGATGGATCTTACTCGACAAAAAATTATACTCACACCCCATGAGAAGTGGGAGAGAAAGAATGCCTAGGATCGAGGTTAAACGATCATTAGATTAGAGATATCATGTTAAAGATAACAAGTTTGTCAGGGAGTTGAAGGACACCTGATGACATCCGGGGATAACCCACACTGAACTGCTGAAGCGTAGGATGGACCGTGCCTTAGGGCAATCGTGTGTAAGCGATAGGACAGTGTAAAAGATGGTGAGGACACTTGTGGAGACAAAAAAATCGGAGGAGAGTATGGATGGCTGCATGGCCACACTCAAGGAGGAATATAGATGGATAAAATACCACATTTGGAAACCCATGAAGGGTTAAAGTATCTTCGTGAAGCAAGAGATAGAATGACAGACGAGCAATTGCTTGAACTGTATGAGGAATTAAAGGAAATAGAACATGATGCAAAGTACCCGTGGCATGAAGGCTACAAATACTTGGCTGCGCATTGGCGCAAACATGCTAAGCTTCCTTTTGATTCTCTACCTTGTCACAGAGCCATAATGATTGAGGTTCAAGGTGAAATATGGGTTCTTGAAAGAGAACTCGAATACGGAGAGAAGAAAAGAGCACAAGAGAGAGAACGAAGAATTGCGCAAGAGACTGCTCGTAAATTACAGCAGGCTAAGGTCAGCATACTTCGTGACCTCTAACACACAACCTGCGGGTTGTGACTGGTCCTTTGGCGGGTTCGCCCCTAAGGGACTATTAGAAAGATATGGAAGAAATTACATTGATTGGAAAAATTGGACTGATACTGACTTTGATTGCTGGAACTGTTCTTATGAACAGGGAACAGAAGTTGAGCATGATCCTGCCTGTTGGCAAGGATCAATTGGCAGAAGATGATGAGATCTTGAAGGCGCTGAATGACGCAGCAAAGACGCTGCAGATTACGAAGGAAAGCGTTAATGGACTCAAGTGGAACTTGGAGTGGACTAAGGTTCACCAGAACACGCCCCACCACATGGAGGGGTGGTTGTACAACCACATCATCCTGATGCTGTATGCTCTGCAATACTTCTGGGACACAATCACAGAGGAAGAATACAGTCTGTTGGAAGAAGCAATCTTCTGGAGCGATCTTGGTAAGTATCATACTACCAAGGAAAGCCCAAAGAAGGTATGGGAAAAGGGCGATCTTACAGGGGAACCTGTTAGCACCGCCTTTGGCCATGACAAGAAGTCTGCACAACTGTATGAAGAAGCAGGAGGGTCTAACCCTGCTGTACACTTTATCGTTGCAGAACACATGAAAGCTCATAAGCTCTCAGAAATGGATGACGAAGGTAAAACAGAAATGCCAGAGTTCCTTATGCCACAGGTCGCTGACCTTAAAGCATGGAACTGGCCAAACTGGGAAGACCTTGAGATACCACACGGTGAGAGCTTTGGTAAGAAGCTATACGCTTGGGTAAAACTAGGCAACTGTGAACTGCTGCGAATCAAGCAGGAATGTGACAGCAACGGAAGGATCCCTCAGGATCCAGAAGTTAGCTTGTAGGCGCTATCCCAAAGCAACTACCAAACCCAGCTCACTGAGCTGTACAACGCGAAGGTAGCACTAAGGTGCTGCTGGAGCCTACCGAAGAATCCGGGGACTATGACGGTCGTTCCCATTAGATGAGAAGTATGCTTGAATAAAGCAATTTAGGGGAGTATCCCTGCCAAGCGATAAGCCATTAGGAATAGAATCCCATACTATACCCTTTTGATAAACTGCGGCAGGAGCCTAAGCACTAGGGACTGTGAAGTCTGCGAGCGGATTTAATCCGCGTGCAGTGGACTTATGATCAGGGACTCTGGTTGAAAGAGAGGGCGTGTTCGTGATCCGAATGGGTGGGTCACGGTGAAGCCAAATAGGTTGCCGGCAATAGAAAACCGGCACTTCTCAGATGGAGAATAGAAGGAGGAAAAAGATACATGGAAATTGTTGAATTGAACAACGGACTAAGAGTAGTGAACGCCGCAAGCGGACATCCATACAACATGGAAGATGGCACAGTAGTGCCCCCAAGCGGTTTCAGTCTGAATGCAAAGCGTGCAGAAACGACTGTCAAACACAGTGATATCCCTGACGGGGTCGATGCTGTTAAGACAGAAATGAAGCCCGATGATGCTGGTTTGAAGTTCATCAAGACTGTTCCTGAGGGAGTGCTTGTGATCGGTTCGATCGCAGCTGCACAAGCCTATGGTAAGCCAGTAATCGCTTTAATGGCGAATGAGGCTACATCGGCTCGTGGCATACCCCCAGCAGACAAGAAGATGGACACCACCAAAATCATCGCATTCTGGTGAGGACTATTCACACAAGTCCACCTTAGCCAGCTCACTGAGCTGTACAACGCGAACGGATAGCGCCAAGGCGTTCCTAGTAGCCTACCAAGAAATCCCGGGAGCTATGATGGTTGCTTCCCTGCCCACAGGTTCCGGCCTGAAGACATGGGCTAAAGGGAGAGAAGGGCATCACAGGTAATACTGTGGTGCCCTTTTTTTCATTAGATGACAAAGAGAGTTTATTCAAGTCAGGAAGTGAGTCCGGAAGATGTGACAGGCGATATGGTCGCCAAAGTTAAAGCCCACCAGTGTAGAGGTGCAGCAGTAGGCTGCTATCTCGGACACTCCACAAAGGATGGTGGAACCACATACGGAAGACCTCACTTCAGCAGTCGTGATCAGTTCACTGTGCATGCGTACAGATTGAACTTCGATAGCGATTCTGAGCTTATCTCAGTCACCGCCCTAGGCAAGTGTTCGCACGCAAGTCTAGAAGAAGGTGAACAGAGGGAAGTCGATGAAGAGCAGACTGCAAAGGACATAGCGTCAACAATTGACATCATTTTGGCACAGGGAGCATTGATCAACCGCATCGTCGGTAGGATCCATCCCAAAGTCAGAAGAGTCTTGACGCTCGCAAGAGAAGGAAGGTTCTTGAATGCTATTGCTAAGTTTAGCCAAACCCGCAAGTATCTGCGGTCAGGCTGGTATAGCGATGGCAATAGAATCATGAAAGCGATCATCGAGTTGATCCAAGGAGTGGCTGATAATGGTATCTTTGACCAAGAAGAAGCAGATGTGTTAATCGCAATTGCTGAACAGGTTAGACAAGGTGCCAGATTGCCATCCGCTGGAGCAAACGCGGTAAAGCGATTTTTGAACGAGCACGATATTTGAGGCTTGTCCAATTTAGTTAGAGGAATTGTAGCTTAGTATGGTTAGAGCACTCGGCTCATAACCGAGCGGTCGTCGGTTCAAATCCGACCAATTCCACAGATGGGAAAGAAATCCTATACGGTAATACGCTATAGGTGCGCTGAATGCGATAAAGAGTTCGATAAAAGACCAGATGCTATTGCTTGCTATGACAAGCACTGGGAACGAACTAAGATGATACAGCGCTCTATGGAATGTAAGATGTTTCTCATTGGTTAGAAGCATCTAATTTAGATAATTATGTTAAGAATAAAAGGAAAGAAATGTGTGATTTTGAGAGGACCTAGCGGCGCTGGTAAGTCGACATATACTAAGGAAAACTATCCTGAGGCTACTATCTGTTCTGCAGATCTCTTCTTTGAAGAGAGAGCAGACATGAATGGTACAACCTATGAGGAAGAGTTCAAACCTTGGCTTTTGTCAATGGCTCACCAGCACTGTTTTGGCAATTTCATTCACGCGTTGAAAGTTATGAATGACGATGTTATTGTGATCGACAACACGAATACCATGAAGTGGGAGTATGAAAACTATGTTTTCCTCGCTGAACTGGAAGGATACAAAGTCGAAGAAATCACCGTACCGTTTGACCCAGAGATGGCCGAGGTTTATCATGAGCGTAATACTCATGGTGTACCACTTGAGGTTATCAAGGACCAGATGGCACGATTTGAACATTGACAGTAATAGCGACTATTAGGAGTCCCACATCCTAGACGCTGAACTGTATTATTCAGAAAAGTCCCCTTCGGGGGCAATTAGATGAGTCAGAACATTGAGAAGATGAGTCATGCGGAACTGATCGATCACTATAACACAGTGAGCGATTTGGAAAGTAAAGCAAGGAAGGCCAAGGCTGACACCAAAGAGGAGATCATGAAAAGGATCGCCAACAACGGTGGAGCTTTGATCACCAAGCACTATACTGCGACCGTGACTACATATCCAAGGACGACGACAGCGCCTATTGAGGATATCAAGGCAGATCTCGGTGAGGAGTTCGTAAAGGACAACTTAGCGGTTCTAACCAAGACCTCGGAGAGCAGTCGACTCAAGATCAAGCAAAATGCCTGATCATTTAGAACAAGAGTATAACTTATAGTTCAAGAGAATAAGCAACAGACGGGCGATTAGTGTAGTCTGGATATCACTTTGGCCTTCTAAGCCGATAACACGGGTTCGAATCCTGTATCGCCCGCTTATTCTCATAGATGGAAGAAAGAATATTTCTGAAGCGAATGAATTACTGGATTGAAGAAGACGATGAAGGAGATGGGGAGTTTAGAACCCTATACTTTCATCCTGATGCAATCGAGGAGATGCATGATGCGTTAGATATCGAAGAACCGAGCCATGAAGGTGCCTACGCAGGCAACAAAGGCTCATCAGGGCAACAAAATGATTTTCATTTACTCGATATCGGCACTGAAGTAATTCCTATTGATTGGAAACTGGTAAATATCATTAAAAAACTGAATGAAGAAGAAGTCGAAACATATGGATGTGATCAAGGAAGTATAGTAGCTTCTGGTACACAACTAGGGTTCGACCAGTGGGACTATGATGAAGAACTGGGTGAGATCGTGAAGACTGAAGTCAAGCTGTATGCTGGCGAGGTTCTTAACGGTTGGATCACCTTCAACATGGATCACGAAGATATTATCATTCGTCTATTTAGCGATATGGGATTAAAAAGGCCCGTAAGCTAAACAGCTTAGATGAGGAAAAAGGATTTAACAAACTTTACCGATGAACAGATCAACGAATGGTGTGAACAAGTAATAACTAAGTTCAACATGAACGATATTAAAAGAATCATTGATAGGTTAGCCTATCGAAGAGACTGGATTATCGACTACTACAATAAGAATGATTGTTGAGTAGTGATCTGAATAGTGCTATCAGGAGTCCCACATCCTGAGAGTCTTAGATGGAAAAGAAAGGTATTGACTGGACTTTGAGTACACTTGAAATCGATGAACTGGTATATACTGCTATATGCGGTATCTTATGCTGGGGAGTCTATATGATATTCCAAGTGACAACCAATTCGGATATAAATCCGATAACAGATGCATTGAGTCTTATGTGCGCTATATATCTACTTGGCTTGTTTATTGCCGAGAGTAAGAAGCACTCTGAACTCGAAACTTTGAAGCATATGGGTTATGCCCTATACGAAGAAGAATAGATGTATCTATACCTTAGATAGAGATAATACTATATGATTAGTATATCCTGTTATAGATGATGGAAGACATATACTGCCTTATCGCTAAGATTGAGCGAGATGGCGTAATGGAACAAACGGCTATCGAAATTGACACACGCAACATGGACGAGATCAACTGGCGACTAGGGAGTCCCGGTTGGTTAATCGCTGTGAAGGATGGTAAGGAATACCATGTTGCAGAAGAGGACTCTGAGTGGTTCTTTGCGCAACTATTAGCGTAGTCAATTAAGAGGCATTTAGATGATGATGGGTATGGATAAACTGCTATACAAAGAGGAAGGTCCTAAGTTGATCTTTGACCTCGAAGCAGGCGAATATGTCGTCGATGAAAGAAACGGAACTCCCGCGTGGGAACTCTGGGTCTTTATCGAGGCATGATCGCTCACATCTTTAGATTGATATGAAGGATTTTATACAATGGAAAACGAATATACAATGGTATAACATGAAAGACTTACTGTACCTTACATTGGTGCAGTGCCTAGAAGTATTTCTAGGTAAGATCAGAGACGGAAGTACAACAGGACTACCTGTTGTCAATGAAGACTTTGTGAAGGAAGTTAATGGAACTATTGGAGAGAGACTGGACGGCGAAGCAAAAGAGATACCAAACCCATTCAAGGGTGAAGTGTTTAGCACGCTTGTTGTTGGCGATGACGGAGAAATTACTTTCGTTGAACAACCGCCTATGTCGTCAGACACTATTATGACCGTGCCTCATGAAGAAGGAACTGTGACAATGGAGATGGAAAGTGCACTTAAGCACGCTATCGACGAATACTACAGGCTAAAGGCAGATCATGAAGAACTTGATGACTGGTGGAACACTGCCAGCAAACTAGTTCCTCTTCTCTGGGACTGAATACCAAACGATCACGCGCCGAGCGTATCTCGGCAAACTTGCATAAGGAGGTGAAAATATGCAATTAGAGGAGTACTATGGAAAGAACTACCGCAATTGGAATGATGGCAGCGATCATATTCGCTGGAAGAGAGAACCTAAAGCCCGGGGAAGCAGCACACTTTGCTTCCCAACTAATGGACAGCGTGGAAGCTAGATCAGCTAGAAACGCCCCTAACTGGGTTGCTGCAGCCGCAGCAGTTCTCACTGATGGAAACAAGGAAAAGGAGACCACTCCTGAGCCTGCTTCTGAAGAGCCATCGGCTGAAAAGACCGATGTTTCCGAAGAGGAATGATTCCATCATTCTATTTAGTAAGACACCGGTATATTGGAGGCGAAGCCCGATACCGGTATGTTTTGAAACGATATAGTAATGGAGAGGGGGATAGTATCTGCTCGACCTGTATGTGACTGCTATTGCTGCAGGGCTAACAACGGGCAGCAAAGACCCCTTTCCGTAGGTAGCGGACAAAAAACCGGCTCTCTGAGTCGGAAACTAAAACCGGATTTATTCGGTGCTATTGAAAGTCCCCCTTCGGGGAGGCTAGGCTTTCTGGGTGACAGAATGAGTATGGTAACGACAAGTGCCAGAAAAATGTGCAACCAACCCCATGTCAAGGGGAATCTGGACTATGACTGTAGGCCGGAATTGCTCGTAAAGAGCTACGGTTGGCGAATCCCTGTCGCGGGGATGCGATGGATCCTGTGGTGACACAGGCCCCCAGTCCCCAGAAAGCATAGATGAGTAGTCTTCGGACGAAAGTTGTCTTATGTGGAAGTTCCAATGACTTTAGCCGGTCGGGACAGAAGCTAAAGGCGAGGTGGCGGAAAGCTCGTAAGAGCACTGTGACAACACAGTATAGAATAGCGGAAGTCTATAACGCAAGCCGATTCTGCAGGCGCATAATTGTAGTGGTACTGCCACGCAGCGTCTCAGTCACAAGAACTACCTGAAAGGGTGGCGGAGTGAACATGACAAACTCCCATTGGGAGGTAATCGGAGTTGAATCGTAAGGTATCTAGATTAATTGAATCAATCTAGCTAGTCCGGTTCTTGGGAGACAAAATGGTAGTGGAGGGGAACCTCTGCGGGATCACCTGATTCTCCCCCTCACCTCGCATAGATAGAACGGTCTTATGACCGATTTGTCCGACCGATGACAGTAAAACTGCCTTTATGGCGACTGAACAACGATTGGGCGCGTTATTATTCTCCAGCATCTGCTGGCGGATAGTAAGCTGAAACTAGATAGAACGGTCTTATGACCGATTTGTCCGGCTTGTTCTGGAACTTCGGTTTCAGTTCAAGACGCTTTATGGGTCTTGTACCCCATCT
>CETE01072238.1_pt1 | contig 10120 bp, 13 predicted proteins | sample 531241 | NCBI WGS metagenome assembly CETE01 (sample SAMEA2622336, study PRJEB7988) | marine metagenome | biome: marine biome (ENVO:00000447); feature: deep chlorophyll maximum layer (ENVO:xxxxxxxx); material: "saline water (ENVO:00002010), including plankton (ENVO:xxxxxxxx)" | depth 30 m
CCAACGCCGCAGTAGGGGCACTGGCTGCGCACGCTGCGGGGAGTGTCAGTCATGGGAGCTTGATCGGAGACAACAATCCCGGAGCGCAGGCTCCGGGGGAGACAACGGCGTCAGTCCGCTTCAGATCGGGACATCAGGCTGTTTCGCCTTCGTGCAGATCGGCGAAGGAACCCTTGGGCTCCTTGAGGAAGAAGAAGCAGAAGAAAGCCACGATCAGGCCTGCCACGCCAAGGATCTGGAAGAAGGCGCTGTTCGATGCTGCGATCACCTCGGGGGTGGGTTCACTGCCGCCGCCCATCCACATCGGCAGCAGGCTGAAAATGGTCAGATAGGTCACCGCGCCGACGTTGCCGTAAGCACCCACAAGTCCGGCAACCTGACCGGTGACGCGGCGCTTCACCAGCGGCACCAGTGCGAAGGTGGCCCCTTCTCCGGACTGCACGAAGAAGGACGCCAGCATCGTGATCACAACGGCAACAAAGATTCCGCTCGTGCCGGAAAAGGTGCCCGGTTTGATCATGCTCATCACCAGGTAGCCCACGCCGAGGCCGGCGGTGAGGAAGCCCATGGTGTTTTTGCGGCTGCCGACCCGGTCTGAGATCAGACCGCCGGCAGGGCGAGCCACCAGGTTCACGAAGGCGAAGCAGGAGGCCAGGATGCCGGCGGTGGCCTTCGGCAGATCGAAGGTGGTTTCAAAAAACGTGGGAAGCATCGAGACCACGGCCAGTTCGGAGCCGAAGTTCACGATGTAGGTGAGTTCCAGGATCGCCACCTGGCGGAACTCGTAGCGGTCTTCCTTGGGGTAGACCCTGTTGCCGAGAATCAGTTCGCGGTTGGTGCGGATGATTCCCCAGGTCTGGAACGCGAACCAGACGGCGACAGCACCGAGGGCCAGGGGATAGGTGGCGGCCGTGAGGAAGCCGACCTTCGACAGCCGCCAGCAGAGAACGCAGAGGATGGCCGCGAACGGCACGTTCATTCCCAGCAGACCCCAGAAGTCGCGCATGGAGGTGACCTCCAGTCCAGCGGTTTTCGCCGGGCGCTGATAGGTCTTACCGGGAGGGGTGTCGGTGACGTTGAAGAAGTAGAAGAAGCCGTAGGCAGCGGAGACGATGCCGGTGAGTGCGATCGCGCCGCGCCAGTTGAGAACAGCGCCGGTGGGCAGTTCAAAACCGCCGGAGAAGGAGAGGAAGCCTGCGAGGGCGACCATGGTGAGGGCGGAGAAGGCGGAGCCGAAGTTGCCCCAACCGCCGTAGATGCCTTCCGCCAGGCCGATTTCCTTGGGCGGAAACCACTCGGCAACCATGCGGATGCCGATCACGAAGCCGGCGCCGACGATGGAGAGCAGCAGACGCGCCACGACCAGCTGGTTGAAGTCCTGCGCTGAGGCAAACAGCAGGCAGGGGATGGCCGAGAAGATCAGGATCGAGGAATAGGTCACCCGGGGCCCGAACTTGTCCAGGAGCATGCCGATCAGCACGCGGGCCGGAATGGTGAGAGCCACGTTGCAGATGGCAACGGTGCGGATCTGACCAACTGTCAGACCGAGATCGGCTTTAACGGTGGTGGCCAGAGGGGCCAGATTGAACCAGACCACGAAGGTCAGGAAGAAAGCGATCCAGGTGAGGTGAAGGGTTCGATACCTCCCCTGGAACGACCAGAGGTCGCCAAGCATTGCGGAAATAAAGAAGAGCCGCGGGCTTCAGAAAAAGGGTGCCCGGGGGTGGCGAAACGGTCGAAAAGAAGATCCGTTTGTCCCGGGCAGTTAATCAATCAGTCCCCTCCGTTGTTGGTGGGCATCGTTACCAATTTGTTGATTGTTGTGCCTGCATGGACATGAATTGGCTTGATGCAATTCATGAGTTTTGGTTGTTGATTTTGATTCGGTAGCGATTGCGACCGTTGGACAACAAGCTGTTTTCAATAGTTGGAACCTGGCGCGCTGATGTTGTGTGTCGTCGTCAACTTTCTGTCTGTGTGTTCAGCGGTGGCAACAGCCGTCGGATGGGACAGGACAAAGCGCTTCTCACTCATCCGAACGGCGGCGTCTGGCTCACAGCTCTTGTGGAGCAGTTGTGTCCTCTTGGTCTTCCCATTCACGTTCTGACCCGGCATCCCTCCCATGGCCTGCTGTTGAAGCAACAGCCCCTGGTGACCGTCATTCAGGAGCCGCCTCCCTGGGCGGGCCCTCTGCAAGCTCTGGCACGCGTGCTTCCAGGCCTATCCGCTGATGCCTTGCTGGTGCTCCCGGTGGACATGCCCTGCCTCAGGACAGCTGTGTTGCAGCAGCTGATCGAGGCCTGGAGGCTGCGGCCTGATCAGGTCGCGGTCGCCCACGATGGCGACCGTCTCCAGCCCCTTCTGGCTGTGATCCCAACCGGCGCGCCGTTTCTGCCCGTGTTGATCGAGCAGCTGGAAGCCGGCAGGTATCGCTGGCTCGATTGGCTGAGCCGTGTGCCGCATCATCCCGTTGAGCTGCCGGCTGCAGTGATGGTGAATGCCAACCGGCCCGAGGATCTGGCAGCGTTGTCTTCATGACCTCCACGGCAGCGGTTGCTGATCAAAGGTCCCGGACACTCGGGGTTTTGCGGCTCTCCCTGACGGCCCGCTGCAACCTGGATTGCTCTTACTGCCGTCCTGACGCCGCTGATCCACCGGATCTGATGACCCTCGATCAGCAGCTGCGGCTGATCCGTGTCGCGGTCGCTCTCGGTGCGCACACACTGCGGCTCACCGGTGGTGAGCCTCTGCTCAGTGATCGACTGCTGCCGCTGCTGGAGGCGGTCAGCCAGGGTCGTCGCACTGCGGGGGATCCCCTCACCGGACTGCGACACGTCGCGCTCACCAGTAATGGTGTGTTGTTGACGCCGGATCGAGCCAGGCTTCTGAGGGCCGCGGGACTGGATCGGATCACGATCAGTCTTGATGCAGTCGATGGAGCTGTGGCTGCTCGGATGGCAGGACTGCGTGGAGGCCAGTCTGCGGGCGAGCGACTGGTCCGGAAGGTGATCGATGGGGTGATGTCCGCAAAACTGGCAGGATTTGACGCCGAAAAGGGGGAGATCAAGCTCAATGCCGTCATCAAGAGAGGGGAGAACGACCATCAGCTCCTGCCCCTTGCTGCGCTGGCACGGCGACATCGGCTTGAACTGAGGCTGATCGAATACATGGATGTGGGCAGCCGGAACGGTTGGGTTCAGGATCAGGTGCTCCCGGCCGCTGAGATGGTGCGGCGGATTCAGGCCCGCTGGCCCCTGGACGCCCTGGGCCGCGATTCCGGTGCGACGGCGAACCGCTGGCGTTATCGCGATGACCGCGGCGGACTCGGGGTGATCGCTTCCATCAGTGAGCCGTTCTGTGGGGACTGCAACCGGTTGCGGATCACGGCTGATGGTCAGGCCTTCACATGCCTCTTTGCCTCAGAAGGTTTTGATCTCAAGCCCGTGCTGAACAACGCCGCAGCGCTGCAGCAGCGGATCGCTGGTCTCTGGATTCATCGCAGTGACCACTACAGCGAGGATCGCCATCGCCATGTGCCCCGGCCATCCCACGCCGAGATGGCCTACCTGGGTGGCTGAACCGTTGTTGTCGCGACTGTTTTCACGCCTCAATGCGGGTACAACCGGTCCAGATTTCGGGTCCTGATCCGGCCAGGCGGCCATGTACGAACTGCTCCCCTATGAGCGTTTTCGCGACACCCCATCGGTCCGTTTTTTCGACGTCACCGTTGAGACGTCGAATGCAAGGGATCTTGTGATCCACACCGGCCCCGCTGTGAGTCCACCGAATGACTCCAAAACCGGTGCCTGGCAGTTTTATCTCCACCCCCATCAGGAAGACAATCTTCTGGCTGTCAGTGGAGGCCGGACCTTTTACCTCGTGAATCTGGTCTGGGACCAGCCGTTTCACATCGTTCGGCTGGACAGCGGCGGAGACATCCTCCGGATTCCTCCGGGGACCTTTCACCGCTCCATTTCCGACCCTGATGGATCCGTGGTGCTGAACCAGGCTGTGCGTGAGCCCGGTGTCTCGCTGGAACGGGAATTTCGTGTTTACAACAGTGCCCGCATCCCCGCATTGATGAAAGCAACGCACTCATCGGCAGCAACACCTCATTTGCATGGCATCGCGCCTGTTCACCTGCGAGGAATGGCTGTCAGAAACGAATCTCACATTCCCAGTGAATGTTGAGCCCGGCGCGTCGAGCATCTGTGGCCAGATTTCTCATGCAGGAGTCATCAAAACCAGCCTGGTTGCTGAGCAATGTGTCCCATTCCGATTTCGGGAAGTGGGTTTGCAGCCAGAACACAGCATGAACACTGTTTGGCATCAGCTTGATCAGCCCAGGTTCAATCTGTCTCGCAATCAGATCCACAAGCCAGCGGATGTCTCATGCCATCACAGCTGGCCTGGTGTGAATCGGTTGTCCTAATCGCTACGAACTGAAGACTGGCTCAGCGGCTGTAGCGGACTCCGCGGTACGTGAGCTGAACCTGCGGTGCATGAGCTTCAGCCTGACGCGTCTGGTAGGTGTGGCGGCGATAGGTGAGCTGGACCAGCGGCTTTTGGTTGCCGGCTGTGCTCTGCGTGTAGGCGTGACCGCGGTAGAGAAGTTTGGTCATGGTGTGTTCAATCAAGCAGGCTCAGGTCCCCGTTCCATGGCCTGAGTCGGACTGCGCTTCGTTGGACAACGAAGTGAACGTAAAGTAGCAACGGCTACAGCTTTATTGTTCGCTCATCGACGCGGAATGGGACGTTCAGTTGGTTACATATTTGGAAAACTTTTCGATTTAATACCTTTCTTGATTGTTATGTCCTGCTTGAAGTCTCTGCATTGCGACTGACTCCATTTGGTTCAGCGCTGTCGTGAAGAACCTCCTCCCGTTGCTTTGCAGGCTGCGTCCCAGCAGCGACCAGTCGCTGCGAAGTTGTTCAGCGCCCCTGCGGCCCAGAGCTTCCATCACATAGGTGTGATCCGCTGTGATCCAGCCTTCCAGGCTTGAATCTGAAATCTCCAGATGGCACTGCAGGCCGATGGCATGGCTGCCGATTCGAAAGACCTGTTCGGGGCAGTGCAGTGAGGAGGCCAGCAGAGTCGCCTGCTGAGGCAGATGGATGCGATCACCATGCCAGTGCAGGGCGATGCTGCTGGCCGCCAGACCCTGCACCAGGGGTTCTTCGGCTGAGCCCACACGCCAGTGGATGGCCCCAAACCCCACTTCTTTAAGCGGTTGCGGTGGTTCTCCCACCTGCAGCGTCTCGACGGAACCACCCGCGGCCACCGCCAGGAGCTGCGCGCCGAGGCAGATGCCGATCACCGGCTGGCATGACTGATGCCAGGCGACGAGCCATTCCAGCTCCCGCCTCAGCCAGGTCATTCCCTCCTGGTTTCGCTCATTGACACCCATCGGTCCGCCGAGCACCAGGGCGATGCTGTTGGGGCACTGGCCTGGCGATGGCAGGGTTTCCCCGCGGTCTGGTCTGATCACCTCCAGTTGCAGACCCCGCTGCAGGGCCAGCCGGCCCAGTTCGTCCGGACCTTCATGGTCGACGTGCTGGATCACCAGCAGGGTTGTGGTCAAAGCAGGAGATAGCGCTGGGCCAGGGGGAGCACCTCCGCCGGTTCGCAGCTGAGCAGTTCTCCGTCGGCGAACACTTCATAGGTCTGCGGATCGACGCTCACGCTCGGCAAAGCTGAATTGAGTTTGAGAGCGCTCTTTCCAACGCCGCGGGTGTCCTTCACGGCCATGCAGGGGCGTTCCAGTCCCAGTTGTTGTTGGATGTCGGCATCCATCGCCGCTTCGCTCATAAAGGTGACGCAGCCCTGGGCGAGAGCCTTGCCGAAGGCACCGAACATGGGCCGGCCGTGCACAGGACCTGGTGTTGGAATCGAGGCGTTGGCATCACCCATCTGAGCCCACACAATCGAGCCGCCCTTGACCACCAGCTCAGGCCGAATGCCGAAGAAGCCCGGCTTCCACAACACAAGGTCGGCCAGTTTCCCGGTTTCGATCGACCCCACCTCGGTGCTGATGCCATGGGCCAGAGCGGGATTGATCGTCACCTTGGCGATGTAGCGCTTCAGACGATGGTTGTCGTTGCGGCTGGAGTCCTCCGGCAGTGCTCCCCGCTGCACTTTCATCTTGTGGGCGGTCTGGAACGTTCGGGTGATCACTTCCCCAACGCGGCCCATGGCCTGGGAGTCGCTGGCAATGATCGAGAAGGCACCGAGGTCATGAAGGATGTCCTCGGCTGCGATGGTCTCCCGGCGAATCCTGGATTCGGCAAAGGCCACATCCTCGGGAATTCTTGGATCGAGGTGGTGGCACACCATCAACATGTCGAGGTGCTCCTCAAGCGTGTTGCGGGTGTAGGGCCGGGTGGGATTGGTGCTGCTCGGCAGCACGTTGGCTTCGCCGCAGATGCGGATGATGTCGGGGGCATGGCCTCCACCGGCCCCCTCGGTGTGAAAGGTGTGGATCGTGCGGCCCTTGATCGCCTGGATCGTGTCCTCGACGAAGCCGGCTTCATTCAGGGTGTCGGAGTGAATGCAGACCTGCACATCCATCCGGTCCGCCACCGACAGGCAGGCATCAATCGCGGCGGGCGTGGTGCCCCAGTCTTCATGCAGCTTCAGGCCGCAGGCACCTGCCTGCACCTGTTCCTCAAGGGCTTCGGGAGTGCTGGCGTTGCCTTTGCCGAAGAAGCCGAGATTCACCGGCAGGCCTTCGGCGGCCTGGAGCATGCGGCCGATGTGAAAGGCGCCTGGGGTGCAGGTGGTGGCGTTGGTGCCGGTGGCTGGTCCTGTGCCGCCCCCCATCAGGGTTGTGATGCCACTGGCCAGAGCCGTTTCGATCTGCTGGGGGCAGATGAAATGGATGTGGGTGTCGATGCCTCCGGCTGTGAGGATGTGGCCCTCGCCGGCGATCGCTTCGGTGCCCGGACCCACCACGATGGTCACCCCTGCCTGGGTATCGGGGTTGCCTGCTTTGCCGATTCCCACGATCCGGCCGTCCTTGAGGCCGACATCCGCTTTGACGATGCCCCACCAGTCGAGGATCAGGGCGTTGGTGATCACGGTGTCAACGGCGCCTGCGGCCCGGGTTGTCTGGGACTGGCCCATCCCGTCGCGGATGACCTTGCCGCCGCCGAATTTCACCTCATCGCCATAGACGGTGTAATCCCTCTCGACTTCCAGAATCAGTTCCGTGTCGGCGAGTCGGATCCGGTCGCCTGTTGTGGGGCCGTAGGTCTCGGCGTAGGCCTGGCGGGAAATGCGGTAGGGCATGGGTCAGGCGTCGAGAGGTCCGTTGATCCGACCGTTGAAGCCCACAACCCGACGGGCTCCGGCAAAGGGAATCAGATTCACATCGCGGCTGTCGCCGGGTTCGAATCGGATTGCTGTTCCAGCGGGAATGTCGAGCCGCTGGCCCCTGGCGGCAGTGCGGTCGAACTGCAGTGCCGCGTTGGCTTCGGCGAAGTGGAAATGGGAGCCCACCTGGATGGGCCGGTCGCCGCTGTTGGCGACATGGATGCTGGTGACAGGTCGACCGGCGTTGAGCTCGATCGTGCCGGGTTCGGGCATCAGTTCGCCGGGAATCAGGGGTGCCATGGGTGTGGCCTCAGCGGATGGGGTCGTGCAGGGTCACAAGCTTGGTGCCGTCGGGGAAGACCGCTTCGATCTGCACCTCCTGCACCAGCTCCGGAATGCCTTCCATCACCTGACTGCGTTGCAACCAGGTGGTGCCCTCCTGCATCAGTTCAGCCACGCTCTTGCCGTCGCGGGCGCCCTCCAGCACCAGAAAGCTGAGCCATGCCACCGCCTCGGGGTGATTGAGCTTCAGACCTCGGTTCAGCCGTCGTTCCGCGAGCAGCGCGGCGGTCACGATCAGGAGCTTGTCCTTTTCCTGGGGGCTGAGATGCATGGGGAAATGCAGTCGTTTTCAGTGTGTCGCCGTTGCGGCCGGGATTGGGTTCGTGGTGAACGTTTGTGTGCTCAGTGGGTCTTCCTGCAGGGGCCAGACCCTTGGAATGCTCGGCCTGCAGAGGGAGCGCAGCAACCGGGTCTGGGCCCAGATCCGACTGAACCAGAAGCGGGCATCGCGGCTGGAGTGGCCGACGTAGCGGGCGACCAGTCCCTGGTCGAGGCTGCCGCAGCGCATGGCTCCCTTCAGCCCCGATCGAGCGGCTCGCGCTTGTTGCAGAAGGTCATCCTGCTGTTGGGGGTTGATCGGCATGGGTGCTGCCCAGACCAGGGTCCCGAACACCGGAGCGCTGTTGAGGCCATGCAGGCTGTGGAGGCTGTCGGAGCCGACTTCCAGTCGATCCACAAATTCCCAGCCCGGTTGAGATGGTCCGCTGCGCTCAATGGTCAGCTCGGAACGCCACCGCCCACGATTCAGCTGTTCACCGGCTGCGGTTCGTCCCAGCCGCACGATCTCAGTGCTGAAAAACGAGGCGTTCTCCGGAAGGATCACGTTCACACGCTGTTCATAAAGCGCATCGGCGTACAGCACCAGTTCCTGCGGCACCCACTCCAGATCGGAGCGGTCGCTCAGTTTCGCCCTCACCTCCTGATGGGCCCAGCTGCCGGCGGGTTGTATGAGGCTGCGACCGATTGAGCCATACACCTTCTGTGCTGCGACGCTTGTGATCAGGCTGCGGGTGCCGCTGTGCAGCCTGAGGTCGATGCTGAGCTGGTCGCCGCCCACCAATCCACCGGCGGTGTGAAGCAGGGGCAGTTCGCAACGGCCGTTCTCTCCGGTTTCGGCCCGCATCAGTTTGAACGGCGCTGAGCATCCTCCCTGGTGTCGGCTGCGGCCGGAGGCGTCGCGGTTGAAGTGCAGCTGGCAGCGGCCGTGCCAGGGTTCAGCTCGTTGCATCGGCCCACGCTCGGTCCCCGTCACCTCAGGCTTGGTAGCAATGCACACCAAACCAGTCTCCACTGCTGGGCAGGCTTTCAACCTGAAAGCGGGAGAGATGGTGAGAGAAGCCGTGATCGTGCTGGAGCGGCATTGCGACGACAACGTCACCGCCGTTCATGGCGATGATGTGGTTCTGCGGCTGCAGCTGACGGCGGAACAGCGCATGGTGCTGCGGGGGCGTCGCCGCACGGATTGTGGTCGAGCGGTGCTCCTGCAGTTGCCGCGGGCTGGCGCCCTTTGCCCGGGTGATCGCTTAACCGATGCGGCCAGATCCGTTCAGGTGGAAGTGATCGCTGCGCTTGAGCCACTGATGCGCGTGGAGGCTGGGAGCCCATTGGAGCTGTTACAGGCGGCTTACCACCTCGGTAATCGCCATGTGGCGCTGGAAGTGCATGACCATGAACTTCTGCTGCCCCAGGATGCGGTGCTGGAAACGATGCTTCGGCAGAGAGGGCTGAGGCTGAGCTACTGCCGGCGTTCTTTTCTGCCGGAAGGTGGCGCTTACGGTCGCCATTCCCACCCGTGACGGCTCTCGCTCTGCTGCAGCTGGTGAGTCCGGCTCTGCCGGTTGGTGCCTTCAGTTACTCCGAAGGGCTGGAGGTGTTGATTCAGTCCGGCGACATCGGTGAGGAAGCACAGCTGCAGGCCTGGCTGGAAGGGGAGTTGAACAACGGGATGCTGCGACTCGAGGCTGCCGCGCTCCCTCATCTGAGAGCTGAGCTCAGCAACTGGCGGGCTGGTGAGGCTGCTGCGCAGCGGCGTCTGATCGATCTTGACGGGTGGCTTTCAGCCACACGCGAAGCAGCCGAAGTTCGCGCTCAGCAGCGTCAAATGGGCCAGTCGTTGCTGCTGTTGCTGGCTGATATGGGTCATCCGTTGCCGGAACGGATCGCCTTGAGCTGGCCGGCGGCCTGGGCGTCGGCATCTCTCGTGTTGAACGTCACTGTTCCGGAGATGGTGGAGGGATATCTCTATGGCTGGGTGGCCAATCAGCTCAGTGCTGCCGTGCGGCTTCTGCCGCTTGGCCCTACCCGTGCGCAGGTGCAGCAGCAGCGGTTGTTGCCGTTGATCGCCGAGCAGGCTGAGTTGCTGCAGAGCAGCGATCCTCGCTCGCTGTGGAGTGGTGGAGTGGGTGCCGCTCTGGCGCAACTCACCCATGCTGAGTTGTATTCACGCCTGTTTCGGAGCTGATGAGC
>CETE01083651.1_pt1 | contig 10110 bp, 11 predicted proteins | sample 531241 | NCBI WGS metagenome assembly CETE01 (sample SAMEA2622336, study PRJEB7988) | marine metagenome | biome: marine biome (ENVO:00000447); feature: deep chlorophyll maximum layer (ENVO:xxxxxxxx); material: "saline water (ENVO:00002010), including plankton (ENVO:xxxxxxxx)" | depth 30 m
TTTTCGTTCATAAATCTTTAAAATTAGATTTTGAAAAAATAATTAAAGAAAAATTATCTAAAATTTTTTGCGGCTCTGTAAATAATAATTTAAATCCACATTTTGGCCCTTTAATCTCAAAGAGTCACTTTGATTTTACTAAAAAACTTGAATCAAAGGCACTTAAAAATGGAAAATTAATTGGTAGGGCTAAAAGTTATAATAATACTGATAACTTATTCCCTTTAACTATAGTTAGCTCTAAAATTGATGACTCTGTATTTGATATTCATGAAACTTTTAGTCCTTTATTAGGGGTGTCATATTTTTCTTCTGATAAAAAGATTTTTGATAAGATATCTAGAAGTGAATACTCATTAGTCTGCTATATTTTTTCTAATAATTCTAAAATTATAAATAAAACAAAATCTTTAAATTTTGGAAGTATTGGAATAAATACAACTAAAATACAAAGTCCTGCTTGTCCAACAGGTGGCAATAATCGCTCAGGAATAGGCAGAGAAGGAGGCGAGTGGGGCTTTGAAGAATTTTTAACAACAATTAATTATGTTATAAATAAATAATATGAAAAAAGTAATTAATACAAATAAGGCTCCTTTATCCACTTCTCCTGTTTCTCAATGCAATATTATTAATGATACTATTTATATCGGTGGGCAAATGCCAAGAGATATGAATACCGGAGAGATCGTAAAAGGAGGATATGAACAAACAAAATTGTCATTAGAACATTGTTTGACTATACTACATGAAGCTGGAGGCTCAATTGACTCAATAGGCTTAGCCATTGTATATGTTACGGATCTCTCCATTAAAAATGATATCAATAAAGTTTTTAGTGAGTATTTTCCAGAAAATCCCCCTGCTAGAAATCTTGTAGAAATATCTGAAATAGGGGAAGACGCACTTGTTGAAATCGCACTAATTGCCGGTAAAAAAGATTAATTTATAATGACTAAAATCTTAGCGATAGAAAATTTAAATATTTACTATGATAGTTTTCATGCTGTTAAAGACGCAAGTTTAGACTTAAATCAAAAAGATATAGTCGTGATTTGTGGTCCATCAGGCTCTGGTAAATCAACACTAATTAGAGCCATTGCAGGCTTAGAAAAATATAAATCTGGTAAAGTTTTAATTAATGAAAAAAAAATGTCTGATAAAGAATTAATGAGAGAAAATATATTTGGAATGGTATTTCAACAATTTAATTTGTTTCCGCATTTGACCATATCAGAAAATATTACACTACCTCTTCGAAAAGTAAAAAAGATGAAAAAAGAAAATTCGTTAGATATTGCTGATCAGGTCTTAAAAAAGGTAAAAATATTTGATCAAAAAGAGAAATATCCATCTCAATTGTCTGGGGGTCAACAGCAACGTTGTGCAATAGCAAGATCACTTGCTATGAATCCAAAAATTATGTTATTTGATGAGCCAACATCTGCACTTGATCCTGAAATGATAAAAGAAGTTCTTGATGTGATGAGTGATTTAGCATCCTCAGGTATGACAATGATCATAGTAACTCATGAAATGGGCTTTGCAAAATTAGTTGCTGATAGAATAATTTTTATGGATAATGGAAGAATTATTGAAAACAATAACTCTGATGAATTTTTTAATAACCCTAAAGAAGATCGAACTAAATTATTTCTTGATCAAATTTTAAAACACTAATGGCTTTAAATAAATTAAATGTTTTTGAACTAACTAAAGGCATAGCAAATGGTGATTTCAGTCCTAAAGAGATATTAGACGATTGTATAAAAAGAATTAATCTTATAGATCCAAAGCTAAATGCTTTTCCGATTAAATGTTATGATAAAGCATATGATCAAATTAAAAATTTACCACCCTTAAAGGATATAAACCTAAATGATTATCCTTTGTATGGTATTCCTGTAGGTGTCAAAGATTTAAATGATATTCAAGGAGTTAAAACTACTCAAGGTTCACATATTTATGAAAATTTTATACCTCAACAAGATGATAATATTGTCTCTTGTATGAGGTCAAATGGTGCAGTTTTCCCAGGCAAGACTAATGTTCCTGAACATGGATTTGGTGCCACTACAACAAATGATTTATTTGGAACTACTAATAATCCTTATGATATCTCTAAAAGCTGTGGAGCCTCAAGTGGAGGAACTGCAGTTTCAATTGCATCATATATGGTGCCATTAGCAATGGGTTCAGACTTTGCTGGAAGTTTGAGAACACCTGCTTCCTTTTGTAATATAGTCGGTATGAGGCCCTCTGTAGGTTTTGTTCCTACTTCAAGAAGGGGAATGGGCTGGTCTCCTTTTGATGTAGAAGGTCCTATGGCGAGAAATATTACAGATTTAAAAATTTTATTAAGTGGTATGGTGCAGGATTGTAATTTAGATCCCATTCCAACTAGTGTTAAGAACAAAAAAGATCTTATAGAAGCTCCAAAAATTATAAATACAAAAAAACTTAAAGTTGCGATTTCTTATGACCTAGGTTTTGCACCGATGAGCTCTATATGTAAAAAAACTTTTGAAGAAAAAATAAACCTTATTTCAGATTTTTTTGAGTCTATAAAATTTGATCACCCTGAAATGAATAATGCAGATAAAACATTTTACTTGTTAAGGGGTATTGGATTTGTAAATGACTTTAGTCAAATTAATAACGACAATCCAGGTTCGCTTGGAAATGTTATTGTTGATGAATTAAAACGAGCTTCCTCTATTACAATCAAAGATATTGGATGGGCTATGGCTGAACACACAAAGATATATAGAAATACTGAAAAATTTTTTGAAGATTATGATTTACTTATAACACCTGCTGCTTCTGTCCCTCCTTTTTTTCATGAGGAAGAGTATCCTAAAAAAATAGATGATATAGAAATGGAAAATTATCTAAAATGGGAAGCTATCTCTTACGGTGTAACACTTTTTGGAGGACCTTCAATTGTAATACCTTGTGGAGATATTCAAAATTTGCCATTCGGCATACAGATTATATCTAAAAAAAATTCAGATTTAGATCTGATTGATATTGCCTTTACTTTAGAAAAAAAATTTAAAGAGTTTAATGAACTTTGTTTTAAACCAATTAATAAAGATTTTATTTAATTTTACTAAAACATCCATAATGAACTATTTATAATTTAAGTATATTTTTCATTTATATTATAATTGATTTACTTAATTAAGGAGGAACTTAAATATGAGAATATTATCTTTAATTGTGGCATTGCTCTTTAGTGGATCAGTGTTTGCAGGTGCCCTAGATGATGTAAAATCTGCTGGCAAATTCGTTTTTGGTCTTGAGGTTGGGTATAAACCTTTTGAATACATGGACGATAGTGGAAATTTAGTTGGATACGATATTGACGTGTCAAAAGAAATTGGCAAAAGACTTGGTGTTGAGGCTGTGCCTCAAGACACTAATTGGTCAACTGTTATCCAAACAATGTATGATGGTGGATTTGACTTAATTCTTGGTGGAATGACAGCAACTGAAAAAAGATACCAAAGAGTTAATTTTTCACTTCCATATATGAATGCTGCTTCAGGTATAATAGTCCTTAAAGACTCTGGCATTTCTGATAGATCTGATCTTGGAGGAAAAAAAGTCAGTGCTGGTGCAGGAACACCGCAATTAGATCAATTAAATATGTCAGCAAAAGAATTAGGCTTATCTTATGATGGTGATATCAAATCTTATGACAGCGATGCTGTTGCTTACGAAGCTATGAGAGCGAAAAGAATTGATGCATATGCTTCAACATTAGTGAGTCTTCTTGAATTTGCTAAAACTGATGACAATTTCACAGTTTTACCATTTGCTTCTGATATGTGGGCTCAAGAATGGACTTCGATGGCTTTTACTAAAGAAGATGATGATTTAAGAGGTGCATTTGATGATGCTATTAGAGCTATGAAATCAGATGGAACTTTAGCTAAGATACAAGAAAAATGGTTTGGTCAATCTTTTGTAGACACCTTACCAGACACATCACCTACTTGGTAAAATAAAAAAAGTAAAGTTTTGGACTTTATTTATATGGTAGAAGTCTTTCCTAGGCTTCTACCTCCGCTTTGGGTCACTATAAAAGTAAGTTTTATTTCTTTATTTTTAGCTTTCTTTATAGGACTTTTTTTTGGTTCATTAAACTCTATTTCTTCTAAGTTTAATCCCATAAATTTAGTAAGCAGATTTTATGTTTGGATTGTTTTATGTACCCCAATAATTATCCAAATATATGCAGCATATTTATTATTACCAAAAATTGGAATTAAGTTAGATGTTTTTTGGGTTGGCGTGATAGCTCTGACTTTTAATTCTGCAGGATATCAAATTGAAATTTCTCGAGCATCTATTTCTTCAATTGATAAAGGTCAATATGAGGCTTCTAAAGCACTTGGAATGAGCCTTTTTTCAACGATGATTTATATAATTATTCCTCAGGCTATTAAGCGAATGTTGCCTGCTACGGCAAATGAGGCATCTCATTTGATTAAAGCTTCAGCGGTTTTATCTGTCATTGCTTTGTTGGAATTGCATAAAGCTGCGATAAATTTACAAGGAAATAGTTTTAAATTTATTGAATTATTAGCTCTCCAAGCAATGATGTATTTACCTATTGTTTTGGGCACCAGTTATATTGCTAATACTCTTCAAAAAAGAACAGGATCAAAAACTTCACAGATAAACTTGATAAAATAAAATGTTAGATATTAATTTTATGATAGAAATTTTGCCAAGAGTTCTAAGGGCTGCTTCTATAACATTACAAATTTCATTTTTATCCCTTTTTTTTAGTGTCATTTTAGGATTAAGTTTTTCTTTAATAGCTCTGTCTTCAGGCAAGTTTATAAATATTTTAATAAGATGTTTTGTTGAATTTACTAGAGGTGTTCCACAATTAGTTCAAATATCAATAATATATTTTGCTTTACCTTATATCGGTATTTATTTTGATGAATTTTGGACAGGTGTAGTTGCTCTAAGTTTTATAGGAGCTGGATATACAATCGAAATTTTTAGAAATGCAGTTTTAAATTTAGACAAAGGTCAACATGAAGCAGGTAAGATATTAGGCCTAAATAATTTTCAAATTTTGATATATGTATTATATCCTCAAATAATTAAAAGATCTCTTCCTCCAATTACTAATGAATTAATTAATGTCGTTAAAGCTTCTGCTTTATTATCAGTGATTTCTGTGAATGAAATAACAAAAATTATGAATGATGTTATTTTTGAGTATTTTGTTGTCATCGAAGTCTTATTAGAAGCAACAATTATGTATCTAATAATAATTAGTGTATTAGTCTATATTTCTAGATATTTTGAAAAAAAATTAGTTGTATGAAAAAAAGATATATCGGTATGGCATGGCCATCAGATGGGCTAAACGATTCTGAGTATTGGAAATTATTACCAAAAAATTACGAATTACTGATATCTAGATACAAAGTTTCAGGATCTTTAACTCCTACTGCCTTAAAGAAAGAAGCTAATTTAAATCACATATCCAAATCAATAGAAAAACTAAATCTAACAAAATTAGATATAATAATCTTATGTGATTTTGCTTCTTCTGTTTTAATAAAAGATTATGTGACTAAAAGTGAAAATTATTTTTCTAATAAATTTAATACACCTTGTATCAATATTGTCTCATCAACTATAAATTTTATAAATAAAAGAAAAAAGAATATTTCAATTATTTCACCATATAATAAAAAAATTACATCAAATTTTATTAATCTTTTGCCGAATAAAAATAATATAAAGTCTGTTGTGAATTTATCATTCAGTTCTGAATTAGAAATTGAGAATAAATATAAAAATTTTGATGTTTTAAATATTAATAAAAAGCAAAGTGATCTGTTGTTTATTGGGGGTGGCGTATCAATTAGCCATTTTATTAAAAATTATGAGAAAAAATATGGTTATAAAGTATACTCGTCTCCACTAATTTTGATTAAAGATGTTTTAAATAGACTCAAAAAATGAATAAAATTTCAAAATACATACACGTATCTAATCTTGGTAAATATTTTAGATTGTCCTTGAATCCTCCCTTGTTTGAAAAAGGTAGTAATGAATTCCTTTTTGACTCAAACAAAAAAAGATATCTAGACTTAGCTTGTGGCTCAGGTACTACTTTATTAGGTCATAATAATAAATTTATTAAACAAAATCTTAAAGAGACAATAAATAATGGTCTTATTCATTTAGGCCCTCATTTCTTAAACACTAGTCACATTAAATATTTTAAAGAAATTTCAAATTTCTTAGACAATAGATTTAAATTTTTTAATCTTGCAACAAATGGATCAGAAGCAACTGAAACTGCAATTAAGTTAGCTTTCCATCATACAAAAAGAAAAAAAATAATTTATTTTGATGGCTCCTATCATGGTAGGACAGGATATTCACTTTTGAGTTCAGATATGAAGGGTATAAATAAAAATTATTTTAAGAACAATAATTTTATCAAATGCAATTTTAATGATTTGTCTGATTTCAAAGATAAATTTCAAAAGTATAAAAAAGATATAGCTGGTGTTATCATTGAGCCGATACAGGCTACTTCTGGTTTTAATTTTGTTAATAAAAATTTTCTGAAAAATATAAAATCAATAGTTAAGAAAAATAAATCTCTTTTAATATTTGATGAAGTATGGACTGGCTTTGGTAAAACAGGATTTAATTTTGCTTTTGAATATTTCAAAATAAGACCAGACGTTTTAATTTTAGGAAAATCACTTGGTGGTGGATTGCCTTTGGGGTTAGTAGCTTTTAAAGATAATATTAAACACAATTATCCTGGTGCCCAATCTTCTACTTTTCAAGGTAATTTGTTTTCAATTTCCTGCTCTAATTCATTTTTAAAATTTATTAAAAAAAGTAATTATCTTAAAAAGATTAAGGAAATTGAGAAATTTTTTATTCAAAAATCTAAATTAATTGAGTCTTACAAATTTGTTAATAGGTTTAAAGGTATTGGATGTATGTGGGGCATAGATATAGATAATTCATATTTTCCAGCTAAAGACTATACAAATATTATTAGGGCTAGATTATTAGATAAAGGTCTAATTACGTGGGAATGTGGAAAAGATGCTAATGTTATTGGTTTAATTCCTCCTATTTGTATCTCTAAATCTAGCCTTAATAAATCATTAAATATTATTTTAGATACTTTTAATGATATTAAATAACTTAGCTCTTATTCAATAAATCATATTTAGATTGATAATTAAATTTATACAATTCCTAATAATCATTGGTGGAAATATTACCAACCTTTAGGAACTTATAAGAGCTTTAAACAAAATTCATATTTTGCTATATTCTTAATATGACCGATCCAAAAACATATAAATTTAATACAAAAACTCTTCATAGTGGACACCAACCAGATAAAAATTTTGGCTCTAGAGCTGTTCCTATTTATCAATCTACATCCTATTTATTTCAAGATGCAGACCATGCTGCTGCTCTTTTTAATTTAGAAGAGGGCGGTCATATTTACTCAAGAATTTCAAATCCTACTGTGGCAGTATTAGAAGAGAGGGTAGCTGCCTTAGAAGGTGGTTCAGCTACATTGGCTACAGCTTCAGGAATGAGTGCAATGATGCTAGCTCTTCTAACTATATGTAGTGCAGGAGATCATATAGTTGCCTCATCTCAACTTTATGGTGGAAGTTTTAATTTATTAAGACTGACTCTTCCAAGATTTGGTATTGAAACTACTTTTGTAAAACCTAGAGATATTGAAGGTTTTAAAAATGCAATTAAACCAAATACTAAATGTATCTTTGGTGAATTAATTGGAAATCCGGGTATTGAAATTATGAATTTACCAGAGGTTTCTAAGATTGCTAAAGATGCTGGGATTCCAGTTATTATAGATGGAACATTTAATACTCCTTATTTGTGTAATTTATTCGACTTAGGGACTGACATCATTGTTCATTCGCTTACCAAATGGATGGCAGGTCATGGAACATCAATGGGTGGAGCAATAGTTGAAAAGGGAGAGTTTGATTGGACACAAGGTAATAAGTTCCCCACAATGACTGAACCCTATGTTGGTTATCATGGTTTATCTTTTGCAGAAGAATTTGGACCTGCAGCTTTTACGATGAGGGCAAGAGCAGAGGGAATGAGAGATTTTGGACCTTGTATGAGTCCTACAAACGCTTTCAATATTTTAACTGGAATAGAGACTTTATCTATTCGAATGGAAAAACATATTTCAAATACAAAAATCATGTTGGATTATCTTACTAATAATGAAAATGTGACTTGGGTTAATCACCCTAGCTTACCTGATCATCCAGACCATGAAATAGCAATGAAATTAATGCCTAAAGGACCAGGTTCAATGATAGCCTTTGGTATAAAAGGAGGTAGAGAAGCTGGTCAATCTTTCATTAATGCTATGAAACTAACTTCACACTTGGCAAATGTAGGAGATGCAAAGTCTCTAGTAATTCATCCCGCATCAACAACACATTCCCAAATGGACAAACAATCTTTAGAACTTGCTGGCCTTACTGAGGATATGATTAGATTTTCAGTGGGTCTTGAAGATATGGAAGACATTATGAATGATTTTGATAATGGTTTCAGAGCTTCACAAAAACCTCGTCTTGTAGCTTCTAAATGAAGCAAAAAGTAAATGGTAAAGAAGCTTATTTCACAACCAGTGGAAGAGATATTGATAAAAATCAACCAACTATTGTTTTTGTACATGGTAGTGGACTGACTCATGTTTCTTGGGTTCTTCAAACGCGTTATTTTGCTTTTCATGGCTTTAACACTATAGCTGTAGATTTACCAGGTCATGGTGACTCTGAGGGTCCACCTCTAGAAACAATAGAAGAGATGGCTGATTGGATATCTGATTTACTGGATACTTTAGAAATTAAAAAAACCTCATTTGTAGGACACTCACAAGGATGTCTGATAGGTTTAGAATTTGCTCATCGTCATTCTGATAAATTAGAACTTTTAGCTCTTATTAACGGAAGTCTTGCTATGAAAATGAATCCTGAATTATTAAATCTCGCATTAAACAAAGATAGTAAAGCTGTAGATTTAATGATTGATTGGGTTCATGGACCTTTAGGTCAAGTCGGTGGTCATCCTGTTCCTGGTCTTAGTCATATTGGTATGGGAAATCAATTGGTATCCTCTAACAATAATGGTGCACTGGGTGCTGATTTCAATGCATGTGATAAATATGATAATGGAGAGAATGCTGCAAAAAGTATTAACAAACCAACCCTCTGTATCATTGGTCGATTTGATAGAATGACACCTAAAAAAGTTGGTTTAGAACTAGCTAGTAAAATAAATAATTCTAAAAGTGTAATAATTGAAGACTCTGGTCATATGTCTATTCTTGAAACAGCAAGTGAAACAAAAAATTTATTAAAAGATTTTTTTAAAACTAATTATTGATTTTCTTTAACACATTAAACCTTTATTAAACGAGTTGTAATTACAACTAATTCATGCTCTTATTAATACATGAAGTATTATGGTACTTGCCATTGCCATTCAATAAAATTTGAAATTGAGTCAGATTTAGAAAAAATAGTTCAATGTAATTGCTCTATTTGTATTAGAAGAAATGCTAAAATGATTATGGTCCCAAAAGAAAACTTTAAACTCATAGAGGGCCTGGAAGATTTATCCCTGTATCAATTCAATACAGATATAGCTAAGCATTTTTTTTGTAAAAAATGTGGTATTTATACCCATCACAATAGAAAATCTGATCCTAATGGAATGGGTGTTAATTTGGGTTGTATCGAAGATGTAGATTCTATGGAATTCAAAACGATAATATTTGACGGCAAAAAGCTCTAATTTTTATCAATCCTTGATTTTAATATGAAAAAAACTAATATTGGCCATGGCTCAAGTTAAAGAATTCTTAACATTTGACGATGTTCTCTTAAAACCAAGAATTTCAAACGTTTTACCCAATGATGTTGAAATATCTACCAATATAACTAAAGACATTAAATTAAATATACCGATTATATCTGCTGCTATGGATACTGTAACAGAGTCCAAAATGGCAATTTCCATGTCTCAAAATGG
>CETE01020329.1_pt1 | contig 10065 bp, 9 predicted proteins | sample 531241 | NCBI WGS metagenome assembly CETE01 (sample SAMEA2622336, study PRJEB7988) | marine metagenome | biome: marine biome (ENVO:00000447); feature: deep chlorophyll maximum layer (ENVO:xxxxxxxx); material: "saline water (ENVO:00002010), including plankton (ENVO:xxxxxxxx)" | depth 30 m
TGAACCGTCCTCCATGTCTGCATAGATTTGATTAATTTCTGCTGCTTCGAGTGTGGAATCCAGTCTCGCGGCCCTGATACCCCTCGATTGAAGCGCTTCTACCTGGTCCTTCATCAGGGCAATCAAGGGTGAAACTACAAGAGTAAGCCCTTCGAACATTAATGCTGGGAGTTGGTAGCAGAGGCTCTTCCCCCCTCCGGTCGGAAAAATGGCCAGCGCATTGCGACCCTCCAACAGAACATCGATGACTGCCTCTTGGCCAGGGCGAAATTCGCGATGCCCGAACCGGTGTTCGAGCACTTCTGATTTCGGCGTTGGTGTCATCTGGTGGAGAGGATGCGGAAGGACATGCTCCCGCATTCCTATATACTTGATGGGGTTTTCATTCCACTCTAAGCTCGGAGGTCATGTCAATATCTTCAACCGCCACGCTCCTTGTAACGCTGCTGACCTTTTTTGTGGTTCCGATGCTGAAAGCTGAAATGCGTGGCTGGACCAACAGTTCCGGTAAAACAATTCAGGCCGAACTGGTAGATGTAACCGAAGGAAAAGCGGTCCTGAACATGAATGGGCAGAATTTCCCAGTACCAATTGCCAGCCTCTCTGCGGTTGACCAGGAATTCATCAAGGAATGGCAGAAGGGCGCTCCCGTCGACACTGCAAAACCGGCCGTTGTCGAAGGAAATTGGGACAGTCCCTGGCCGAAGCTTGTTTCAGTTGATGTGACTCAGGACATTGAAGTGCTGAAGGAAGATGAGTCGACCGGCGAATACATCTACGCCAGCGACCACTATGAGTTCATCTGCGACGTGAAGCTCAATACATCGGTGGTGAAGAAGTTTTCCCGACTCTTTGAGGCGACGAACCAGTTCTGCCGTGAACTCCCTCTCGGTATGACGAAGCCTTTCCGGGACGAGCGTCATAAGATCCATCTCTTCGAGTCCAAGCAGACCTATATTGACAAGGGAGGACCTCCCGGTTCGGCCGGTGTCTATATCAGTCGCGGTGGCGAAGGGGATATTCTCGTCCCCCTGACCAGTCTCGGGGTGAAGAAGGTGGGCAGCAGCTTCAGCGTCGACTACGACAAGGAGAATACGACCCTATCTCACGAGATTGCCCACCAAATCACTGACCATGAATATTATGCTCCCGGTTCGCGCGGCTGGTTTACCGAGGGGATGGCTGAATACATCGCGCAGAGCGGTTACAGGTCCGGAAAGTTCAACGTAAACGATCTTTCCAAGCTAAAGGAATATGTGACTGCCTATGGTGAAGGGAACACGGGTGGCCGTGCTCTCGGAGAAGAGATTGATGCTCCCAATCTCGAGGATTTCTTCACCCAGAGCTATGGACAGTTTACCGAAAACGGGAACTTCAACTACGGCCTCGGTGCTCTCGTTGTTTACTACTACTTTCACATGGACGGAGATAAGGATGCCGCCAATATCAAGTCTTTCCTCAAGGCGCTTAAGGAGGGTAAGCAAGCTCCAGAAGCGTTTGAGCCTTTGTTGGCTGGGCGTAGCTGGGAAGAGATGGAGGCCGATATCACGAAGAGTTGGCGCTCCCGCGGTGTGAAAATTAATTTTCGATAGATTATTTAGCCCGACAGGTTTGTCTTCCTTACCCTAAACTGTTTAAATATAGACTAACAAAATACTGTATGAGTAAGGAAAGGTGTCGATGGGGAATTCTCGGAACTGCTGGAATCGCTCGGAAGAATTGGCAGGCCATTCGCAACAGCGGCAATGGTCAGTTGGTGGCGGTAGGGAGTCGCACTGAGGAGAGGGCCAAGGAATACATTGCAGAGAATCAGTCGCAGATTCCGCATGACACGCCTCCGAAACCAATCGCCGGTTATGATGCGATGATTGCTGCTGATGATATCGATGCTCTCTACATTCCTTTGCCGACGGCCGTCCGCAAAAGCTACGTCTTGAAGGCTGCGGCTGCCGGAAAACACGTTCTTTGCGAGAAACCTTGTGGCGTTGATGCTGCTCACCTTCAGGAAATGATTGATGCTTGCGCCTCGGCTGGAGTGCAGTTTATGGACGGTGTGATGTTTATGCACAGCGATCGGATGCCGGCACTTCGGGCTGAATTGGATGCCGGCGATGCTGTTGGAGAGATCAAGCGCATTGCCACTCAGTTCAGCTTCAAGGCTCCGGATGATTTTTTCGAAGAGAATATCAGGATAAATTCTAACCTCGAGCCCCTTGGCAGCTTGGGTGATCTCGGATGGTACTGTATCCGTATCATCCTCTGGACGCTGAATTATGAAATGCCAGTGTCATTGACGGCAAAGATGATTCGTCAGTCAGAGCCCGGTGACAGCTCAGATCCTGTGCCAATTAGTTTGTCTGCTGAATTGCTGTTCGAGGGTGGAATTACGGGAAGTTTCTACTGCAGTTTTGAGACTGAGCATCAGCAGTGGGTCAATATCAGTGGTTCTAGAGGCCATATTGCTATTCCAGATTTTGTTCTGCCTTACCATGGGTCTGAGGTGGGGTTTGATGTCGAGCAGGCTCAATTTGACGTCGATCTATGCAACTTTCATATGGAGCGACACACTCGTCGAGTGGCTGTGGAGGAATATTCGGATTCACATGCGACTTCACAGGAAACTAAGTTGTTCCGGAAGTTTGGTGAACTGGTCCTCGGGGGAGAACCGAATTCACATTGGCCCGAGATTTCGCTGAAGACTCAGCAAGTCATGGATGCCTGCTTCGAGTCGGCCAGAAACGATGGGCGGCGCTTGATATTTTAAGTTATGGTCGAGGGGATTTTACGCGGTGTTCTTGGAGTAGCGGTGCTGCTAGGGATCTGCGTTTTACTAAGCAACCATCGCAAGTCGATCAACTGGCGTCTCGTTGTCGGCGGAATCGGCTTACAGGTTCTGCTGGCAATTTTGATTCTGGTGACTCCGTTCGGTGATGTTGTGGCATGGGTCTCAGGAGGATTTGTGAATCTGCTGGAATTTAGTGATCGTGGTGCTGAGTTCATGTTCGGAGAATTGATTGATGCGAGTCGCTACGGATTCGCCTTCAAGGTGCTGCCAACGATTCTGTTTGTCGCAGCGCTGACTTCGTTGCTTTACTACCTCGGCATTCTGCAATGGATCGTTTTTGGCTTTGCCTGGCTGATGAAGCGATTGATGTGCTTGTCAGGAGCAGAGAGTCTTGCTACTGCGGCCAACATCTTTGTGGGCCAGACCGAAGCTCCTCTCGTGGTTCGCCCCTATGTAACCAAGATGACCAAGTCCGAGCTCATGGCTCTGATGACTGGTGGTATGGCGACAATTGCGGGGAGTGTTTTTGGTCTCTATGTTATGACTCTTGGTGGAGATGATCCAGAGTTACAGATTGAAGTTGCCCGGCAACTTCTCACTGCTTCGATGATGAATGCGCCGGCTGCATTGCTCGTTGCCAAGATGTTGGTGCCAGAGCGACAGGAGTTTGACGAGGACTTGTTGATTCCCCGCGAGAAAGCGGGACGTAATGTTCTCGATGCTTTGGCAAGAGGCACTGTTGAGGGACTGAAATTAGCTTTGAATGTGGCAGCCATGTTGATTGTCTTTGTGGCGGTGATCGCACTCCTCAATGCTATTTTCGGTTGGATTGGCGGAATTGGAAAAGAGGAAGGCGAGGGGTATATTAACGGTTTTGTTTCGTGGGCCAGCCACGGTAATTTTTCGGAGTTGTCCCTGGAAGCGTTACTGGGTTTCATTTTTGCACCGCTGGCGGCGGCAATTGGTGCCGACTTTTCTGATGTCCTGCAGCTTGGTCAGTTGCTTGGAACGAAGATGGTTGCCAATGAGTTCGTCGCTTATCTGCAACTAGGAGAAATTCAGGCGGCTGGAACGCTGAGCCCGAAATCAGTCTTCCTCGCTACTTTTGCGCTCTGCGGTTTTGCAAACTTTTCATCGATTGGTATTCAGATCGGAGGAATCGGAGCGTTGGCACCGGAGCGCCGCAGTGATCTGGCTGCTCTTGGCTTTAAGGCAATGATTGGAGGAACGATTGCGAGTCTGCTGACAGCGAGTGTGGCTGGAATATTTTTTGTGGTGAATTAGGGATGAACCATGAAATGGTAAGACAGGCCCGAGCGGCGTCTGCTAATCACTTTTCGATGAACCTGGACGGGATTCACGGTCTTGGTCACTGGGACCGCGTCCATGAGAACGGGGTTTTCCTCGCTAAGCACAGCGGAGGTGATCTTCTTGTGGTGGAACTTTTTGCTTACCTTCATGACAGTTGTCGCCAATCGGATAGTTGGGACCCTGAGCACGGTTTAAGAGCCGCTGAGTTGACGAGGTTACTTGCCGAAGAGTGGCTAAAACTTGAGGGAGACCAGCTGGAGTTGCTAGTTTATGCCTGTGAGTTTCACGAGAAAGGGAAAATAAGCGATGATCCGACGGTGGGAGCCTGTTGGGATTCGGATCGGCTCGATCTGGGAAGAGTCGGTATCAAACCCGACCCCAATTTGCTATCCACAGAGTGTGCCAAGCAGCCAGAGGTGATTAACTGGGGTTGGCAGCGAAGCTTAGGGTTTTAGCCCCGACCTGCTGTAAAAATGCCTGCGATTGGTTTCGCTGGACTCGCGGTTGGTGTTCCTCATGGAGTCCGTTGAGCAGAAGCAGAATAAGGCGCGGCAGCTTTCCCTTGATGAAGATGATTAGCCAGAAAAAAGGTAGCTTAGTCCGATGAGAAAAATGAGGGCAAAGACGAAACGCTTCAGTAGCATATGTGGCAGTCGATCCAGAGTAAGTTTACCTAACCAGACAGCGAGGATAGCTGTGGGTACTGTCCAAGCCACAAGGATAAGAAGTTCGACGTTGACCTCCCCGGCGCCAAGCATCAAAAGGTTTCGCGTGAGGCCACCGGCAAGGAATGCGGTTTGCAGAATAGCGACGACTTCGACCTTAGACCAGTTGCGAGCGTAGGTGTAGACCACGATGGGTGGTCCGCCAACATTGAAGGCGCCAGCAAGTATACCACCCAGCATCCCCATTAAACCTCCGGCTTTTTCGGGAATGTGTAGCTTGGCCATGCGGCCTTGCAAAAACTCGGCCGCTGCTATCACCATCAGGGTGACTCCGAGCAGTCGGATCACCAGTTTGCCATCGAGGGCGCTAAGCGCAAAGTAACCGACGGGAATACCTAAAACGATGCCAATGCAAAGTGGGAGGGCTCGCCGAAGGCAAAGCCCGGCCCGGTTCGCAAAGATAATGAATGAGTTCACGACGAGGCTGGCGAGCGACACATAGGCGATGGCTTCAGTCACTGGAAGAATGATAGGAACCAGCGCCATACAGACGAGAGCCAGACCAAAGCCCGTTGCGGATTGGAGATAAGCAGCCGCAAAGAGAATGGCAGCCACATAGATAACGGAGAGGTCCACAGAGCTTCAGGGGGTAGGAGGGGGCGCTTCGACCTGGAGAGGTCTGGCGGGTAGCGGCTCGCCAACCGGAGCGACAGAGAGTTGGTCGTCGTCTCGACCCCGCCATTTTTGTAAGGAGAGTTCCCCGGGAAGTCGCCCCAGCCTCGTCGCGTCATAGCCAGCACCAACATCGATAGTCGCATAGCGGCGTATCTCAAAATGAAGGTGGGCAAGATAACGCCCGTCCGCTGTCCCAATGGTGCCGACGCTATCGCCACGCCTCATGCGGCGACCAACGGGAACGTGAATACTGTCGAGATGGCCATAAAAAGTCTCGAAGGGTTTGCCATTGATGTGTTCGTGGAGAAGGACAACGACGTTACCCCAGCCGTCGGATGCCCAGCCAGCGTAAATAACAAGACCATCGGAGACGGCATAAACAGGATCGCCATGATCAGAATCCCATCCTCCGATCCCGTTAAGGTCATCACCGAGGTGCTGATTGGTCATAAAAGGTTGGGCATTGTAGGTGAGAGCGCTGTGGCGGCTCCCGACGGGAGAGTCAAAGGTCATTGCTGTGGGAGCCAAAACCATTTCAATGGGGGAGGCAGTGGCGAAAGCTGGATCAAAAATGGCTTCCGGTCCGGGTTTAATTAATCCGACCCGGGCAGGTTCTGCGGCAAGATCGACGAGTTTTGAGGCATCGCTACGGATCTTGATGAAGATACCAATCATCAGAAGAATAGATGCCACCAAGATAGCAATGGGAAGAACATAGCGATGCCAGTCCTCAAAATGCTGCCTAAAATCGAAGTAGATAGGTTTATCCAAAGTTCCTCTGAATAGACGACAAGTGATCGAATTTGGCAACGGCGTAGGTCTGAAATTGAGCTAGGGTATACCGTGATGGTTTTACATGGACCCCAACTGCGCCGCTTCCGGCTCGATTTGGCCTACGATGGACGTCCTTTCGCGGGCTGGCAGAGTCAGGCGAAAGGAAATGCGATTCAGGACGTAGTGCTTGCTGAACTTCGGGCGGTTTGCCCTAGAATAACGACCTTACAAGGTTCCGGGAGGACTGATGCTGGAGTCTGTGCTTCGGGTCAAGTCGCCCACTTTGATGTGCCGGTTGAGTGGCGTATGAAAGGTTTGGAGTGGCAGCGGGCACTCAACTCAAAGCTGCCCCCTGCCATCCGGATAATTCGTTGTCGCGAGGCGCCACGCGAGTTTCACGCCCGGTTTTCTGCGGAAGGGAAAGTCTATCGATATGATATTATCACGGCTGAGGTGCTACCACCGTTACTGCACGGCCTAGTATGGCAACGACGTGGCTTAAAAGAAATTGAGGCGCTCACCGAAGTTATAGGTCTTTTTGTGGGCAACCATGACTTCCGAGCGTTTTCTGCCAATCGCAACGACGGAAAAGATGAAGAGCGGGACACGATTAGAGAGATCACGCTCGCCGAGATTGATTTCGATATGGAGGATGCCTCTGGACGTTTACGTCTTCGATTCCGAGGAAACGGATTTCTCTACAAGATGGTTAGATTCTTGGTTGGAACTGCCGTTTACAATGTCGAAGGCAAGATCACGAACGAGGGAATAATGGAACTTTTGCGAGGTCGCGACCCCAATAAAAAGGCACCGTTTTGCGCTCCACCGGATGGCTTAAGTCTCGAGCAAGTAGATTATCCTGAGGAATTCCAGAAGGTCTTTGATACCTAGCTGGAAGGTTTATTGTAAAAAGTTTGGTTCCAGAACGGTCAAAGAGATCTTTGAGATGAAAGAAGGGGCTTGAACATCGGCTCAGGGCCATGTTTCTTGCCGATGCTCTGAATGGAGTTTCTATGTGAATGACCGTCAAGGTTCATGAAATCAACTGCTGAACAACTTGAAATATTAACCCGTGGGGTCGCTAATATCCTTAGTGAAAAGGAATTGCTGAAGAAGCTAGAGCGCGGAGCACCGTTAAGGGTCAAACTTGGTGTGGACCCCACTTCACCCGATTTGCACCTTGGGCATAGCGTTGTGCTCGAAAAGTTGAGGCAGTTCCAGGAACTGGGTCATCAGGCGATCTTAATCATCGGTGACTTTACCGCTCAGATCGGGGATCCGACAGGACGCTCGAAGACGCGCCCGCCTCTCTCTCGTGATGATATTCTTGCAAATGCAAAGACCTATCAGGAGCAGGCATTTCGGATTCTAGAAAAAGAGAAGACGGAAATCGTCTTCAATGGAGAGTGGTTCAACAAAATGAGTTTTTCGGACGTGATTCAGCTCAATGCACGTGTCACTATGCAACAGATGCTGCAGCGGGAAGACTTTAAAAACCGCATTGCAAACGACCAGGAGGTGCGGCTCCACGAAATTCAGTATCCCATCGTCCAGGGCTGGGATTCTGTTGAAGTGAAAGCTGATGTCGAGCTCGGGGGGACTGACCAACTCTTCAATATTCTCGTCGGACGCGACATGCAGAAGATTGAGGGAATGGAGCCACAGGTGGTGATGTGTCTTCCAATTCTTGAGGGCCTCGATGGGGTTCAGAAAATGAGTAAGAGCCTCAACAATTATGTTGGAATTACTGAGCCGGCCGAGGAGATGTTCGGAAAGCTTATGAGCGTTTCTGATGAACTAATGGAACGTTATTCGATTTTACTGGTAGGCGAAGAGCTCGCCACTGATGAGCACCCTTTGGAAGCGAAGAAGTCTCTAGCCTACAAGATTGTGGCACGTTATCATTCTGCCGGGGCTGCAGAGCAGGCACTCGCCAATTGGAACAACCGTGGCAATCTTGATGAGGTGAAGCTACCCAACTTTGATCCTCCGGCCGATCGAACCGATTTATGTGGCATTGTCCAGGCTGCTTTCGCTGCAATTGAAGAGCCGAAGTCGGGCGGTGACGTTCGACGGTTGATTCAGCAAGGAAGTATTCAATTGGACGGCGAAAAGCTGACGGATCCCAAGTTTGAGCCGACCTTTGAATCGGGAAATGTTCTTAAGCTGAACAAAAAGAGGAGCGTAAGGATCGGCTGACTGACGGCACCTGCTGGCTCATTCGGGTCAAGGTTTTTAGGTGATTTGATCTTCTACTTTTACGTTGCTTTACGGAGAAGTTTTTCATCCACTTTGGGGACGGAGAGTGTGGGGCAAAACCTCTCACAGTATCTGGAGAGAAACCGTTAGTTGGTTACCGGCGGGGGTTTGTTCGTTTAAAAGAAGAAAGTAAGGGACATGAATCGGCTGCTGAGAGCGTTCCCCCGTGTCATGGGGATCGTGAACCTGAATGATGATTCGTTTTCGGGTGACGGGACTTTGGACGTGGAAAAGGCGCTGCATCAGGCGATCTGCCAGGTGCTTGATGGAGCAGACATTATCGACATCGGTGCCGAAAGTGCCCGAACTAATCGTGAAGCGATCAGCGAAACGGCCGAGGTGGACCGGCTCCTTCCTTTCATTGAGTCCTTTGCTATGGCGATGGAGGAACTGCAACCGCGGGATGAAGCTCAGATTTGGCCCCCGAAACTTTCGGTCAACACTTGGCGCCCAGGGGTCGTTGCTAAAGTTCTCAAAACCAATCAAGTCGATATTATTAATGACATTGGAGGCATGGTGGAGGACACGAATGCCCGCCTTTGTTTTGAATACAATGCTGCGCTGCTCATTATGCATACAGTAGGGCAACCGAAGGAGCCGCAGCTCGGCCAGCGATACGAGGACATCTGGACTGAGTTGAAGCAGTTCTTTGATGATCGTATTACCCGGGCCCGTCGAGTTGGTCTTTCGGATAATCAAATCATCCTTGATCCCGGAATCGACTTTGCAAAACAGAAAGCGGATAACCTGACTATTTTTGCCGAACTTGAGCGCCTGAGCTGTTACGAGCTTCCGATTCTTCTGCCGATTTCACGCAAGACAGTCATTGGCGAGGTGCTCGGAATCAAGAAGCCTAGTGACCGTGATGCCGGGACGATCGCCTGTCTGGTTCGAGGCATGGCTGCTCATGCGGATATTTTCCGTGTCCACCACGTGAAGGCAGCGGCCGATTGTGTGCGAGTCATGGCAGCGATCCAGAGTAGGACTTCTCCCTAGTAGTTCCGCAGCAAGTGAATTCCAATTTAGTGGCTAATTTGTAGCTGGCTCTCGGCGTCGATACCGGTAAGTTAAATCCATGCGCTTACAAATTGGAAACGAGGTTATTGAAATAAAGCCGCCTTCTAACGGAGGAAAGTCGGTTTCTTTCGTCATGGGTTTGATCGTCTTGACGATCGCTGCGGCGACTTCAATTTATTCGATAGGAACTGAAGAGGAGGGTGTCGTTCTACGATTTGGAAAAATTGTCAAGACGGTCGATTCTGGTCTGCATCTCAAGTTACCCTTCGGTATTGACCGGGTCTATCCGGTCCCGGTCACAAGGGTCATGAAACAGGAATTCGGATTCGGGACTAGGGGTGCTACTTATTCCAGTCAGACGTCTTCTGAATGGGAAATGGAACTTGAGAAGGATATGGTGACGGGAGACTTGAACTCTGCCTTGGTTGAGTGGGTGATTCAGTTCAAGCTTAGTGAACCTGAGAAGTATCTATTCAACGTTCGGGATGCTGATGAAACACTGAGGGATGCTAGCGAGTCCGTGATGCGAGCGGTAGTAGGAGACCGGACTGTAGACGAAGTGATTACGGTAGGTCGTGC